>Ga0209557_1000494_pt1 | contig 23226 bp, 33 predicted proteins | sample SaaInlV_120m_DNA_4_FD_184672 | JGI IMG/M metagenome (GOLD analysis project Ga0209557, IMG submission 184672) | Marine microbial communities from expanding oxygen minimum zones in the Saanich Inlet - Saanich Inlet SI074_LV_10m_DNA (SPAdes) (version 2) | ecosystem: Environmental > Aquatic > Marine... | reverse complement strand
ACTATAAGAAAAGATTTGATGGTGAAGTAACCAAATAGAAATGACATTTCGCTTGAAATCTTCAACCTCATAGGAGAAACCTTCTGGGGGATCGTGAACAAAATCAACAGGAAGTTCCATCAGTAAGTAATAACGAGGTGATCACGATTGAGAACTTGTTCCTCACTGTCAGTGTAATCTGTCATGTAAGCAGGAGTAAACTCGTCATCTTTGATGCTATAGAGTGTTACTGTTTGCTGTAGAGTTTCTTTTGAGCAGCACTGGAGTTGCTCTAGAAGTTCAAGATAAGTCATTTTTTTGTGTTTAAGTTGTGACCACGGAATGAGACCCCAAGACATTAGGTTGGTAGCAATTTAGTAGATGAGATGATTAACAGGAACGCGAGCATGATTACAACATCCCATGATTTAGTTCTGATAAAGAATGGCACTGAGATAGCATCACCTATGAACTGCATAATCACTCCCAATGATAGATTTACATGGAGAATGATGAAATATGCAGTGACCACAAGAAATGATCCTATGACTCTGCCAAGCGTATCAATCTTCATCAGAAAGGGTTGCTCCAAGACTCATACTTTTTCATGGTGATATAACCCTCCTTACAAAGTGAATCAGTGAACATTCCCCACTCTTCACGCTTCCAAACTTTGTCATTTTTCAGGCGTGGATGTTGTTTAACAATTACTTGCCAATTGTAACGGAATTGCTCTAGTGCTTGTGCTTTGGTGACGGTTCGCATCGGTTGAATTCCTTTGACTCTCTTAATATACACGATTTTGGTGCCCTGTGGGGGTTTAGTGGACAGTTTGACCAACTGTCACATGAACAGGTCAGTGAGAGGATTTTTTAGCGATCCGATACGGGTTTGTGCTTCATTAAAATATTTCTCATCCATCTCGATTCCAACGAAGTTTCTATCTGTATTGACACATGCAACGCCTGTTGTACCACTACCCATGGTATTATCCAGCACTGTGTCACCTTTATGAGTATATGTTTTGATCAAATACTCCATTAGTGGCACAGGTTTCTGTGTTGGATGTAAACCCTTCTCTTGCTTGTATTTTAAGACGGTCTTAGGGTAGCGAGACCCCTCAGGGTTGTCCCGATGCTTAGATTTTGCTTCTCCATAAACTTCGCCAATCTTTGCAGTGTCAGACTTAAACCCACTGTACGGAGTTGAATACCACATTTGAGGGTTATATGTTGGTTTCTTTCTATAAAATACCAGGATGTTTTCATGACTCTTAAGAGGCATAACTTTGGCATTCATGGGGTTAGTTCCCTGCGGTTTCTCCCATATCCATTCATACTTTAGGTTCTTGATATTTGAAGCAGCAAGAATTGTAGTGAAAGGTTGTGCAGCAGTGAATACCATTGCCGCATTTTCTTTACAGATTCTGTTGTATTGCTCCCACAACTTGTCTAGAGGGATAATACTATCCCACTTGCAGGCAGTTGTACCGTAGGGCAAATCTACCAGCAGCATGTCGATGCTATCATCTGCAATCGTAGGCAGAAGATCTAAACAATCACCCAGTAGTAAATTCACCATTCAGCAATATTCTTCACGAAGTCACATTCTAGCAGAGCAGCAACATTTGTGCAAATGTAGTCATCGTTGCCAACTTTCTTACCACCTTGCTGCACATTGAAATAGCACTTATCACTCTTCAAGTGTGCTTCAAAGTCTGCTTTGGTGATGAACACAATGCGAGCATCTTTCTCATCAGGGTTGATACCACAGAAGATAAGACGCTCCCAATCTTTACCTACAGAGACATGATTGATGATGAACTTATCAACAGTCACGCCACCTTTCTTGTTACGAGTAGCAAGAGCAAACTTAATCTCTGTCAGTATTTTACTAATAACGCGATCATGTCCTGCGGTAGATGTTGCTGCACGTTCAACTTTGTGTCCAAGATTATTCATCAAGTTAGACACGAATCTTTCACCCAACTCACCCTTTTGCTTAGGTGAAAGGAATACATAACCCTCAAAGTTTGTGCCCTTCCAAGGATCTTGGAGGTTGCTATCAATGTAATCACGAAGAGAACCATCTGCAAAGATAGAGTCAAACATAGGTGGGGTGGGTTCCTTTGATACTATTATAATACATGAAAAAAGCGCCCCTGTCAAGGGGTCTGGACCAGTTCAGCGACTGTCACTTGATATCATTGTATTCAATAAATTCACCGCCGTTTACGTCTTCTTGCATGTGATCTTGTGCAGGAAAAGCATGACGGCAGTCACGATGTTCCCAAGGATAACAACCATGATGGAACTTATAGATCCCAAGTTTATCAAGTTTCAAAGAGATTTGCTTGAGATGATACTCATGAATATCCATGCGCTTCTTAATTAGCGGATGCTTGGTGCTGGGAGTAGTAACAGAGGCAACAACATTCAGATATGGTTTCTCACTAGTAGGATCAATCTTTGATGCAGGAGTTAACACATTGGAGATAGATGTACCAGAAGAACCATAGTAATAAGTATTGGATTCTGAATCATCAATCACCTCTTTCTTATAGTCAGAGGAAGAGTTTTCGACAAAAGTATTGTAACTATCGTCAGTAAAAGTGCGATAGCGATTGAGTGAAACTGTGGCACCAGTCTGATGAATGAAACTAATCATCTCACTCATAACATTGGAACGATGATTCTTTCGCAAAGAGTTATTAGATTGCATGTTAATTTCATCCTCAATCTCCTGCTCAGTAGTCAAATGACCATTGGCAATACCATACTTAATATGCTCTTTAATATCCTCTACACTATTGTTTTTCTGATGAAATTGACGCCCATTGTTGAGTGCTTTGGCGAGGCGTTTGCGTGCCCAAGCATCACGACAGCGAACATATTGAAACATCCAACCTTGAATACCTGTCTGCTTTCGATGATCACCAGTCACCAAATCATTAGTATCTACATCAACAAAAACTGGAGGTTGAGTAGGATCAACTCCATTTTCTTCTACATCTTCTCTAACAATAAGGACTTGTGCAGGATCAGTACCTTCTGCACGACCAATGTTATCGTCATTTGTGTTCTTAAACAGACCATATTGTTTGTGTAGAATCTCGATACCATCAATCCCCAAATCTGTTACAGGAAATGTCCAGTTGTCTGGATCTTTGAGATTTACTTTATTGTCAGGATTGTCAAAGTATTGACAAGGAAGTGTATTTGAAAGATTTTGGAGAAATGTCATTTAAGAATGTGATTCAGATTAGTTTGATTGGTTCTTTCTTTAGTTAGATTAGCATACTTTTCGTCAATGTCAAACCCAATCCAACTTCTGTTACATTCTGTCGCAATTAGGGCAGTTGTGCCTGATCCCATGAAAGGATCCAAAACAACGTCACCCTTCTCAGTAGTGAGTTGGATGCAGTTCTTTACTAATTGCGGTGGAAATGGTGCTGGATGTTGTTTCTGTCGTTCAGGATTGATCACCCATACTTCACCTTTGTATGCAGGATCTATGGCATCACGAAATACTTTCGGTTTCTTTTTACAGAACCAATAGATATGCTCTGTGCATGGCACAAGTACATCATTCCTGATATTTGGTGAGTTGCGTCTATCCCAGATGATCAGTTGATAGAGTTGAGCATCACTCTGACTGATGAAGTCTGTGGGAAGATAACATCTATTCTTATATCGTCTTGGTTTGTGATTGAAGAAGATAGAACCATCAGGTTTAATAATACGATGACACTGATTGAGAAACTCTACCATCCATGCCTGATACTGATCTTCAGGCATATCGTCACCATAAGTGTTGTAATCAATCTGAAACTTACCCCAGATCTGATTACCTTGCTTCACCTTACCAAGTAATCCCTTCTTATTATATGGAGGGGATGTGACAATAGTATTGATGGAATTATCTTCCATCTCTTTCATACCTTCGATGCAATCTTTATTGATAATCATACGAACAAGTTACGGTGAATATGCCACAAGACATTGTGACGATTGCTCAGTTTCTTTTTACCCTCACGCTGAAAGTGAAAGTAACTCTTACCTTCAGCATTTTTCAAGTGAATACCACCACTGAGGAAGACCCATTGTGCATCCTTAATCTTATCACAAATCTGTTGATAGGTCAACTCCAACTCTTCATCTGTCTTTGTATTCTTAATTACAACTGACGTGATGTCGAATCCATTGCGAATAATAAGATCGACAACTTTTGCCTTGTTTGTATTAAGGAACTCTTTGAAAGCATCAACCTGCACCGTATCAATCTGTTTGATAGTACGGCGATCTTTGCCATTGTAGTTATAACCTACACTGCCACAGAAATGTGCAATGAACTCAGCAGCATCACCACTGATGTTTAACATCTCGATGAAATGTTTCTGTGTTGTGAGATGAACCTGTGTAGAAGATCCTGACATATTCTTGATGCTCTTATTCTTAACGCCATCAGTACCATCAATTTTAGTGCGTGAACCTCCAACTTGTGTCAGACCATGTGCATCACAAACTGCCTTTTCTTTGATGTCAGAATACTCTTCTCTGATCTTGTAACCTTGTTCAGCGGTGAGTGGCATTGCTTTGTTTAACCTGTATACAGTATGGCATAAAAAAAGCACCCCGTCAAGGGTGCTGCTCCAGTTCGGTGACTGTCACATTGGTATAACATCCCAACCTTGACCCTCTGGCACTACATTTTCGATAACATGTTGCACAGAATCAAGACCAAAGACGATTACTTGTTGTTGTGAATAGAATCCATTTTTTGATTTAGGTCTAGTCCAACAAACTTTGTAGCGATTGTTGTTGTTCATTCAATCTCGGCAAGAACATCATAGATTGCATCTTGTTCAGTGCCAATCACTGAGGAAATCCATTCATCTTCTTGAACTTGAACCTGATCATTCTCGTCCCAAGAAACCTTGAAATCTTCATCGTACATACTGACCGAATCCATTGTTTTGTGAGGTGATTGCTGATTGTTTCCAGTCTTTCAACTGGCGACGTTTTGTCTTAAGTTTGCGTAGTTCTTCGTCAGAATACCCGACTTCTCCACTTTCGCCTTTCTTGATGACTTTGTTCAATAGGCGGATTTCTTTTTCCAACATTATTAGTATTGCATAGATTGTTTAGGATTGCAAGGTGTAGTGGACACCTTGCAGAGTGTCACTGGCGATACAGTTCACTCAAATGTAAAATGTCAACAATTTCTTTCACTCGTTCCATCTTACTTAGATAAGCATCTTCAGGAATTACACCATCGGCATAAAAGCGTTTCTGTATGTCCGAGACATACAAAATTAACGCATCTTTTAAGACCATCTTCTCATCCCTGTCAAGGATTGGTGAGTGTAGAAATTGCATCAGTCGTCTCGTCTTAGAGTTTTTAGATAGTCAAGAACATAGGAACGGACATACATCAGTTCGTTGTAACATTTTTGGTTGTGAGCACACTCACGCAATTTACTGTCTGGTTTAAGGACAGATTCCATAAAGAGATCTAAACCTCTATTAAATTTGTCATTAGATGTTATCATGACCAATCACTATCCAAATTATCAAATGATTCTTTTTTAGACTTATTTTTTTTGTTTGAATAGTTTTCTTCTTCCCAAGAACTGGTGCGATTAGATCCACCACGTTGTCGCTTATCTCGTAATGATTTGCCAGGTGAGTAATAACCCCGCTCACTACCGCCACGCCGAAAAGTCTTACCCATTGTTTTGAATGTTTAAGTTAAGATAAACTACGTTAGTATGTATCAGTCCACATCCTTGTAAATAGAGCGAATATCATCAGTTACTGGAAAAGGATATACTTGAGTACGCAACTCTTCAAAGCAATAACCAACACCTTTCAAAAAGTCTTCTGTCTTTTCCACAACATCTTGTAGGACAGTTGCTTCAAATTCTTTAGTTGTTACCGTTGAATCTTCATCAGTGCAGATGAGAGTGAATTGAGGCATGGTCCTATCATTTGTTTACCTATACAATATAGCATAAAAAAAGAGGGGTCGCAACCCCTCTATGACACTTATTTTAACTGGCACATTACACTTGCTGATTCGTGACTGAGGATCCTATGTCAGTATTTGTGCTAGGGAACGATCTTGGAACATCATTACTACCCCATATAATTCTAACAGCACCATTAGCACCCAATCCACCTTGGTTGTTACCAGCAAAGGTTCCACCACCTGCACCGCCATAGATACCACCGTGATGACCAGCACTCCTAGGAGGTCCGCCAGGTTGCCCTCCAGATCCACCCTGTCCAGGTTGTCCCTCTCTTCCGTTACCAGTGAAAGTGCCACCATTACCATTTGATCCTTCACCATAGACGCCAGTGCCTCCACCGCCGCCCATATAATAGTTATTGCCGCCAGAACCTGACCCGCCGCCGCCGCCAGTACCTGCTATACCAGGGTTGTTGTAAGGAATTGCCGCCTCTCCACCTCTGCCAGTGTAACCGCCAGCACCAGTACCACCATTTCTCCAAGTAGGACCGTAGTTATTTTCTCCACCTCTTCCGCCACCATCGCCAGTAAAACTACCACCAGGAAGACTCTCATTAGAATAGTTACCACGACCACCTGTTCCACCGCCACCACGAACTTGACTAGTAGACTGGAACCAGGAATCGCCACCATCCTGCCCGTTTTGACTATCACCTGGACCGCCACTGCCACCAGAACCAACGACAACTGTAACACTTCCGCCAGGAGTTACTGAAATGTTATTTCTCCATCCAAGACCACCACCAGTGCCGCCACCACCATCATGGTCGCCTGATCCACCGCCACCGCCACCGATAGCAACAACAGAAACAGACTCTACACCATCAGGAACAACCCAACTTCTCTGCCCAGTGCTAACAAACAGAACCTCACCAGGATCAGCACCACCACCTTGACCTAATGGAACCCACTCAGTTCCATTATAAATTTCTGCAATCTCATCTTCAGTATTCCATCCAACGTCACCTGCAACAGGTGATGCAGGTCTACCTGCTGTAGTCCAATTTCTTAAACCTTGACCTAAGAAAGGTGCCCAAGCAGATCCTGTCCAAACCTCAACATCAACGGTAGTTGTGTTAAAGATCATCTGACCTGCACTAGGACTTGATGGTCTACCTGCTGTAGTAAATGAAGGTAACACCATACCATTGGTCATGGTGATGTTTCCACTCACATTTACAGTCGTTGAAGTAAGAGTTCCTACTGTAATAGATGACATAACTATTATTCGTTGTTCTTGTTTTTATTTATAAAAATTATTCAGGTTGCCACTCATTAGTGGAAGTATTCCAAACTTGTAGTGTCTCTTGTTCTGAATTGTAACCAGAATATCCATTGGGCAAACCAGCTGTAGATGGTTTCGTTGCATCAGTCCACACAGGGAAAGTGAGTCTTAAACCTGTAATTTTCCACTCAGTACCAGTCCAAACTCTAGGTCTGTTTACAGTAGTGTCATAAACCAACTGTCCTATAACAGGATTAGCGGGTAAAGTTGCCGATGTTTTTGTCTCTACAATTAACTTATCTGCTGTTGGTGAATTAGTAGGCACCATATTAGTGCAGTTAAGTGTATCTACCTCAAATAATCCTGCCATAGTTCCTCCTTAAATAACTTTCCAGATAGCATTAGTCTCTACAGTAACTGACACACCATTTGCCACAGTTACAGGTCCAACAGTAAACGCTCTCATATACTCAGCACCAGAAGAGGCACCGATAACAGCATCCTCTTCAATAGTTGCTGGATGAGTTCTAATAACACTATCACCACCAACGCTTGGACCACCACCACCACCGACAGGAATCCAACCATTAACACCATCACCATTATCATTTACATAGATTTCAGCAGTGTCTACTTCTGTATTAAATCTAAGCGTACCAAGAGCAGGTGTTCCAGGTCTTTGTGCATTACTTCCAGCAGGAAGTCTAAACACACTTTCACCATCTAAAAAGTTAAGTGTATCGAGAATTGCATTTGTAGTAGTTGCGATCTGATTATCGCTAATTCTGGTCGTTGCCATATTGTTTACCTAATCCCCCACTCCTATTTAGATAGGAAGTTCTAAAACATGAACTGTATCAGTAGATTGTGGTGCATGTCCAGAAGTAAATATAATGTTTGCTCCTTGAGCATCTACAGTATAGTTTGTTCCACCAATCTGTGCAACACCATTTAAGAATACTAAAACAGAACTATCTGTGTGAAGAATACCTCCATTAGGACCAGGATTATAAGTAGTGATCGCAAATGTAAGATTCGTTCCGTCACCAGTATAGGATCTTGTGATGTACTTATCAGAAGCAACAGTACCTCTTCCAGTAACAACAAGATCTCCAGTGATCTTAACATCACCAGTTACTGCAACTTTATAACTTGCATGAGGTGCAACACCAATACCAATACGTGCTCCAGTATCATCTTCAGTAATATTAATATCACCAGTGTTTGTCAAACCAAACTCATGCCAATAACCATCATAATAAATCCATCCAAGTGATTTTCCAGGAGACCAAGTAGAATTATAGACAAGATCGCCATTACCAGGTGTAGTATATCCAGTTACATTAGCAAAATTTGGTTGACCATTAGCAAGTTCAGGAGCAAGTAAAGTTTGTTTTAGTACCGTACCATCATTGTTAAAGTAAGTAAATTTCTTCGTCTGTAAATTACCAGTAAATGTAGAAAGTCCTTGGAATGTAACAGGACCAGCAAAGATAGATTCTAACTGGTTAGATGCACCACCAATAACAGTCAGTTTATCAGTAAGAACTAACTCAGAGAATGTTTCAATCGTTGTATTCTCTTCACCAACAACATTCAACTGTGCAATATCTTCGTTCGTAATCTGACCAGTAACGGGGTTAATAATCTGGTTACCAATGAATAGGTCACCATTAGAGTTTAGACCTGAGTAAAATGCAACACCTGCTTCTTCTTTAATAGACTGAGAGAACTTAATCTGATCAGAAGATAGTGTCTCTACTTGAGTCTGAGGGAATGCAGTTGAATAGTTACCAGGACCAAAACCAAGATACTCGAATGTATGGTTACCAGATCTCATAATTGAGTGTCGTCTAAACTCAATAGGAATTGGTGCAACTGTCCCATCATTATTTTCACGAATATTGATTTTACGATCTTCTTCGTCACCAGCACGAGCAGTTAATTCAACATCAGAAAGTTCGCTATTAACAGAATCCCATGCAGGTGTCGTGCCTGGTTGTGTCCAACCAGTATCTGATAAAAGAAACTGAACTGCTTCCTTAGTGATAGATCTCTTAGGATCTTTTGCAGGAGTTGGAGTTGCACCATCAGTTGAACTTACGAGACCGATAGTTTCGTTATCAGCGACGGATATCGAAGCAAGAGGGTCAGCAACAGGGTTGTCTCTGTCAAACGTAGGATAGACTTCGTTGACGTTTTGACTGAACTTTCTGTCGTTAAAGTTAGAAGTTGTAGGTGCAATAGATGCACATAGCAGGGTAAGATAGAAGATTCCATCGGCAACACCTCTTTCAAATTCTTGAACAATTTCAATATCGTAAATGTAATATGCCTTTGCTAATTTATAATTAGTAGTGTCACTATTTAATGGTTGCATCACATAACCACTAATAGGATTTCTAGGTAGTGGATTAGTCTTATCCTTATCGATTACCATACGAACACGATAAGTTCTATCCTGAAGATCTCTACCGTCAGGAATCCTCTTAATAAATGTAGTAGGACTAAAACTTACATTATCATATTGAGAATTTGCTGTTATATCTGTATAAATTCCATTATCAGTAGAGTCCACAGAAAGATACCAACCACCAACAGTATCTGCTTGCCCACCAACAGTATAAGTGCCTGGATCAAACTGTAGAGGTGAACCGACTACACCTGCCTTTAGACCAGAAACAGATGGACCATAAGGAGATATTCTTGCACTCTTTACAGTTGCCTCACTTTCTCCATTAGAAACTAACAAGCAATTTAACTTATCAGGAATTGCATTTGAACCAGTGCCATCTTGTCTTGCACCAACTGCAAAACCCTGAACCCTAGTCGTTGGAGGAGATGCTTCGACAGTATATCCAAAGAGATATAATCGTGTTCCTGGTGTTTGACCTTGACCAGCAAGTGCAGCATTTACAACTCTGGTTCTTTGAATATCAATATTCACCCAGTTGACAGTATTTTCTTCTCCAAAAATAACATTGCCATTAACAGCACCGCTATTATTAACAGATAATGTAACAACTCTCGTATTTGTATTAAAAGATACTACAACTGCATTATCACCAATATTAGTACCAAAAACTTGCACACCTTGAATGACACCATTGATAGAACCATCGTCGGCAAGCGTAATAGTATTTGCTCCAGATGTACCAGTTGCAGTAGTTGAAATGGTAGTAAGTGCTTTAGGTGGAATGATATGTGTAATTTCTCCTGCTTTATCTTTAGAGAATGATTTTGCCTTAAATCCTGCTGCTCTCAATGCAGTGTTTCCAAAGTTAGAGTTTGAGTTCGTAATACTCATATCACCACCACTTAGTGCAGTGAAGTGTGTGCCATATCCAACAGCAAACACCGAAACTGCCTGCACAAATGAGTCATTACTACACTTGATATGCTCATGTGCCCAACCCTTACGGTATTCAGCAAAACCATCTAAGTGAGCACCATCACCAGCAGTTGCCACATCATAGTTACCAGTTGAGGAATTATATCGTACAAATGCTCTATCATCTTTCTGAAGAGATAGACCCGTGAATTGTGCAACAACCATTGATTTGAAACCAGTTGCCTTACTACCGTCAGCATTCATACCATTCATACCCCACACTGATCTCAGTGACAAGTTAAACGCATATGGTGATGCAGAGTCAACAGTATCAATCTCAGTCTTCACAGTAATGTTTGAACCAACAGCATTACCCGTTGGTTCTGCTGACATCTGATAGGTAAATACATTATTAGATGCAGATGTGACTGTAAAAGAACCGTTATAAAGTCCTGTATCTGCTTCAGATGAGGGACCAGTTGATCCACTAACTCCACTAATGTTAATATTAACACCTACAGAGAATCCATGATCTCTCGGGTTATCAAATTCATCAACAGTGACTGCTGTTGCAGTATTACCATTACGAGTGATTTGTAAGACTCGATATTCATCCGAAATAGGACCTACAATTCTATTTTCTTCTACTCTTGCTTGAATCTGGTCAGCAGTAGGATCACCAGAGGTATCAGGAATTGTAGCAAATGCTTTGGAGACTTTCTGATAATAAATCTCTAGATCAGTTCTCTCCTGAATGTTAGCAACTGCTGTGTAATCACTATTAGGAACACTTCCATTAGAGATAAGAGTTGACAAAGGATTCAAACCATCAGCAAACTCAAAACAAGTTAATCTATGATGAGAAAACTTAGGAGCAAGTGTATTTGTACTGCCAGGTCTATAATATACACCTTCTTCTGCACCATCAAAAAAAGAGAACTGCCAGAAATAAGTACCACCAGTTACTTTAAAAATTGCAGTCCGTGGAGGAACATCCGCTTCATTCAGAATTTCATTGCCATAAGTTGTTGGATAAGGAACATACTTAGGAATAATTTTTGTACGTCTTAAGTCAGTACCAACGAGGGAACAACCTCTAGGAACAATGATACCACCTTCTACAGAATTATATTTGTAAAGAACATTATTTGCTGATGTAATGTCTAAATTGGAGTTTGAGTCAATCGGAGGAACATTTGTATATAAAACATCTCCAGGACGATTATCTACAATATACTCAGCAGGATAGAGCATGATCGAGAATGCGTCAAATTCGTCATTACTTAAACCAACTCTATACGAAAATCTTGCAACTTCAAGAAATGCTCTTTGAATCGTCTTAAATGGACGTAATGCTGAGTTACCCCTATTATCAATAGCATCAGAGGCATCAAAGTCATCTGGATTCACATAGATAATTCTTCCCGTGCGGGAAGTGATAATATTCTTTAGTCTAGTTAAAGCCATTTCTTAGTATGCTTTTTGATTATTTATTGTTGATCAGGATCCGAATACTCTAGTTGTAATTGAATCTGAAGAATCTTCAAAACCAACTAAACTGAATAAATTGTTATCTGTTACGGTTTTAACAACAAGAACTTCACCAGGTCCAATAACAAGTGAAGTAATTTTATCTACCTCATTATTACCATTAGTGAGACCATCTACAAGATAATTAGATGCTTCAACTGCTGCTGAGGCAACAGTTACACTAGAAACAGTTGCCACAGTTCTAATTCCAGTATTCAATTTAGGAACATCTCTAAAAGTATCAGATCCACTAAAGTCGGCAGAACCAATTCCCTTTACAAACTTAAGAACTGATCCAGTGTAATCTTTAACATAACCATATGCACCAGTAGTTTGTGCTGTGATTGTATATGTTACACCATCAACTAAAAATGTGTCTACATTATCGGTAAGAGTTCCAACTTTATCATAGATATAAAATCCAGTATATGAGTATTCATCTGCCGATTCAATAGAACGATCAATTCCGCCATAATTAGCATTTGATGCTGTACCAGTGCCACCATCATAGAAATATAGAGGATCTGGAGTTACTGAGTCACCAAATGCATATTGAACATATGCACTAGAAGAACCTGCTGTACCGTTTGTAGTCTTACCCGTTGTGTATTCTGTACCATTATCACCAGTAGTTGATGCATCACCATCTGGACCATATTCACCATTAGCAACTTCAGATAACTTAAAATCTCTACCACTCATCGATGAGTCGGAAACATCAAATCTATATGTACGATCATCTTGAATTTCAAGTTGATCAACACCAATGTGCATATTATATGTACCACCAGAAGTATCAGAGAAACAGAATTCTTCTTGAGCAGTAGTAATAGCAGGAGAAGCAGCAATAGTTCCAGCGCCACCACCTGTTCCAGTTACACTATCACCAGCAACAAATTCAGTACCAGTTCCAGCAAGAGTAGTGGCACCAATAATAATTGTATCTTCATCAATTCCAAATACTGTTGCTGTAGCAGTGTTTGGAGAAGTTCCTTTAGTAAGTGTATCCCCCACAACAAATACACCTGTAACAGATTCTAAAGGTATTTCTCTAACAGAAATTGCCTTTACAAATTTTGTTGTGAGAACAGGAGCATAAAATGATTCGAACTTAAAAGACTTCTCCAAATCTGTAGTATTAATTAACTGACCTACAGAAATATCAGTATTACTAGTCATATTCGTATTTAATGTAACGAAATACGAACTGATAATATCACCTTTATGCAACTTATATGTTGATGCATCAAGAGTTAGTTTTTGATCACAATCCTTAAGTGCAACATCATAAGCGGAACCAGTTCCGTCGTTTGCAATATTCAAAACCGTACTAGCACTCTGATCAATAGGTGCTCTATATAACACAGTATCTGTGTTAGCAGATGGTTTAAGTTGTGCGAGAAGTCCTTGATTTGCCATTGTTATAAATTAGAATCCTGCGTAGAAAAACTGTTGTTGTCTGGTTCTGCCAATTAAATTCGAAGCACCGATGCCAGAACCAAATGTAATATCATCAACATTTACATTTGTTGTAGAAAGTAAAGTTGCATCAGCGTCTGGAAATCTAATGGTTCTATTCGCAGTAATGTTATCTGCGCTAATTGTAATGCCATTAAGACTAGAAGTGGTTTGCTTAATAACTGGGGTAACTAAAGATTTATTAGATAAATTTTGAGTTGCCGCTTCAGATACAAAGGTATTTGCATTTCCCCCATTATTTAGATTGTTAGTCTGAGGAAATTGAAAAGTTTGATTTGATGATGAGTTTTGATTTGAAACATCAAAAGTGATCTTCTTAGTATTATCTGTTGCATCCTGAAGAATCAGGATTTCATAAGATTTATTTTGAAGAATTTGTGTTGCATCTGTACCAACTAATGTAATATTAGTGTTTGGAACAGTAATTGTTCTATTTGTTGTAAGAGAACTGGTATTAAAAATCGCGTAGTTAGTATTAAGTTCAGAATCAGCAACTAATTTCACATCAACAAAAGATTTATTCAGAACAGTTTGTTCTGCTTTTGTATCAAGTAAAGTTGATGATGTAGCACTTGGTTCAAGAGTTGTTGTTACTGTGCCAGCATCAGGTAAGAAGTATGATCTTCTAGTACTAGAAGTTTCTGCCCAGTTAATCTGAAAGATTGCTTCTTCAGTGCCATCAACAATAACAAAGTTATCTTCATCAATAAGAAGTGTCTTATTAGTTAAAGTTTGCTGTGTATCAGCACCAACTAATGTTGTACCATTACCAGATGTAATAGCAGGCAATGTCATGATTCTAGTATTAGTACCAGTACCAACATTACTCACTTCAAATCTTGCCTTTGGTCCCTGAGAATCCTCAAGAGTAAAAGCTTGATCGGAAATTACGAAACTACCTGTAACTTTTACAGAACCAGTTCCTTTTGGTGAAAGAACAATATCTGCATTAGTTGCAGTCTCATGCACTGCTGTAATATACAAAGATTTAGAAGTCTCTGTATTTGAAATAGTGGTCATATAGAAACCACTATCACCAAAACCAATCCCAATCTGATCGTAGGCGTCTTGATATAAACCAGTATCTCGATCTAAGTCAAAACATAGACCAGGTGCTGCTTTTATACCTTGTGCAACACCTTTATGAAGTTGATTAATCTTGACTTTTCTGTTGGGAATCAAAGGATCCGACACTACAACAGGAAGAATACCTTCTCCTGAGAGATTCGCATCTGAAATAACATCCAACTGAGATATTTTTCTAGTTCCCACGAATAATCACACGATTTGCTACAAGGTTATTTATACGGGAACAATTCGTTGTATCTTAGGAACCTCCGCGCTGAAGGTTCTATGCCGAAAGATTCACACACAGCAAGGTATGATTCCCATTCACTCATCAAGGAGTGAGGTATCTTGTATGACTGCGAGGAGTCGTTCTGCTTTTTTTCCTGTTTCATTATGATACTCTGCAACTCGTTTAATAATATCTACAAGTACATAATAAGATTGATCTTTGGATGAATCATCATCCATATTATCAAGAACCCACGTAAAGTTATCTTGAAGTTTGTACATTGCCCTTTCTAAATGGTATTCATGCCACTCCTTTTCTTCGGCTTTAATTTTAGCAATTTCTCTACCCTTAGCAGTTAATGGTTCTCCATCTTTACCTGTTGGGGTAGAAAAATCTTCTGCTCCAGGTTTCTCAAAATATTCAGAAACCACTTTATTAAATACATGATCACTCATAATCTTTCTTCGTTTTAAAGTATAACTTATAATATGTAGTCTTGATTTTTTTGATAGTATTACTATCTTCTTCAAATCCCATGTATTTTAATAATTGATATGACCCCTCAAGTTCAGAGAGTAATCTTAATATATTAGCGGGATGTCTTTCTAATCCACCAGGTTGATATTTATTTAAAGAGAGGTCCATCCATCCAAGCAACTAAAGAATGTCTTATACCAGACTTAACTGGTCTAACTCTATGAGGTAACCAGGAAGGAAAAATAACTGCTGTGCCAGCAGGTGGTTTGCCAGTAGAGTGATGTTTGCTATAGTAACTAAATTGCAATTCACCACCCTCATATTCATCAGGTTCACTAAGAATTAATGATATTGATAGTTTCCTCTCTATTTCCACTCCATCAAATACCCCAGTTCTTCCACCATCAACATGCCAACTATAGAAAGATTTTTCACCTCCCTCGTAAACAGTAGATTGTATTTGACCATTGAAATGTCTGAGATCATATTTAAAATGCATTTGATTTGCTGAAATCATCATATTATGCAAAATACCAGGAATCCATTCGTCAAAATTAATCCATGCAACTTTAGATTTTCTAACACTATCGCGTATAATTGAATTATCTTTATCTTCAGCATAAACTTCACCGTAAGAATAATTCAGATTATCACAATAACCCTTCATCAGTTCTATAAGATATTTTGGTAATTTTGATGGAACATAATAAACTCCTTTGTTAGGGAATCCTTCACCCATAATAATTTAATTTCCTGTATATTGATAACATTTATACTTAGGTTGATGCCTATTCAAATATTTTTGTGCATGTTCAATGCATGTGAACCAACATTTTTTGTTCTCTGCCTCATCCATAAAAAAGATAGGAAATGTTTCAACCCAAGGAAAGAATTCAATCTTCCGAGAGTTCATCACCTTCAATTCTAAAGGTTTCTTTGTTGATCGCTTGGGTGTACGGGTCTTGGTTTGTGTAGTAGTTTTCTTTACCTTCGCTTTCTGAGTTGTAGTAAGTTTCTTTAGATTCTTCTCCAAATTCTTCTGAGTTTTCACGTTGAGCACAGTAACGCAAGAAGTTTGTGAAGTCTTCTTTTGTCCAGTCGTTGAGGATACTTTCTTCTGGATCGTTTTCATCCCACTGGATTTCGAAGGAACCATCTTCGTTGTCTTTGACATTAATCATCTTAAACAGGGAACTGAGTGTATTGTACCATGATTTTTTGAAAGCGTCAACCTTCCAATATGGTGCATAAAGAGGATATTGATAATTCATTTTAACATATCAAAGTTAACACTAATCCTATGAGTTGCTTCAACTGGACAAGATGGACTATGATATATTCTACCATCAAAAATTAAAATATCACCCCTCTTTGGAGATTCTCTCCTCCATTCTTTCATAAGACCAAGTTCTTCATTTGAATCATATTCAGAACGATCATAAAAAACTGTATCACCATCAGCATCATTCACATAATATAAAATGCCGATGTGAGGTACAGAACGGATATCAATGTGAGGACATGGATTTATAACTTTATCACGTTTTACAAATAAATTAACCTGAGCACGTAAAATTTCTCCAGACAAATGATGTCTATTGATTAAATCTTTAATTTCAGTATGATCAATTAATGGACTAGTATAATCAGAGCAAGAACGATTATCTATTACTAATTGATGTGCAAGAATTGACACATCATCAAATTTAGAAAATTCATCAGGATTAGTTCCTTCAACTATAGTAGATTTTGTAAATTGCCAGTTAAATTCTGGTTTAGATAAATGGTGTTCAATAATATCTTGATTATCTTTGCTAACCTGACCCATACATCTATGAAATAGGACCTCACCTAATGTGGGATGATTTAGTTTTGTAAGACCAATAGTCATATTAATAATGATAAAATGGACAACTCCTCCACCTGGACTCGAACCAGGGACAGGGTGATTAACAGTCACCTGCTCTACCAACTGAGCTATAGAGGATTAAAATTCTAGGGGGCGCTGCTTCTATAATGCAGATCTTTTGTACTCCCCCGTAAATTATACGCTATAATTACTATTTACAAGAATTCTGTTTTGGTGTTTATTTGGAGAATGTCCTGTGTGAAAATATAACCCATTGAATACCACTAGTCTATTTTTCTTTGGTGATATGCGTTGTTTTTCTGTAAATTGTTCACAAAACTTTGTTTCATTGTAAATAACAGTATCTCCATCACTATCATTTATATAGAGAATAGATGCATAGTGCGGATAAGTAAAATCTTGATGAGCATCATGCATTGAATTTTCTGGTGATATAAGAGTCATATCAAATCTACTGCGATAACAACTATTTTGCTGAAATCCAAAAGTTTGTTCAACTTTTAAGATAAATGGAATCATGAAACTTGAATTTGTATTTTGAAAATCTAAGTTTCTTTTTGGATCATGAGTAGTAAAAGCAAGTCCGTGACGCCAAGGAGACTCTGGAGTATCCATTATATGGTAAGAAGATATATTTGGTCTATATTGCCATTTACAACCAACAATAGACCATTGTTCAATGAAATCTATGTAAGATGCATCTAAAAAATTATCAATAACCTCAACATCAATCATTATACACCTCTTTGAATAAAAATGCAAGTGACATTCTACATTCAGTACAATATCTATTAGGAGCGCCACCTCTATGTTCTAGACTGGCATTAAATAAAACTCCTTCATTTGGAGTTGGATTGACATTAATATAATCTCTATTTTTTGTACGAATAACAAATTGACCATCCCAAGTATAGTCCCATTTGGAATTGATATAGGTAACAAGTGACCAGGCATTCTCATCTGGAATATTATAATCATTATGCCAACCAGATTCCATACCATAGAATTGAAAGTTGGTATTGATTCTAATTAATTTTACATTCTTTTTTATAATTTTTTTAAGTGCATATTCAGCATAACGAGAGGAGTGTATGAATTTATAATTCCATCCCAACTCATTATTATTCCACTTAGTATCTTCATGTTGACCAAATAAAGGTTGCTCACTAAGTTCTCTTTTATCCCAAACAATAGTATTATTTTTGAAATCAAATTCATCAATTAAAGTATTGTAATATGACCAAGGAAAAATATTTGATATTTGAAAAACTTCATTACAGTTAGATAGAGATTTCCAATTCATTACATACCTCCGTCAAGTTTTAGCAACTGCACCATTACAAACCTTCCAAGTTTTTTTCCTCTATGTTCTTCTTCCATACAAACTTTAGTTGCTGCATGGGGAACTGCTCCAGGAAAAATAATCATTCTATTGTTTTTACATTCAATCTCAATATCAAACAAAGGAAATTGTAAGTTACCTCCAGTAAATTTTTTTGGTTCTCGAAAAAACCAAGTGAGACATGTTAATCTGGAATAATCTCTATGAACTTTATAAACATCACTGTCTTCATAGTATGCAATTTGACTGAAGTCTTTTTGGAGAGCATCAACATCGTTAATTAACCAATGAGGATGATCGGTAAACAGATGCATATTATGAAATAACTTTCGGTTTACACCTAAAATATTTGAATGCTGCCTATTTTGTACAAAGAAAGGATCTAACCACATGGTCCAATTATGTTTCAATAATTGTTTATTGCCATATTCATCTTTATCCCATGCTCCACCATTTTCAATGGAAGATCGATTCATTCTTTTAGGACTACACATATAATCCAATTCTTCCCATATTTCATTTAATTCTTGTTGATTATAAAAATTATCCACAAGAATATATGGAAACTTATCTAGATCATTTGAGTTAGTAACTTTCATGATACAATGTCTATATTAAATGACAATGTTTTTCGTACTACATCACTTTTGTGAACAGTAACTCCATGAAGTGCTGTTCCAGGAAAAAATATTATTGTACCTGCTTTTACATTAGGATAATATAGATCATGTGTAGAAAGATTTTTAAACAAATGTAATACTTTATTACTTGCAAAATTACTATATCTATTAAAAAAATAAAACTTAGAAAAATTCACATCATCATTTAATACTATTGTAGCACCAAAATCAGTTCTATGGTCATGAACTTCTTGATAATATCCTCTCTTGTAAAGATTTATCCATGGTTTATAAATTTTTATCTCTGGTTGTCTATTCCAATCTTCTGCAAATTTTTCTATAGATGGTTGAATTAAATCAAGAATTTCCTCATTATCCAATTCAATTCTATCAATCAAACATTCATCACCCCAGTTAAATGATGAATTATCGATATCAGTTTGAGAGTCTACGTATTTTTTTATTTGCTCTAAATTATTTACTTGGAAAGACCAATAAAATGAAGATAGAAAGGTAGGATAAAACATAGTAAAAGATATGCGAGTAGGGAGACTTGAACTCCCACGAGATTAATTCTCAACAGATTTTAAGTCTGGTGCGTCTACCGATTCCGCCATACTCGCGTCAACATAAAGGATACTAATCTGTTTTGTGTTACCAATTTCCCAGGTAGGAGGATGAAAAGCACAATACTCGTTGAAGGTGATTTTCATCTCCTTGTCTGTTAAATTACAGTTTCTTGCTGCCTTTGGCAAGTTCCATTTTGCGGACCAAAGATTTTCCATTGATTCACGAGTTTCAGGACGCATTTTCCTCCATGAATTGTTTCTGAAATTCTTCTACTTGATTTTGAATCTCATCAGGAATAGGAGAGATTTCATTGACGGGAACCATCATGACAGACTTACCATCAGGACGAGTAATTTTCCAACAAACATGTTGAGTATCTGTGAGATCTAAAAGAAACTCAAGATTATCTTCTGCTTGTTGTAGTGTAACTCCAATAGGTCCAATCATTTTACAGCAAAACAATAAGTAATCATATCAGGATCGAGAATGTTTTCAATCTCACTGACAGTTTCAGAGAAACCTTCAGAACCTTCTTCGTCCCATTTCCAGTTTACAGTTTTATCGTATCCTTCATCGTCTACGATATTAATTGACCGTTTTGAAAAATTGACAAAGACATGTGCGAGATGGGTGCTCATGCAAACTCCTGACTACTTATGTAGTATAGCAGGCGCGAGGTGCCCTGTCAAGGGTCAATTAATAAAGACGGTCTTACCAAGGATAAGAACTGCTCCTTTCGCGTCTAGGAGCATACCAGTGCCACAGGTAATTGTTGCTGCAAGACTTGCATTCAGTACCATTGCACCTGCCACTACATTGACATTATACAGACCAGTAGTAACATTACAGTTATATCCTGTTGTTCCACATGTAAGTGAATATGGTCCAAGTGGGTTAGCAATGGTATACCTAGGAACAGCATCAGCAGATAAACCAGGTGTCATCACCGTTTCAACAGAACCACCAACAAATCTACGAATACCAGTAAGTGCTTTAGGAATAGGAGAAGGTGGAGTATTAATCATCTCTACTAAGTGTGGTGTAACAAGTTCAATTGAGTTATCACCACTAACAATAACTTCTCCTGCAGAAATTGATGCCTGACCACCACTAGATTCAAATACACTGCTAGTAAATTTAGTAGATAAAGATCCTACATTAAATTCAGCACCTTGAACCTCAAATTTAGCACCAACAGTATTGATGTCCACATCAGATCCAAAACGTATGGTGTGTTTTTGTACATCACTATCCTTAGATTCACCTTGCTTATCTACAATTGTAGGAGAACCTTCAGCACCAAAGAAAAATCCACCACCAACTTCAATATGACAGTTGCCACTAATCTTTAAGAAGTAATCTCCATCAACGTTTACAACATTATCACCATCAATCTGTACACAATCATCTCCATGAACTTCTGCGGTATGATTACCAGCATATGATGTATGATCTGCAACTAATGCACCACTATCACCCTTACCATCATTCTGAGATCTTACAGAAGAGTTTACCTTTTTCTCAAGTTCTTCAGCATCCAGATCTGGATTCTGTTCACGAATTGCTTTACGGGCAACATATTTTGCATTTTCATTCTGATTTAGTTTTACAGAAGTTGATGTCGTTCCACTTGCACTTTTCTTTACACTTGCCTGACGACCAGGTGTACCGACAAACATTTCATAAGAACCATCTAACCAGGTTTTAGCAGCAGTGAGATAAGGATCTGCTTCACTAAAAATATTATCAAAGAGTCCACCACTGTCATTAGAACCACCACAAGTTCCCCTACTTTTTCCTCGAATTTTGTTAATTTTATCAAGTTCTTCGGGAGTACAGTGAGTAACACCAAATAAAGGATACCAACCTACAGTATCTTTACCACCATCAGGTTTACGGTCACAATTACTAGCAGCAAATTTAATAAACAATGCAATCAAACCAGTAATACTGGTGATACCTTTTTTAAGAAGATCGGTTCCTGCTTCAAAGATTTCACTACCTGCTTTCCATGCCTCAATGATTTCTTGTGCTTGACCAACACCATCAACAATTGTTGAAACTGTGTCAACAATTTCAAGAACGGAGTCAAGAAGTTTCTGAACTTGACAGATAACACTATCGATAGTTGCCTGCACACCTTGCAGGACCATCGATGCCTTATCAATAACCCCATCAAGGAAATCTTCAACGAAACTAAGAACTGTGCCAATAGGATCCTCAATGAAACTAATTAATTGAGAATCAATATTACAGAGAGACTTGAGAATTGTTGATACTGCTGCCTGAATAGCAGTAAACACAATAAATGGAGCACCAGTTGCACCACCAAGAAGATTAACAAGTTCTAATTGTTCTGCAAGATTGGCAAGAGATTGCCTCATAGCAGAAACTACTTGTGCAAATACACTACCTAAAAAGTTTTGAAGTCTTACTGTAAGTTGTTTTGCAGTAACTAACTTACCAGTAACAATATCCATAAAATTACCATCTTCTGCACGAATAAGCAGACCTGCATGATCAGCAAGATCTTCTAAAAGATATGATAATTTATACTCTAATGTTTTCCATGGACCACCAACACCATTTGCAGCAGGAATTGGTTTTTCTGGGTTTCTAGGTTTCGATGCATTGCCAGCACTACCATTAATTCCAGATTGATTTCCTACATTATTAGGAGAACCAGGACCAGAAGTTTGAGAACTACGATTCTCTCCTTTCTGATTAGGAAGATCTACTGTATTATCTTGTTTTGCTCTATGATATCCTTCCTCTTTAGTAGATGCCATGCTAGAGTTAGGATTACCAACTGTCATGGTTGCCATATTGACACCCACACCAGGTTCCATCCTCTCACCAGTAAAGGCAAACTCTTTTACATCTTGAGTCTCAGCAGATTTTTTAACTCTCATCACACCGATAACAATCGGCATCTGTGCAGATTCTCCATCCATAAAGAATCCCATGACAATAGCACCAGGTTGCAATTGACCCGAACTTTCACCCTGACCATCATTACCTGGTTGACAGGTATGCTGCAACACTGTTGCCCATGGAAGATTATCAGTTGGCAGATCTGATGTTGTTCCACCTCTCACATTTGTATAGTATCCAAGAACTCGAACGCGAACACGTCCAAGTTCCATAGGATCTTCATTATCTTCTACTTCACCAACCCACCAGAAAAATCCATCTTTACCAACAAAATTTACTGTAGGTTCATTAATAATACCGTCAATTGTAGGCATCTTACATTTTTATCCTTACGATTTATTTATTAAGGTAACCAAAATCCTCAAGATATTTACGTGTCAAGGGAGTTGGTTCATATACTTCCCACATAGCACCACCAGCACAGGCAGCAAGGGCATCCATAGTCATGTTTTCAGTACGACCTGCCCAACCTGCTTCTGCTTCCCATGGCACAGCAGACTTAGGATAGGTGCGTTCTGCTAGTACACGCCAAATCATAGGAA
>Ga0209557_1000492_pt1 | contig 23237 bp, 6 predicted proteins | sample SaaInlV_120m_DNA_4_FD_184672 | JGI IMG/M metagenome (GOLD analysis project Ga0209557, IMG submission 184672) | Marine microbial communities from expanding oxygen minimum zones in the Saanich Inlet - Saanich Inlet SI074_LV_10m_DNA (SPAdes) (version 2) | ecosystem: Environmental > Aquatic > Marine... | reverse complement strand
GATAAAAGATATACCGCAGGGTCAGATTAATCATGCCATTAACACGTCTGGATAACCTTATCAGCAGCAAAACTGGTAAGTATCTTTATGTTTCTCCTGATGATTTCAACGCTACAGATGCGTTATCGAATAGAGGTAACTCACCTGTAACACCGTTTAAAAGCATCCAGCGTGCTTTTCTAGAGATTGCAAGATACTCGTATCTTCCTGGATTTGGTAATGATAGGTTTGACCAGTTCAGCATCATGCTGATGCCTGGTATTCACTACATTGATAACCGTCCAGGTCTTGTAGGCACTACTGATATTGATGTATTTGATTTTGATCAATCAAATAACGAGTGGACTGATGACTCGATTCTTGATATCTCTAATCCTGATAACATTTTATATAAGTATAACAACACTGAGGGTGGTGCTATCATCCCTAGGGGTTCATCGCTGGTAGGTTATGACCTTCGCCGTACTGTTGTTCGTCCTCTATATGTTCCTGACCCTGCATCAGTAACTGTTCCTCGTTCTGCAATCTTTAACGTAACAGGTGGTTGTTACTTCTGGCAGTTTACCATCAAAGATGGTCAAACTACTGCTGAGTCTCCTCTTTTTAATACTCTAGAAGGAACTGGTGAGGTATACTATGATCCTAATGATTTCACTAGAAAGACTGCTCCTAACTATTCTCACCATAAACTAACTGTATTTGAATATGCAGATACAGAAGAACTAAGTCTTTATTATAGAAAGATTGCTAAAGGTTTCTCTGCATATCAACCAACAATTGATGACCCAGGTGAGTTTGATTTCAGAGTCCAAGAGAACAGAATTGTTGGACCTCTATCTGACTCTAGAGTTATTGAATCCCTAACTCTTAGAGATGCTACTACTGTACCATCTATTGCTGCATCTACAACTGAGGTTGAAGTAACAACTAAGGTAGATCATGGATACTTTGCCGGTCAGTTTGTTGCTATCTCAAATACTGAGATTGATACCGTTCTTGAAGGTATCTTCCCAATTAAGTCTATCGATCAGAATGATCCACGTAAACTTACTTACGAAGTTGCTGTAGTTGTTAGTGCAATTGGCACCGGTATTGCATCAGGACAAACTGTTAGTGTGGATACTACTCCAGCACTCGGTCAGAACGCTCAGACGCTCGCTGAAGTTGATAGCGTAGAGTCTGCATCTCCTTATGTCTTTAACTGCTCTATCCGCTCTACATGGGGCATCTGTGGTATCTGGGCGAATGGTCTAAAAGCCACTGGATTTAAGTCCATGGTTATAGCTCAGTATACGGGCGTTTCGCTTCAGAAGGATGACAGAGCATTCATCCGTTATGATGAGTATTCTAACACTTGGAACCAAGCATCACTAACTGATGCATTTGCTACTGTTCCTTATCACACCAAGGGTGATAGCTATTGGAAGGATGACTGGAGAAACTTCCACGTTCGTGCTTCGGATGATGCTTTCATCCAGAACGTTTCTATCTTCGCTGTTGGTTTCGCTGATCACTTCCTGATGGAAAGTGGTGGTGATATGTCTATTACCAACTCGAACTCTAACTTTGGTAATACATCTCTACATGCTATTGGTTTCAAAGGTTTTGCCTTCAACCAAGATAAGGGTGGTTATATCTCTGATATCATCCCACCAAAAATTGTTGAAGAATCTATTTCAACTATTAAGAAGACACAGTATTATACTGTTGATATTCAAGGAACTATTCAAGATCCAACCAACTTCACTAAGTTGTTCTTAGGTAGTGAAGATATTAATACTCCTATCGATCGTCCTGCTGTATCGATCGGTGGGTATAGACTTGGTGCTAAAACTGATGAAAAATTATATGTTAAACTAGATCCAGCAACTGCTGGTGGAACTGAAGAATTCAATGTAACATTAGAACCAACTGGTTTTGTTAAGTATGTTGCTGCTCCTCAGATTCTTAATCCATCTGGATTTTCAATCAATAGCACTTATGCTGACGCTGCTAACTTAATTGAAAGCAACCGTCGCATGATTCAAGAGGAAGTTTTTGGATATATCATTGAGAAGTATCCAAGACTACAAAATATTTCTTATGTTAATCCTGGTCGTGACCCTCAAGCAAACAGATATGTTGATGCACGTAATTTAATTAATCAAAATAGACAGGAAATTGTTCAGAATGCGCTTTCTTCTTTGCAGCAATATGATACTGATAATGACAGTACTATTCAGAGCGATGATATTGGTGAGATGGTTGATGCAATTGCAGAAGACCTTAGAGATGGTGGTAACTCGAACACTATCAATGTACTTAATACATATTTCGATGCAGATGGTGCATTAGAGAAGTATGGAAGCGATCAGGAAAACTTTATTTGGGCGTTATCTAGAGCTCGTGATTATAGTAAGCAAGCAATTGGTAATCTACTATCAGTCAAGGCAGACATCTATGATCCTAGTGGTGTAGCACCAGACTTATCACTTAAGACTAATGTTCCCAGTGGTTCTGTCACAAATGGCAAGACAGGTTCTCAGGCAGAAATCGATGGCGATACAACAAATGGTGTAACAATTGACTTAGCTAACAAAGATGCTAATAGATATAAGACTGCCTACAATCTGATCGGACAAAATAAAGACTTCATTAGTGATTCTGCACTTGCTGAGATTGCAGTATATGATACTTCTCCATTCTTTACTTTCCCTGGTGACCCTGCCGAAGAAGCAAGATCTAGATATAAGACTGCATATCGTTTTATCAGACGTACAAAAGACTCTGCAATAAATGAAGGTATCACTCAGGTTCAAACACAATATCCCACATTTGTATTCCCAGGTGGTACTACCGAGAAGTGTAGGAGAGATTTAGGATATTTTATTGATGCTATTGGACTTGATGTTTACTTTGGTGGCAACCAAAGAATTAGAGAATTCACCCAGTATTACTTCCTAGGAAATAATGCTCCTATTGCTAATGGTTTGTCTGGTGAAAATAATGAAAGCGTTGCTGCATTTAGAGCGGTAAGAGATTATCTACAGAAAGCTGTAAGAAATGAATTGCCAGAATATCAAGACTTAAGCGTTAGTCCTGGTGAATCTGTATATGGAGACGGTAATGGTGATGTTATAAACACAGATGTTACTGCATGTACTGACGTTCAGAATGCTATTTCATCACTAACTTCTATTGTAACTCAATGTATACTTGATGATTCTTCTGAATCCATTAATAATGGAAACAGTCCTAACTATGTTCCTCTGACCGTCTCTGCTTATACCACTGGAGAGCAGAACTGTCGCGATGACATCGGACATATTATCGATGCAGTTCAGCAAGATTTATGGTTTGGTGGCAATGAATATTCAATTGCAGCTGCTAAAGCATACTTCGACAAGGATGGTGTTCCTATCCTTAATGGATTAACTGGAGAAACTCAGCAAGGTATTGTAGCATACAAGAGAATTGCTGATGGACTTAACTTAGCAATTAATAATCAACTATACTACAAAGATCTAACAATTACCTTGGATGCAGTTGGTGATCCTCCAATTGTATCTGACATGAATGCTGATGCATATAATCTTGTCCTTGATAATAAAGAGTTCATTGCTAAAGAAGCATATGAGCGTATGAAGGCAGCATATCCTGCTTATCAACCACAAGCAACAAATACAGAGCAAGATTGTTTAGACGACGTTGTAAACGTCCTTGATATGATCATGTACGATGTTAAGTTTGGTGGTAACGCTAAAACTTATGATTCTGCAGAAGTTTATGTCACAAATGTGATGCCTTTCTTCGGCAATGATAAGGAAACAAAAGAGTTTCAACCAACTGAAGTAGATTATACTCCTGCTTCCGGTGTAGTAGTATTAACTATTCCTAATCATGGAATGACTACTGGAAACTTTGTTAAATTTGCGCCAGAAAGCATGGTGTTTACCTGTGCTACTGACAATAATGCAACTCAACACTCTTATCCTCGTGTTGGTGATGGAAATTATGACACATGGATGCAGATCACTGGTTCTACTTCATCTACTATTACAGTAAATGTTGGTAATTCAAGTGATGTTTCGACACACACATTTATCTCTGCTGCTCCAAACTCCGTTAAGTATGGTGTTAGTGCTCAAACATTTATTGATCCAGAGCGTGATGAAGCTGCTAATGTTTTCGATCAAGTAATCCAGATTATCCCTGACGTTCTTAGGAATACTGCTGTTGGAGTTTCTCTTGCCAATACGTTGACACAGAAATTTGATTCAACTATTACGACTGATTGGGAAACTCCTGTATGTGATAGTGCAATTTTAGCAACGCAAACTTTACTTGGTATCATTACTCAAGCAATTGGATCAGATGTCAGTGGAGTTGGCAACTTAAATAGTATTGTTAGATCTCAACCAACTCAACCATCTGCATCTTCTGTACTACCACAACCGGGTGGATACATTGCAGGTAACTGTTCTGATGTTGTTTCTGCTATTAATACTCTTATTGGTATTATATGTGACACTGTTTCCGAAGGCACTTTAGATTCTCTTCCCCCATTAAGCAATGGTACATGGGATTGTGCTAACGTTCGTGGAACGATTGAAACTTTATTTGATATTGTTATTGATTCTGTTGCTGCCTCTTCGCTAGCAGATTTACCACCTATTAATGTTGGTGGATTTACTACCGATGCAGAACAATCTAAGTGTTTCCGTGATGTATCTTACATTGTTGATGCTGTTGTGTCTGACCTTAGACTTGGTGGTAACATTAACTCCGTCCAAGCAGGTGAAGCATACTATGTTGGTATGAATCTGGAATATATTGACGGTGAGAAAGATGAAACTCTAGATGCATGGAATTATGTCGGACAGATGGCAACTGCTGCCATGAGAAACTTCGATTTCCTCGCATTCAATTGTAGTACTACTCAAGGTTCTGCAATTGTTGACGTTAATGATACTCGTGGAATCTTGGTTGGTATGAAAGCCACTGTTTATGACGGTAATTCATATGTCGATGGTCTCCTACAAGATGGTTCTATTCCAGATTATCAAACTATTACACCAAATACTTACGTTAAGAGAATTATTGATAATACTCAAATTGAACTAGGTACTTTATTTTCTAGATTTGATACAGGTGCAGTACAGGCAGCGTCACAAACAAGTTCTACTGTTGACATTTACTTCACATTTGAAAACGGTCAGTGGGCGGATACTTTACCCAAGACTGTTGTTGTGGGACCAGCAGGAACTGGCGAAGACGTTATCCAAGATACTCTAACATCTCCTACACAAAGAGAGTGTGCTGGTACTGCTGATGCAATTGAAACACTGATCGGTAATATCACAACCATTATTAACAATGGTGTTGGATCTGTTGATAGGCAAAATCAAACTGCGAGTGTATCGCTGTTTGCATCAAGATCAACAGTATTCAGTATTAACACAACCGGATATGGTGCTTCTAATCCACATAACTTTGAGACAGGAACACCTGTAAGATTGGTTCCACGTCCTCGTTTTGATGTTGCTAAAGGTCAATATGTTGACGTTGATAAGCGTCTTGTCAGACTACCTAAAGGATTTGAAACTAATAGAACTTATTACGTAATCGCTCCTGGTAGAAGAACACAACCAGAAGATTATAGCAGCACTACATTCTTTAATGGTAGCGATCAGACAAAACTGATGCTTGCTACTTCTAAAGAAAATGCAGCTGCCGGTATTTACATCTATGCATCTGAATCTGAGAGTATTGATTCTAATGTAGAGATTGATGTATATCAGTTCATTTTAGATCAAAACTATGACTTACACAAATATACTTGTATTTTAGCAGGTGGTGGTATTCAGTCAAATGTTTCACACATCTTTGATGTACCATTTTCTTCGGTAACTCCACAGAAAGTATTCTTTAGAGCAATTGAAGGAAAGACTTTACCGACTGTTTCTAGTACATATTCAAGTGACTCTGACATTGCAGTAACTGATTCTGCAAATGCAGATTTTGGTAGAATTGATAAGACGAAAGAGTTCTTTGCTCGCTATCAAAATGATAATGTTTTTACAATTCATAAAACACATGCTGATGCAATTAACAATGTAAATGATATTACATTTACTTCAGGTCAGACAGATTCGTTTGAAGTCTTTTCCAACAAACGTGCTACTCCTGTTAAGTATGATCCTGCATTCAGTAATGGTATCACAACAACTGGTAAGTGGTATATTAATTGTAGAGATGAAGGATCTAATTCTGTCCCTCAGAACATAAGAGAAGAAAATACTATCTGGAGAATCCAGCAATCTGATTACTCTGATCGTCCAAGATCTACAGATATGTGGTTCACACGTTTAGAAGATAAGCGTGAAGCAGACGAAAGAACATATAAACTACGTTATGTTATTCCTAAGTATCTTAAGAATGCAAGAGATCCTATCAACGGATTTGCAATCAAGACAAGAACTGATGACACTCGTAAGTTAGTACCACAAAAAGTTGTACTGAAACCTGTTGCTGGAACAGTATATGGTGCTCGTTTTGAGAACCCAGTACAAGCAGGTGAATACATTGGATTTACCAAGGAAGAAGTTAATACAGCAAGTCTTAACCCAACCAACACATACGATCCATTTAAGAAGGATCAAACAGGTTCTGGTATTGAGTATAGATCGTTTGCAAGATTCTCCTCTGGCATCAGAGCAACTATTCAATCTGGACGTTATGTTGAAGACATTGCAAATCCAGAAATTAAGTATCTAGAACTGACTCTATTCGATCATGGTGTTGATACTTTAAACTTCCCTGGTTTAAGAAACGAGTCCTTTACTACAGTTAAGATTAATGCACCTCAAGGTGGCGATTGGATAACTAATAAGACTCAAAGTGTTGCTGCTAACCAAATTCAATGGACTGGCAACTCTTCTGGTCTTGCTAACATTCATGCTTATTACACTGTTAATGGCGAACATTATATTATCATCAAAAATATTCGTGGTGGTAAACTAGAATATAGTGAGTACTATAACACAAGGTTTACTCAGGGTGCAACATTTGCTGATATGCTGGAAGACCAGGATATGGGGAAATCGTTACCTTTAAAAACACATATTGCAAAAAATTATCCCCAATATTTTTACAAGCAAAACGGCGCTAACGTTTATACTATCACTCCTGGTGATCGTATTCAAGATGACTCTGGTATTGAATACTATGTTGATACTGTTGAAGATACAGGTATCATCGATGATACATTCTATGTCTTCAGTTATGAGACACTACAACGTAGAATCGCAGGTCAGCAAGATGGTGTCTACTATCTCTCCTGTCTACGTGGTAACATTTCTCCATTCCCAACTGGCGCTGGTGTTGCAGATAATTTTAAGAAGTTTAGATTCTCGCAACCAGTTAGTAGCCTATATCCTCTAGATTATAAAAATGATCCTCTTTGGTTCCAGAAGAATGGTACTACAGCAGAAGAATTAGACCTTGCACGTCAGTTACTCGATCCACCAGCAACATTGTGTGCTGCTGATAACTACGTTCATGGTCTTGTAACAACTAATGACTACAAAAACTCTGTAACTAAGGAATTAGTCTTCGATCTTATCGAACAACCGGCATTTGCTGACAGAGATTATATTATTCAGGCACAAGAAGGCAATGCTACTTCTGGTTCTGAAGATCGTCTAATTCCTATTGCTGGTGACAGCACAGTTATTACAGATCAACGCTACTATGTTGAACTTAGAAGACCTTCTATTGCTCGTGCTGGTAATCACACGTTTGAGTATCTTGGATTCGGTCCAGGAAACTACTCTACTGGTCTCCCAGCACGTCAGGAGATCGTCCTAACACCTACTGAGGACTTCTACGCCCAAAGTAAGAAACAAGACGCTGGTATCGTCTTCTACACTGGTCTAAACTCTAACGGTGATCTTTATATTGGTAATCGTAAGATTAACGCTATTACTGGCGTAGAAACATTCCTTGAACAAGCAGTTCTATCATCTGGTGACGAGGAAGATGAAGATGTAGGAAACCTAGTCACATCATTCGATACTCCTGTAACGTTCAACCAGAATATTACAGTTGTTGGTGGTGATGGTTCGCAGCAGAACGTATTCCAATCTCCTGTAATTATTTCCGTTCAGGATAATGACTTTACTGAAGTTCCTGATTCATTGACAATTCGTTCTAATGTTTCTTCTATTGATCCTGTAACTCAACTGGAGCAAGATGAGACATTAGATAGAACAAACTTTGTACCACCAGGTACTGGAGATATTAGACTCAGTAAAAATAGAATTAATGCTGCTGTATTTGGATGGAATGCTAGAGGTGGCGGTCAATCATATCAGATTCAGACCCATATCACAAATGGCGTTCCTTCTAACATCACACCTGATAATTCTTCTTTAGTTGTAAATGGTGGTAGTAAAGTTTACGCGAATCAGGGTGTAAATTATAGTGGTGTTTCTGCTAAAGCAGGTGATATTCTTCTTAAGGGAAAAGAAGTTGGCAAGTCTGGTTCACTTGGTTGGGTATTTGCAAACTACTTTACTGAAATTCCTTCAAACAATATCTTTACTATAGAATTTGATGGTACAAATGTAGTTAAAGTTTCTTGGAGAAATAGTCTTGGAGTTGACATTCCCAATTCTACTTTAGGAATCACTTCTGGATCACAGATTAGACTATCAAACTATTCAGATACAAGATTGAATGCTGTGTGGACTGTCTTTAGTCCTAATGGCGATGCATTTAGTGCTAGTAATAACTACGTACATTTCCAAGTTAATGATTCAATTACAATTCTGACTCTTAACTGGAGTGCAGTTCTAGCACAATCTGCTGGTGCTACGATTGAATTCTCTAATTCTAACTGGAAAGAGTATGGTGTAGTTGGTGGCGAAGCATTAAGAACAGATACTGAAGCATGGGGTAACTTTAAATTAGGTATCAATACTACTGCTCGCTCTTCTCATGATGCCTCACAAAATGCATTTGTTTCTAATGAAACAACTCCTAGAGCAAACTTAGATGTTGTTGGTACTGCATTCATTAGTGGTAAGACAATTAACTCTTATCTAACAGAAAATACTGTTGGTAAAACTGAAACTAATGAAGATAATGCTCTGTTAGTTGGTGGTGATAGTCTAGATCCAAGTGATGATGCTACATTCAGAGTAATGACTACCAACAATGGTAGGGTCGGTATTAACACTGCTGTCAATGATACTATTAATCCATTCAAATCTCTAGATAGAACCTTCGTTGTTGTTGGTGATGCTAGAATTCATGAAGATTTAGAAGTTACTGGCGACGTTCAGGTTAATGATGGTGATTTAACTACTACAAATGCAGCATTTAACTTTGTTAATACTAATGCAAATATATTAAATTGGGGTGGTGAAGGTCAAATCCTGAACCTTGTCAACAATAGCACAGTTAATCAATCAATTGCTATTGCAAATTCTTCGTTAAGTCAGTCCATTCTTATTGGTGAGGCAGCAACCAACTCTGTTCTTAAGATCCATAGAAATAGTGATGATGCTGATGTTGATATCGCTACAGTAAGTAATGAGGTCACATCTTCCTGTAAGATTGATATTGGTGGAGCATGGCAGACGAACTCCAATACAAATTCTTACGTTAAATTTGGAACGTTCTTCGCTAATTTTGCTGGTAATGTTGAGATTGGTAGTGGATATGGTCCTGGAACCAGTGCTTCTAGAATCTACACTCAAACTAGAGTTGCCAATCTCTTTGATGGAGACCAGACAAATACTGTCAACATTGCAACGAACGCAACTACGTTTAATATGGGTTCAACTGGTGGTACAACTACTATCAGAAACACTTTAAACGTTCTCGCTTCTGCTATTGTTGAAGGTGATATTAGACTCGATGGTGGTCTAAAAGCAGGTATTATTGAAGTTGGTCGTGGTAGATTTGGAACTGGACGTATTGCACACCCTGTTGCTGGTATTCAGAATCCAAATATTGATTTTTATCAGTATAATGATACGGGTAGGTTTATTGATACTGCTGGTGTATCTCAATGGGGAAATAATACATTCTTGGTTTCTGGCGGTCAGATTTCTTCTATCACACTTCCTGCCAATGTTAATGATAATACTAGACTCGCCGGAAACTATAGTTTCCTTTCTGCTACTACAAATGGTACTGGCGAAGGTGCTGTCTTTACTGTTAGTATTGGTTTTGACCCAGACAGAACTGTTAACATTAGCATTGAAGGTCCTGGTGAAAGATACTCTCAGGGAGACCAGATTACTATTACTTCATCTCAACTAGGTGGCGTTGGTCCGGATCTTATCTTTACTGTTAACTCCGTAAGTTCGACTGGATCTGCTTACTATCTACCAATAACTACTCCTGCGGTTAATGATTTTGCTGTTGGTGATCTCTTATTGATTGATAGGCAAAATGCTTTATCACCTGATAGTATTGGTACTGGAGCTAATATCATTACAGGATTGAGAGATGAATCTAGAAGTGAAATTGTCCGTGTCATTGGTGTTGCTAATATTGTCAATCCTCAAGATCCAAATGGTTATAGACTGATCGTTAGCAGAGGTTCTGAGGGGACAAGTCAAAATGTAGATCACCCAGATGGTTGTCTTATTGCAAAACTTATTAAGCAATCTAATGCTTCTTATATTACTGGTGCTGATAACGATGGTAACGGTGTTATTGACGAACCAATTGTTGGCATTGGAGATGGAGCACAGAATGTAGCGTTTGGTATTGCCGAATTTGGTGGTACTTTAAGTACAAGAGATTTCTTGAGATTAAGTGGAACTGAATTTGTTTCTGTTGTCACGTTAATTTCAACTGAACCACAATCGTTGATTGTAAACGATGGTGGTACTCCTGCATCTAATGTATTCACAGTTGAATCTACTACAGGAAATACTACTATCCTTGGTGATGTTGGTGTTGGTGTTGGATTTAATAAGTTTACTATCGATAGTGTATTTGGTAATACAAATATTGCTGGAACTTTAACTACCGAAAATACATTAACTATTAATGGATCGAGACAGTTAAACACTGAGTTCTTCACAATTACTGATGGTGGAGATGTTAGCAATGCAACGAGAACAACTCTGCAAGTTGATACTGCTACTGGTGATTTGGATATCTACGGTGGTAACTTTAATATTTGGAGTGCAGATGGTAATGATCCACGATTAACACTTGTTAATTCTTCTGGTGACTTTACTGTATATGGTTCTCTATCTGCTCTAGGAACTGGTACATCTATATTTGGCGGTAGTCTTGATATTGATAATGATATTGAAATTCGAGGTGGAGATCTAACAGTTTATACTAAGACTGCAAGAACTGGTCTTCCTAGAAATGCTCCTGATAATGTAAGAAATGTTGGAGACGTTATTTTCTCTGTAAGTGATGATGGTGGTGTTAACGTTGCTGGTATGCCAGATTACTTCACCCCAACTGGTGGTCGTAGATGGGAATATAGCGCAGATTCTGTTATTAGTGCTGAATCTAATGTTAATTACTTCCTGAACTGTGTTGGCAATACACTTGTTAGATTACCTGATAATGCTGAAATGGGTGATATGATTAGGATTATAGATATAGGTGGGGCCCTTACATATAACTTGTCTCTAATTATTAGAGCACCTGATGATATTGGAGTTCAAGGTTCGGTATCTAATACTGGAACAGCAATGATTTCTGGTATTGGTAATTCAAATCTATTGAACTACAATGGCGGCGAATTAGTCGTACAAACACCAAGAGCTGGATTGGCATTAGTATTTGCGGGTCCAATTACCTCTACTAATGATCCTGGTGCTCCATCTTCGCAAGTTGGTTGGTATATATTGGACGTATAAGAGATGTCATTTTATCAAGAAACAAAATCCATGAGAGGTGCCGTTATCGGCACCATCATGCCATGGACGGGAGGACTCAGTAAGGTTCCTGATGGGTGGATTATTTGTAATGGAACTGAAGTTGAATCTAATTTATATCCTTTGCTAACTCAGACTATTGGTGATACGTATCGTTTATCTGGTGATACAAATTTGACCGGTAATTTTCCATTTTATGATGGAAACTCTACGATTACTCTTCCAAATCTTACTGATGGAAGAACTTTAATGGATATGGAAGCAAAATATTTTGCTGGTGGTGCAGCACCAAGAGATAGTCCTCCCGAGCAAGATGCTGATGCTGGAAATTTAATTATTCCATTTATTGGAGATAACCGTGATAACAATGATATCCCCAGAGTTTTTGCTGGAGATAAAGCATTAAAAACTGATGTTGAATTTACTCTTCCCGTTGAAGATAGAGTTGGTTATGGTGGTAATATTCGCGGCAATACTATTATTCCTGGTATTGGCGAGAAAGTAATGTATATTGGTGGAAGGAAATTAGGTCATCAGCATATTAGATCTCATAACCACCCAGGATCTTATGAGACTGTTTCTTTTGCAAACGCCTCAAAACCTGGCGGTGGTGTTGTTCCTTGGGACTATATTCAAATGCGATGGGCTTATCGTATTTGGAACGTGACTAGTGATGACGACGACAACGAAATCCACGATTCTGGCGGCGGCGCTGATGGCATGAGAGCAATTTTTAGGTGGTTTTATAAAAATACACAAATTGAACTTGTGGACGATACGAGTTCATTTGGTAATATTAGTGGATTTGGTGCCGGACCTACAGGAAGAAGTCTTGGTAGTGGTAACGTAGAGAGTCCAACAATTAACTTGTCGGCACAAGGACTTACTGCAAGACCTATTTGTAATTTAAATCAGTGGCAACATGAATATCATGATGAAAATACTGTTATTACCATGGGACAAGGGGGAAGAACTCTTGAAATATCTGATGGTTTTACAAATTTCTATCAAGATCCCGAAGGCGGTAATGCTGCTTATGGAGTTTCAGTTAGCAATACCACTAGAGATTGGACTCCTGGTGGAGAATTCTCTGTTATAGCACACGGTCATGATCCATTTGTTGTTGAGTACCAGCAGGGGACACTAAAACCAAATACAAGACTTATTGCTAATGCTGAAATTCCTATTGAGACAGAATTAGATAATGCAATCAATAAATCTGCATTAGAGATTCAGATGAATACATCACAACCATCATTAACTTGCATTTACCTAATTAGGGCTTACTAACATGGCAAACTATACTAGAGAAAGATCGAGATTTGGTGGTATTGTTGGGAGTATGATGATTCATTCTACTCCTGGACTTGGTTTTGGTAATGATCCAAACTCTGCTGTCTTTAAAGAAAAATTGCCAGCAGGGTACTTGAGGTGTAATGGTGATAGGATACAAGCGAGAGATTTTCCTGCCCTTGCTGCAGTATTAGGTGTTGGATCTGGGTCTAGATTTGTGAAAGATAATGTTACATTGAGAGAAGCAAATTTGGAAACTGGTGATCCTGGTGAGTTTATACTTCCAGATTTGGGATCTAAAGTTATTATTGGCGGTGCTGGAACTGGTACATATCAAAATACTACCATTGATAGAGGTATTGAAGAAGCTAGACCTACAACCAGAGTTGGTCCACAAGTAGAAGTTATTAGTAATTTTGGTAATAGGATTGAAACTTTTTACATTGGAAATATGACAGTAATCGGTCAAGCAACTCTTCCAATGATTGGTAATCCTAGATATACTCTTGATAGATCAACTAGTATAGAATCGTTATCTATTAATAATTTCCAAGGACATCTTCATTCATCAAATCAAAAATATACAAACTTTAATGCACAACATGAAGTTTCTAGTGTTGGTGGTAAAGATGGTGGAAATAGACCAGCATCTAGTGGACATGGTATAGAAAAAGGTACAACTAGAGAATGGGAAGGAGATTCTGATCATAAACATAATATTGAATCTCCTGATGAATATCGACATAATTTTACATATTCATTCCCTGATGTAAATATCGATATGAGCGGCGTATCTGCATATGTTGATGTTGACGTTGAAGATTATGAAAAGTTAGATCAACTTATGACTCCTTTTATTCTCGTAGAATATATTATTAAATTTTAATGTCTAACTTTACATCAACATATAATACTCCAATTGATCCTGGAACAGGATCACAATCTTGGAATTTAAATCCATGGTTGCATAGTTGTCGTGTTGAAATATGGGGAGGTGGTGGAGGAGGAGAATTTATTGCTGGAAACTTGATACCTACTGCTGGAAACAATGGTGGTAGTAGTACAATATTTGGTGTTACTGCTGGCGGTGGATATGGTGGTGGTAGGAGAAATAATAATACTACTGCTAAAGGAGTTGGTGGGAATGGAGGAACAGTTAGCATTACTAATAATCCAAACTGGTCTAATCTTGGAGTTTCAATAACATCTATTTCTGGAACTAGGGGTGGTGTCCCAAATGGAGGAATTCCTAATAGCACTTCATCTTCTATTTGGAACAGTGGAGGACAGGGTGGTGCAGGATCTGATGGTGCCAGAACATATGTTTCTAATGTATATCATGATTTTGATAATACAAATAACGTAACTAATTTTTCAAATGTAAGTACAGATATTTCAGTAGGATATATAAATCCTGCTTCTGAAGGTAATAATGGTGATAGACCTACAAATGGAAAATATTATAGTATTACTTTCAATGATTCATTTATTGATGATACTTGGACTTACTCGTTAACACACGCGCAACAGGCAGCGGGTGGTAGTACTGGAGGATCTCCTTATAGTCATTCCAACCCAGGATTTAGAAACAAAACTGCTAATGGTTTTAATATATGGTTTCAAACTTTTGGTGGCGGTAACACTTATATTAGATCCTTTGAACTTATTTGTTATGGTATTAAATCAACTGCTAGGGGACGTGGAGGTGGAGGTGGATCTTATGCTACATTTGATTTAACCAGGCAAAATTTAATTGATGCTGGTTATGATATGGAACCATATGATGCGGATGGCAATCAAAAATCGGGAGATTTATTAACATTTTCTGTTGGTTCCGCTGGAAGTGCAACTGCTGGTTCTGGAGCGGATGGTAGAGTTAGAATTAAGTGGTATGAAATACCACAGGTTTATTTAAGTGCAAATAGAACGATCATTAAGACAGGAGAATCGACACAACTTTCTTGGTATACTGTTGGTGATGCTAATGTTCTTTATTTTGTTGAAGGTAATCTTACTAATCAAAACATTAATAGTTTTACACCAGAAGATCTAGCACCAACAACAACTACAACATATACGGCGGAAGCAGTAGGATTTGGTGGTACTTCTTTTAATACTGAAGCAAGTGTAACAATTTTTGTTTATCAAGTTCCTACAATTGACACTTTCGAGCATCCTATAGAAGTTGATTACGGTGAGAGTCAAGTACAAATAGAGTACGATGCTAGTTATTGTGATATCTCATTAACTCTGCAGGTTAAATATAGATGGGAGTTTGGACCACAAGCAGGACAAGGATTTATTGATGGTGAGTTAATTACAATTAATGTTGATGATGTATCTCCTTTTGATACTGGTTTAATAACCAGTACGTCTGGTACTCTCGATATTAATTTGGCATGGGATGAGTGGGGTCCATCTGAAGTTCAATATACATTAAGAGCACTTGGTAATGGATCTACAGGAGCGACACAATCATCAAAGAATACAAGTGTGATTATTGATACAACACCAGATAATATTGGATTTGATATAGTTGAAAATAGTCCTGATAAATTAGTTCCAGATCAAGCACCTGTTACTATTCCAGGTGCAGTTCTAGTTGAGGAAGGTCTTTTAATAGAAGATATTGATATTCCTGTTGAAGTTAAATCAAATTATCCTATTCAGATCACTGTTAACAACGCTAATAATTGGCAAAACATCAGGGAGATTTAAATGGCATTAAAACCTGTAGATTCTTACTATAGAAGTACCTGGCCTTCAGGGTGGACTAATTGGCATAACCATATCCATACTGTAGTAGAAAATGAGTTTAACAGCGACTGGACGAAATATGCGGATAATGAGTTCTACTTCTTTTTAAGCGCGAACAGTGCTGGAACTAATGGCGAGGTAATGAAAACGGTCAATCGTTACTATGCTGGCGGTTTCCAAGAAAATCATTTATATGCAACCACTGATGCTCCTCCTGCTGCTGGAAGTGGTTACAATAGTGAGGGTATAGCAGGTTACATTTATCAAAATGATGGAACTAATAGAACAGCACTTTATAGATTTGTCAAATATTATACTCCTCAGAGTGGTTACGGACAGGCTCAAACGAGCGGAACACTTGTTACAAATACTACTGGTGTAGTTAAAAGAGTTAAGTTGGTGGGTTCCACGAGCGGTGGAGTAATTGCCTGCAATAACTCAAGTCTAGGAATTTTTTGCTATGTAGAAAATTATAGAGATACTAATACTTCATCGAATAGTTCTGGTTGTAGTTATCCTTCCAGTGGATATACCAATGTAGGATTTAGTAATATTACTGGTAGTGGAAGTGGATTGCAATTACATATCAGAATTACTCCAGTTAATGGTAGTGGTGGTAATCCCAATAATATGAGGGTGACCTACCCAGGAACATGGTATAACTCTGGTGGTGGTTCCTTTGGGGAAGGTGGTGTGTATGTAAGTGGTGGTTCTGGATATGCAGTTGGAAATTATTTAAATCCAGTTACTAGTTGTTCAAATATGGCTACTGGGTCTGGGACAGCATTTCAAGTTACTGAAGTTGGTACTATATCTACTAGTCAAACTGTAGTTAATAGCTACTCTAGAATTGATCATAGATGTGGAACCACAAATATTAATGGTATAGATGGTTGGATTTATGAAGGAATTATGGGATATGTCCCTTATGAAAAAAGTGGATGTACAGACCCTAGTGCTACTAATTATGATGCATATGCAAACAATGATGATGGTACATGTTCATATATTGTTGCTCCAACAACATCAATAACTGCAACTAATGCCAGTAATGTTACAGTTTCTAGCATCTATAAAGGTCAGAGTGTAATCATTACATATTCTTCTACTACTGGTAATGGAACACTTACTACTTCTTTTACTGCAACTGCTAATGGAGTTGCAACCAGTCCTATTGCTACTCCAGGAAGTAGTGGAGCAGTCACTTTTTCTCCAATAGTTCAAACAACTTATAAATTTGCAGCGAGTAATTCTGTAGGATCATCTGATGCTAGTGTTACTGTTAACGTACTTAATGATGATCCGGTAATAAATTTTTACACAAATAAGACTAATAATACTCTTAATAGAGGTGAATCTATAACTATTACATGGAGTGCGACTGCAAATCAAACTATTACCAGTACCACAATGACTGGAGTATTAAATCCAGGTGTGGGTGGTTCTGTAATAATAACTCCGTCAGAACCAGGAACTGTTACGTATACATTTACAGCAACAAATCCTTCTGGTACTTCTGTAGCATCATTAACTGTTACTACCATTCTTCTTGCACCAACAGCAAGTCTTACTTCAAGTGATGCTGACAATACAATTATTGCTGGTGAATCAGTAGTATTAACTTGGGAAGCTTTGGGATTTGATATTACAAGTTATGCTATGACTGGAGTATTAAATCCAGGTGCTGGTGGTAATATTACAGTAAGTCCGACAACAACTACAACATATACGTACACTATTATAAACGATTCTGGTACTTCTAGCGATAGTATAGTTTTAACAGTATACACACCACCAACATGCACCATTAGTGTTGATGATAATCCACTTATAGGAGGAAATAGTACAACTTTAAGGTGGATTACTACAGGCGATGCAGATACTATTCAATGGACTCAAGGTGGTAATATAAGTGCTGCTAACGAATTAAGTGGAAACTTGAGTATTAATCCAACCAATAATAAAACATATCAAGCAAGAGTTAGTGGACTTGGTGGAACTGCTGATTCCAATGAACTTGAACTAGTTGTAGTTTATCTTCCAATCATTCATACATGGAATGTTCCTAATTATTATGATTACGGATCTACAGCACCAAAAACATTTGAATATAATTATCAATATGTAAATAATAGTGCTACAGTTACTTTTGTGTATGTTTACAAAGATGTAGATGGAAACGATGTTTTCATAACCCAACCTAACCCTATTTCTTTACCCACAAGTCCAGGTGCTTCAGGAGGAGGTAATGATAATAGGTTAAGTGGTACTTTTACTTATGTTCCTACATGGACTGAATTTGGACCACGTAGTATAAATGTAACAATAGCAGTTTCTGGTAGTGGTGGAAGTCTTACTACTACTGAACCTATTAATATTGTTATTGATGAACTTCCAAATAATATTAACCCTGAAGAATCTCCAGATAAACTTGCAAACCAAATTGTATATACACCCAATGATGAAGATACTATACTAAGTGATCTATATAGAATTGACGATATTGACATACCAGTAGAAATTAAATCTGATCATAAAATTCAAGTAAGGATTAACAATGTAGACTTGTGGAATAACGTTAGAGAACTTTAAAAGAATAATGGGACTTCAACAAACTTTTACCGGTAATGGATCTATTAATATCCCTGCAAATGCAAAAAACATTCGTGTAGATATTGCTGGAGCTCGCGGGGGCAGGGGTGGCAACGATGCTGGTGCCAGTGCTGGACAGGGTGGAGCTGGAAGAAGAGCAAATATATATTTTCCTGATTTTATTGCTAGAAGATTGGATTTCTATCCTGGGAGTGTAGGTGGAGATGGGGGTGGGGGTGGCAATGCTCCTGGTGCTAATGGTGGTTCTTCAAGTACTGCCCCTGGCGGACGAGGTGGAAATTCTGCTAATTATGGATCTTCTGGTACTGGTGGCGGTGGCGGTGGTGCTAGTGGTATTTTCGATACTTTTAGTAATAGATGGGTTGCTGTCGTTGCTGGTGGAGGCGGTGGAGGTGGCGCTTCGTTGAATGCATCCGCTTCTAGTGGAACGAGTGGTGCTGGACTACTATCAGGAAATCCAAACAATCGTGGTGGTGGTGGTCAAGGACAGAAAAATACGACTGAAAATGGATCCAATAGTAGTGGTCCTGATGGCGGCGGTGGAGGCGGCGGTGGCGGTGGATGCGGCGGCGGTGGCGGTGGTGCATATGGTGTTGATGATAACCGAGGAGGTGGCGGCGGTGGCGGCGGTGCGTCTGGTTATAATAGTACCTACTGTAGTTTTAATTACAATTCTGGAACACAAAATTTTAGTAATGGATTCGCATCTGTTTATTATGATTTGCAAAATCCAGTAATTAATAGTTTTACTCGCAGTCCGACTGCAATTATTAGAGGTCAATCTTCTACATTAACATGGACTACAACATTTGCAAATTCTGCATCTATTAGTGGTATTGGTGCTGTTGCAGTTGGGTCTAACAAGACTACAAGTGTTAGTCCTAATTCAACTACAACTTATACTTTAACTGCATGTTTTGCTGGTATATGTGTTACTTCAGATGTAACTGTAACTGTATATATTCCCCCGGTTCTTAACATTTATTCAAATAAAGCAACTATGATTGCAGGACAAACTGCTATTATTTCATGGGATCATACTGGAGATGGAAGCACAGTTTACCACACTTCTGGCACTCCTGCAATTACAAATGGAAATACTAATAGTTTTACCAACCCAGCTTTAACTTTATACGATTCAACAACATATTGTGCTTATATCACGGGATTGGGTGGAACTAGTCCAACTGTCTGTGTTAGTATTATAGTATATCAAATACCAACTATATCTACATTTGAGGTTCCAACAGATATAGATTATGGAGATACATCTTTACCAATTGCATATAAATCTCAATATGCAAATCTCACACATACCATAGAAATAACTGCTATTAGACTTACTGGTCCTAACACTGGTAGTATTCTTGAAGAAACCATCAATTTACCTCTTGCTGGATCTGCTGAACTTAATGCACCCAATACTATTTCTGAGGGAACATATTCATGGACTCCTACTTGGGGTGATCATGGTCCAGAAAGATATCAGATAAAATATACTGCTGCGGGAAATGGTGGATCTGTTAGTCCAAATTCTAAAATTACTACCGTAAATATCGATAGGATACCAGACAATCTGGATATTCCAGAGTCAAGAGATCTAATTAAAGATCAAGCTCCTGTTATCTCTCCAGATACAGAAGTTTTATCTGAACAGTTGCTAATCAATGATATTGATATTCCAGTAGAAATTAAATCTAATTATAGAATTAAGGTTCAAATTAATGATGATGATAATTGGGAAGATGTCAGAGAATTATGATCCTCTCGATAAATAGAAAGACTGGGACTGTACGTTAAACGAATGACATATACATTTGCTAATGATCCACTCTACGTAAGAGAAGGTGATTATGTACAGTTTAAGTTTAAGGCACCATCAGAGTGGGATACTACACTAACAGTTACCATCAAAATTGGTGATCTTACACAGTTCTGGTCTATCATTACTATACCAGAAGATTTTACTCCGGATCCTTTTCCATTTGAAAGGATTGATCCTGCGGAGTTGGATACAATGTATTATTATGGCGATGGTAATAGACCATCTGAAGCTATTATTAATGTTAGTGGATTGACTGAAACTACACAGGCAGAGGTTGAAATTAGTAGTACACTAGCAGTACCACCAGGAGATAATCCTTTAGATTATTATGGTGTAAGGATTGATTATACTGGTAATGGTACATGGGATACAGGATCAGCAGCAACAGATTATTATATTATTACTGAAGGTTCTTCTCCCCCTACAGTAGAAAATGGTGCAAGAATTCAAATTAAAGGTAGAACGGGTCAATTTGAAAATCAAATAACCGACGTTACTCTAAAGATTGGCAATTCTTATGAACCATGGAGATTTAAGAACAAACCAGTTCCAACCAATAAACCGGAACCTTTTCCTGAGTTTAGTGAGCTTCTAGACCAACCACTAGGCACATATGTTTACACTACTGAAATTTTGCAAGTAAATGGATTGTTTGAACCAGGAGACATATTTGTAACTAATGGAGAATTTGCGTTATCGAGTAATGCAAATACAGTAACAGATGAGAATGGATATGAAGTATTAGCCGGTGTTACTTGGGTAGCTCCTATTAGTGGCAATCTTGCTATTGGCACTATATCAAACGGACAATATCTTCAATTAAGAACTCTTACTCCTGTTCAAGGAAATAGCAAGACAAATGTTGCATTAGGTATTGCATCTGGTCCTGGTAGCGTATGGGAAGTCACGACAGGTAATTTTCCATCCACGACTCCAACTGCTTTTAGTTTTCCTGCGGTAGCAGATGTTGCCGTAGATACCTTAATTCCATCTGAGGCACGACCAATTGGTGGTATTACTGGACTTGGTGCTGGTGTCACAGTACCAGTTGAATTGATAGGCACAGACTCTAGTGAAGTAAAAATTAAAATTAATAATAATTCTGTTGGTGTGTTTCCTGCTGCAGTCACAAATGGTGATATTATCACACTTTACATGAGGTCTTCTGCCGCTGTTAGTACTGTTAATAATCTTACTATCAAAGTAGGACTATTGCAGATTGCTGTATGGCAAATTCTAACATTTGCAGGACCGGACCCTATTCCAAGTGATATCACTCCACCTCCAAACAAAATTAATGTTGTCCCAGGAACATATGTCACTAGTGCTCCTGTAACAATCAGTGGTATTAATGTCCCTGTAAATATTACAAGTTCAAATCCATTTTCTACAATTTCTATTGATTATGATGGATTTGCTTCAGGACCCAGAGAATTTGATCCTTTGGTAAATACCTCTTTCCGTATTAATTTATTAGCTGCAACAAATGTGGGTACAAGTGAAGATACAACTGTAACTGTTGGTACTACTGGTGCTCTCAATAATCCATTTACTTGGACGATTACTACATATACTTCAGCACCACTCAGTCCTGGGATCGCTGGTACATGGTATAGTAAGAAAAATGCTTCTTTCGATTCAGCAGGATGGGTAGCAGCAGGTTCAAATCCAAGCAATATTGGTAGTTATTATAACGAACCTAAAATGGATGGATATACAATCGGAACAGTACTGCCAATCTTAAAGCAGAATGTTGCTGTTGGATATGGTGATTTGGATGGAGGTCTTGGTGATAGATATCCAGGATTTGTTGAATGTGATGGTAGACAGTTAAGTCAAACAGATTACTTTGAACTTTATACTATCATCAAAGATACGTATAATAGAGGAAATGAATCATCCGGAAACTTTAGAGTTCCTGATTATAGAAATAGAAGAATTTGTGGAACTGGCACTGTAGACTCTTCAATTGGAAATGCTGTCTTCCTTGCTCCTAGTAATGGAAAACAATATACGGAACCAGGGGCAGAAGGTGGATATTGGTATTTTGATAAAGTAGATCCATTCGGTCAAGAACCATTAGAACAAATTCAGGGTGCGGAAAATGGCACTGAAGGATTGCAGAGTGACTTTTATTCTTTAGGAACAGTTAGAGTTTCTGGAACAGAGACACTTTTTGATAATATTCCATTTACAATTACCGGAGATGTTGAAGCTACAATTGGACCATTGCAAAGTGTTTTTGTTGGAGCTCCAGAACATAGTCATGGATATTACGCTGCTGTTCCTGAGTCTGAAGAAGGATATCCTATGATTGCATGGGGAAATGTTTCTAATGGTAGAAGTATGTTTCAAACTACTAGTGGTGGATCTGGTAGTAATTTCACTCAACTTGGCGAGGGTCAGAACGCTCCTGGATCTGGTTCTGATATTCTCGATCCAAACCAAGACAATAACAACTCCACGAATATTAGATCTGGATGGGAAACAATCCTAACCTCAAAAAATCCATTTGTGGGCGGTAATAAGAATTTTGAAGCGTCTCTGCAGGCATATTATGGAGATGATTGGGTAAGTATCACTCAATTTATTCTTGATGAAGGTTTTGGTACTACAATGACTGGCGAAGATCCACCAGGAATCCGCTCCAACGGCGGTGGTGATCAAAATCCCCTTACTCAATTAACTGGAGATAACGATGCTGACAACTTTGAGATTTCATTCTATACATGGTTTATTAGTAGTAATTCTGGATTGAGTGGTGCTAATTTACAGGGAAGTTTAGGTGAATTTGCAATGGTATTTGACCTTAGACCAGCAACTTTCAATATTGAGAATTACCAATCTTC
>Ga0209557_1000491_pt1 | contig 23247 bp, 13 predicted proteins | sample SaaInlV_120m_DNA_4_FD_184672 | JGI IMG/M metagenome (GOLD analysis project Ga0209557, IMG submission 184672) | Marine microbial communities from expanding oxygen minimum zones in the Saanich Inlet - Saanich Inlet SI074_LV_10m_DNA (SPAdes) (version 2) | ecosystem: Environmental > Aquatic > Marine... | reverse complement strand
GTGTGGGCTGGTTTGAGGATGATATTCAAGCATTTCTTTTGTCATTGAAGCAGTCACAAGAAAGCGTGGCTTAGCTTAAAAGCGGTTATTACTCCGTTATTGATGATAGTTAACCGTCTATGCGGTTTATGGTTAACGAACCACGATTCGCGGTCCGGATTTGGTGGTGTGTGACCGAAACAGGGGGTGTGTGACGGGTGTGTGACCGAATGTGTGACCGGTTTGAAACAGTAAAAAGTTAGCAATCATGCGGGTTGTAGAGATGTGTGACCGGTGTGACCGGTAGTTTTAAGTTGAAGTTCAATTTATAAAAAAAAAGAGCTGTTTTGAAAAACCGCTGAGCGAACTTAAAAAAGCGGTCACACCGGTCACACACGTCACACATTTATGTAAGTCGTTGATATATAACACAATGTTGTGTGATCGAATTGAGAATAATCCGGTCACACATTTTACAAAGCGGTCACACACTACATAAACCCGTTGAAGGCGACGCACTTGACAACCGTGAGCACGAGCAACGCACCGAGCAACACGATCTCTGATGTATCAATCGCGAATCGTGGATTACGAACCAGGGACTTACGAGTCTTGCGACGTAAATGTTTCATGGGCTTTCTCCGTTAGAGTTTCATGGTGTGGTGATTGAGGGCCTTGAACCGTGCTTCGAAGTGCGTGAAGCCCATGCGCTCGTATTTTGAGACAAGGTTCCAACGCTAAATTAGAAAACAAGGTTCCAGATGTATAAAAGGGGGAAGGTGGGCCTTCTCACCGGGATGGGGTAGATATATTGAGCGCTAACTAGGGTCTAAAAAAAATTCTGCAAAAATTTGCACTACAAATAGCGATCTATAGCCGCTTGATATATCAGCCTGGCCTTTTCATCAATAACACACATCAACGTCTCCTCAAACGTGCTCATTAACAGCGCTTTTACGGCAATATCAGCGGCTAACGCCATTGGCCACTTATAAACGCCCGTCCCCATAGAAACAAAGGCAATGCTCTTTGCATCAGGCCATTGACTGTGCAGCGCCAGTGCAGATGCGTAGGCATTATAAAGCTGCTCAGATTCACCTCGCTGTCCATCCATATACCTTGGGCAGACGGTGTGGATTACATATTTAGCGGATAAATTAAAGGCGGGGGTGATGATTGCTTGCCCGGGCGTAAGCGGGGCAAATGGCTTTGCTGCTGCTTCTAGTTGAGAGCCGGCGGCTTTGTGGATAATGCCAGAAATGCCACTTCCTGCGAGTAAAGATGGATTGGCTGAGATAACGATAATATCGCTTTGCACTGTAAGAATAGAGACTTTTACGAGTTTGAGCATCAAGCCATTCACTTTTGTATCATCGAATGATATGTTTTAGCCTATTTATAAAGGAGGCCGATGTCATAAAGTTATGTTTAGCCATAAATCAAAGCCTCCTGAGATTAAACACGAAATAGAAGAGTTCGCGCAACTTGTGCTGTCAGGATTCCAATAGCCAGTCAAAAATGGCTTATACAAATTTATCTTAAAGAGCATAATCGATTATTCAAAGTGACAAAATATATTTCAAAAGTCGATGATTAGACTGAGAAAACTTTATTAATTAATGGCTTGAAATCTAATTACAGTTCCAGCTGGCGGGAATCATATGACCTCATACATTGAATGGAATTCATTGCTACTAGAAGAATACTTTTCCCCTTCCAATGCTTTTCAGGATGTTTGGGTCGCAACAAATAGACTTGAGCTAGAAGGTATTGGGGTCCATTTAGGTGGCGCAAATGGATTGATAGAGGCTGTCAAAGAAGGGCCTCCTTGGCCTCATGAGTCAGGCCATATAGGCATTAAGGCAGCGGAGTTGGCAAGACAGCGCCGGGCGTCATCCGACTTTAGGCCTATTGATTACATAGATCCAGAACGCGATTCTTCAGCTTATCAAGGTGCAAAAGCACCAACATATTTGCCATACATTGCTCTGTGGGTTCTTGCTGGGTCAGAGGGTAGGGACTCCTTCTATCAAAAGGTGAGTGAACTGATAGAAGAGTCTTTTCCCAATAGTGCACGAAAAACTATGGAAGCTGTCTGGCAGGACCTTGAAAACTGGTCCATCCTTCAAGAAAAACGAAGGTTTGGCAGTTTCAAATTAAGTGTTCTGGGAGCTCACCGATTTGTTGGGATGGCTTATGCGCAAGCTCTAGTAACCATTAAGGATATTGAGGGCATTACTAGGTTGTTTGGCAGTTGTCGGTTGCACTCTGGGCAGGTGTTAGAGGATAGCCACTTCGCGCAATTATTGGAGCATGGACGACACTCCCACTATTTAAGTAGTGGCCTTAGGAGAGCAATGGAGGATGAGGAGTACAATGATCATCTGAGGCAAGTGCTGAGTTCTCATCTCGACCTGTGGGATGGTTATATCCCCAAACGAAAATATTCTAGTGGTGGTGGCTCTAAAGGCCAGGTTGGAGATCTAGAAGAATTTAGTGAAGAAATAGAAATAATTTTGAGAATACGTACTGATAGTGAAAATCCTTGCTGGGAAGTTGGATGGCGGGTCCCGGCCATTGAGACGGCCCAGAACTACAAGATCAAAGTTGGGGATGCCAATGCAGCAGAGGCTAAGCTTGAGTTTTCAGGGACCCACATTCACAGTATTTCGTTTGTCAACCAGAGTGATGCGAGACGGGCTTTAAACCAATCTGCCATTGAAGATGTTGGGTCAGTCTTGGTGTGTGAAACCAGCGATGGCGATTTAAGCGAAAGAAAAACACATCTACGACAAGACAAAATTCGAGTCTTAATTTGGGACAAGCCAGACCCAGCACTATCTGACTCACTTATAGAGCGTGAAATGCCTATAGCGGGTCCTTCATACCTTCTTTACTCTCGCAGTGAATACTCTAATTTAGAGTCCTTGTTAACAAACGAAGAAGTTAATTATGAATTGGTAGATGACATAGATGGATTGCCGGACCAATGGGGACTGATTTGTATTCTTGATACATCTAAGCTAAATGCTGAGCAGCGAGCTACGATATTGGATGAGGAGCCCGCTAATCTTTCAAAAGCTCGAATAAGACTTGTTGGTGGGAAGCCGATTGTTGGGGCGGGGAGTAAAAAGTATGCTTATTATGATTTACCTATAGTTGAATTGGATGCTCCTGCCGAAACTGTCCTGACTTGTTCTGGGTTAACGTTCGAAGAATTTGACGATTTCCAAAATACAGAAGAGCTACATGACACTAGAAATATTAGGATCAGGCGCTTTAAATTCAGTCTCAATGATGGGGCTGGATACGTCTTTAAATTAAAAGCTTTATACGAGAATGAAGAATTGTGTACGGCAGGTTTGCAGGTATTAGCTGCTGGGGGATTAGGGACTGCTCGGGCTGGCCAATTTTCTCTTGATAGATATGGACGAGCATTGGCAGATAATAGTGGCCTCTGTGGTGCGCTAATAGGCGATACTGAAATCGCTGAACACGACATTAATTTCTTCCAAGTGGCTAAACAGCTTCTATCTGATTGGAGTGGATCAGGCGGTCTAGAATGTATGGACTCAAATATTTCATCTCTCTTCCTTGATTCAATTGCGACAACTATTAATGGGTTTATGAGTTACGGTGTGGCACGTGACCAAATTAGACGCCTTGCTAGTAATATAGGGATTGATAATATTGAGCCAGCTCTTTTGATACGTGACCTTAGGCGTAGGGGCCATGTTGAGATTAAAACAGATGTAAAAGGACATATGGTAGGTGTATGTGTTGTGCCACCAGCCCTCTATAGTCTGCCCATTGTAGATAGCGAGCAGGGCCAATTGTATGGGGTCTGCGGAAGCCTGAGGCTGCAGCAATGGAAAGAGCTTGCCCAAGCAACGGATTGTAAAGTCTTTGTTGAGAGCGAGGAGTCAAATAATTTGCCCGTTACTCGAATTTTTGCAAATACCAAATCGGTGATTAAAGCAATCGCAGAGTCAGCTAATTTTCTTGTAATAGATCTTCCAGCTCAGAGTGTGTCTCAGTGGTTGGGCTCAGTCCATGAGATAAAAGACAAATTATCGTGGTATCAGGAGCAAGGTCTAGAGCCAAAATACTTAGAGAGGCTGAACCCTGGCAATAGTTATTTTCGGCCTGCAGAACATCTTTATGTTGACCCAAATCGGACATTTGAATTGTTTAGGTTTGAGGATCAGCAAATACAAGGGTTACGTGTATACAAGTTAGGTAAAAATCTCGGGCATGGCATTCCGGAGTATAGCTTTGTTGCCGATTCAAGGTGGGGGGTATGGATGGCCGTGAATGCCTTTGCTGAGTTTATTAAAGCTCCGCCGTTTGCCATTGCTGATGCTAGTCCATGGCCAATTCATTACGACAGTGTCACCGGCTGTTTGTGGTTGCCGGCAAGAATGGAGCCGCCTTTCGTCATAGAGCGTGCTCTGACACTTTGCTCGGGATCTGGCCCGGTCGTAAAGCAAGCCTCAGGTGAGGATGTAGAAGATTCTATTTTACTCTTAGAAAAAGGAAGGACACCTATAGGACGGGTCAGTAGGGTTTATTCCGAGATGGCAAATGGTAAATGGCTCTGTTATCGGTGGGTTCCAGAGGCTATAGCGAATCATGCTGCAAGCTTGCTAGGTGGTGAGCTTAGAGATATTTGACGAGAATTTATGTGGATTACTTGAAGGAGTGAGATGTCGGTGAGTATAGATATTGATCCTATTGGTGCTTGGGAAGATTTGAAAGAGCATTTGAAAAGGTATGTAAAATCGGCATTCGGGACGAATTCCAAGTTATTTGAGGAGGAGCGTCAGCGTTTGCTGGATACGCCTGGTGTATTTTTTCAGGAGCCATACTTAGAACTACTGCCTGCATATGTTGCGGGCAAGAAGCTAAAAGAGCTCGATACAGAAAATTTGCCTTTGATGTCTCAAGAAGCCATAGATGCTTTTTGTAAAGTGGCTGGTGCAACACTTATTCCGAGTAATGTGAACTTATACAAGCATCAAGAAGTGATGCTCACAACCGCTATGAATGATGGACGAAAGCATTGTGTTGTTGTTACAGGGACGGGGTCTGGTAAGACAGAGGCTTTTCTTTTACCAGTGCTGGCATCAATCATTAACGAGGCAAAAAGTAAATGGAATGCTCCTGCTTTTCCATATGGAAAGTGGCCAAATAATATTTCTTGGGATGACAGTCGGAAAAGAATTCGACAAGAATCCCGGACCCCAGCTGTCCGCGCTTTACTGCTATACCCAATGAATGCACTGGTTGAGGATCAAATCTCAAGACTAAGGGCCGCTTTGGATTCAGATGAGTCACATAACGCAATGAATGATGCGATCTCCGGAAATCGTATTCGTTTTGGTAGGTACAATGGGTCTACACCGGTTTCAGGGCACCCGTATAACAAAGACGGCCGCGCTAATCGATCCAAAAGGACTGAGCTTAAAAACAAAATTAAGACTGCAAGAAATGAATACGAAGATTACAAAAGGCTGTTAGCCGCATCTCAAGTTAGTTTGGAACAGACCAAGCGTGAAGGTATTGAGGCTGAAATAGATGAGGCAAAAAAGAAGCTAGATATTCTTTTAGAGCAGCGAGATTTTATTCCCAGAATGGACGTAGATGCTTGTGAAATGTTCCATCGTTGGGAGATGCAGCAATGTCCACCGGACTTGCTTATTACTAATGTTAGCATGCTTTCGATTATGCTCATGCGTCATGAAAACACAGACTTAGATGAAGATAGAGCTGATTCTCAGATTTTTGATGCTACTAGAAAATGGCTCGAGGAAGATAGAGAAAATCATGTGTTCCAATTGATCGTTGATGAGTTGCATTTATATCGAGGCTCTCCAGGTACAGAGGTTGGTTACTTACTGAGATTATTGATGGATAGACTGGGATTGTCGCCAGATAGTAAGCAGCTTCAAATTTTGGCGTCTAGTGCTTCGCTTGGTGATGATGATGAGTCATATGAGTTTCTGGGTGGGATGTTTGGATTAAGTCTGGCTGAAGCGAAAAATCGCTTTCATATTGAGAGTGGGGAATCCAAGTATCCTCCGGATGGCAAGCAGCGAAGGCTGCCTGACACTATTGATACTACCTGTCTGCAATTAGGAGAATCTTTAGATAAGGGCAATGATCCTGATGATCGATTAGTATCCGAGCTTATAACATCAAAGAATATGGATGCTTTAGCATATACCTTTCATGATGTTGAAAATAATCGTTTCACATCCATGTCATTGGAAAAGCTTAAGAATATATGGTTTCCAAGTCTGAAAGACGATGAACAATATATTGCAATTAGAGGGTTGTTCTATGCTCTAGGTCACGCCACGTCACTTCAAAATCAGGGTAAGGCTTTTACCTCTAATCTTTTACCAAGACTACGTTTTCATTGGATGACAAAAAATATTGATGGTCTTTGGGCAACTGCGGAATTTTCTCCTGAGAAGGATGATCTATGCAGGATCGGTAAGCTATTACCAGAGCCAAGGGTGGCGCTCGATGGGAAACGTGTTCTAGAGGTACTTTATTGTGAGTGCTGTGGCACTCAGTTGTTGGCTGGGTACAAAATTCGGGCTGGTGGTACGGACGTAAATCGAAAGTACGAGCTTGCTCCGCTGCCTTCTGAAATAGAAAGTATGCCTGAGGCCATACAGGAAGGGCGCACTGATGCACAAAAGTATCAAAAACTAGGTGTTGTTTATCTAGTCCCTGATGAGTATCAAGACTCCAAAGAATTATCTTGGTCGCAAGGCTCAGTTGAGCGGAGCGGTCAAGATGGGCGAGTTGGTAATCCTTGTAAAGAAGCAAACGCAGAATGGAAGATATCTTCAATCGATCCAAAAACAGGTGTTGTTGAAGTCGGCGTATACAATCCGGCGCAAAGGAAATGTCTATGGTTCAGTGCCGCAGAAGACAATTGGGGTGAAGAATATCAATTACCTGCAATGCCACAAATGTGCCCTTCTTGTCAGACAGACTACTCAGAAAGGAAAGGAGGTAAGTCATCACCGATTCGAGCTTTTGCAACAGGTTTGGATCAGATGTCTTTGTTGCTTGCAAAGCACTTGATGTCTGCACTTCCTCATGATTTTAGGAAGCTGGTTGCTTTTTCTGATAGCCGTCAAGCTGCTGCTAGATTATCAAATGGGATTGAATCTGGACAATGGGATAGCTTGTTGCAATATTTTATCCTTAGTGAGATACGTCATAGGTCTTCAGGTTCAATAGAAACTACAAAAAAGGATATTTTAGAGCATGTTAAGAAGAACGATCAGGATGCTATCGACGCATTGATTGAGGCAGCAGTTAATCATCAATCGCGGGATGATTTACTTAGTTTTCTAGGTGAAGCTGAGGTGGTTATATCAAGGCCTCATCGAGCTACAGAAAGTGCCAAAGGAAATGTTAATAAAATTGAAAAATATAAATCTGGTTATGTCAGATTAGATGACTTCTTACATCCAGTTAACCTTGATGGATTGGACTTGCCCGCAATTTGGAAAAAAATGCTTGGGTATGGGATAAATCCAGGAGGCACAGGTGTCGATGTTAAGTACCGACAGTTAGAAGAAATCGAATTTGGTTGGGTGGATCTCATCAATTTGGATGGGACCGCTCTGGTTGATGGACTAACCAGTGCAAAAAAAGATTTCATAAACAAAATTGATGGCAGGTTGAGGAGAAAGTCTTGGAAGGCCCTCTCTGGACGACTGTTATATAATCTTGAGTCAAAAGGTTTTGGCCATCTTTCATTATCATCTAGATTTAATAGACCTGGGCCTGAGGGCATGCCGAGTAATATCTTCAGGAGTATTACTGAGAGTGTTCTGCGAATACTCACAGAGGAGTATCTAACCGCTCCCAATGAATATGATAACTTCGGGCCGAAGCCAGAATGGGAAGACCATCAACCAAATAGTAGTGCAAGGCAAGTTGCGAAGAAACGTGTCAGAAGATATCTAGAGGCGTGCTCAGAAAAGCACAAAATAACTTATGAGTTTCTAAGAGTTGCTGTTCGTGATGCGTTTAAGAAGGAGGGGCATCAATGGGGAGTCGTAAGGCTAGAGGCGTTATGGGTATACAATGTAGAGCCGAAAGAAAAGCCGTGGGTGTGTATGAATTGTACGCAAATTCATTGGCAGCCTTCTGCGGGAATATGTTCTAGATGTTCAAGCCCACTTACATCGGATGCCAATGGTGAAAAGACAGCAGAACAAATAGAAAATCAGCACTATTATGCCAACCTTGCTGCGAATCCAGACTCTGTATTTCGTATACATGCTGAAGAATTGACAGGGCAAACAGATAACCAAGCTCAGAGACAGCGGCACTTTCGAGATATATTTTTTAGTGGTGAAAAATTAGACGATGTAGTCAAGCGTGAAGTTAATCCCGTTATAGATAGCATTGACTTACTATCCGTCACGACAACGATGGAAGTGGGGGTTGATATCGGTGCCTTACTTTCAGTTTTTCAGGCAAATATGCCGCCTGAGCGCTTTAATTATCAGCAGAGGGCTGGTCGTGCTGGTAGGAAGAAGCAAGCATTTTCTTCAGCATTAACATACTGCCGTGGTCAAACGCATGATCGAATTCATTTTGAACACCCTGAAGAAATGACAAGTGGAATTCCGCCACAACCAAGTATCTCGGTTAGTGAGGATCAAAAAATATTAGCGGAGCGCCTATTTAATAAAGAAGTCTTACGACGTGCATTTCGTTTTTCGGAGCTGACATGGGCTGCGTTTAGTTCGCGTCCTGATACCCATGGTGAAATGGGGGTGGTGCAAGATTTCATAGATAACATCGGTGATAGGCGCGATAAAGTGGCTAATTGGTTGAGTCAGAATGAACAAGAAAGCCTACATGTTGCTGAAGTCATAACCCGCGGCACAGAAATCAATGCAAATACGCTTGTGGATACGATTCCTGATTTACTTGATCGTATAGAGGCGATTGCAAAAAGTGAGCAAGATAAAATGCGAGGTTTTGCGAACGCACTGGCCGATGCGGGTGTTCTGCCTATGTATGGTATGCCTACCATGGTGAGAAATTTACATTTCTCTCTGCCTGGCGGTAGTGATTGGTCTCGAGAGCCTAAGACCCTAGATAGGTCAATTGAGCAGGCTATAACGGATTATGCCCCGGGATCGGAGCGAATTTGGGACAAGCGCCTTTTAACACCTATTGGTCTCGTCGGGCCTGTTCACCACAGGAATAATAATCAGTGGGAGTCTGCGGCTGAACCAGTAGGCGAAACTACCTGGCAAGTCTTTTGTCGTGAATGTAGGAACCTTAAAGTAGATCCGATCAGTATTGAAGATGCAGAAAATAAGCCAAACTTCGAAACATGTCCAAGTTGTAATACTGACAACGCAAGTGCTTATTTAGCGGTAGTACCTAACGGTTTTATGACAGATTTTGACCTCAGTAAATCTGCAGACTCGGGACTGTCCAGCGGCGGGTCGGGTACAGTTTCTTTTGTTGCTTCGCCAGCAATAGACAGTGGAGTATCAAAGGTAAAGGGTGGAGTCTTATTAACCTTTGCTAATCAGCAAAAAGTATACAGAATCACTCAAAAAAACAATCTAAAGCCATTTTCTTTTGCAAGAGAAGAATCCCGCCGAACACCAAATAATCAATGGCTCAAAGCCCAAATGTGGATTGAAGATGAGACATGTGATGATGTCTATGCATCCCTTGCCGCTTCAAAGACGACAGATCTTTTGAGCATAAGATTACTTGATCGGGCTGGACTAAGCTTTTTTGATAGTGATAGGGAAATTGCTTGTCGAAAAGCAGCCTGGTTCTCAGCCGCTACAATTCTGCAGCGAGCCATTGCTCTGGAGCTCGATGTTGATTCCCTTGATATAGAAATTGCTTCTGTCCACAAGTATAAAGATGATGATGAATGTGGGACTGAACTTTATTTGGCTGATGAGCATCCCAATGGTGCCGGCCTTGTGGGTTGGGCGCACAAACAATGGACTGAACTATTGGCAGGTTGTTTAGACCCCCTTAGTCATAAGAATTTTTCTAAGCTCGGTCAATATATAAGAGTTGAATGTGAGCGCGCGCAAGTGGAAGGGCAAGAGTGGAGAAGCCCTGACTTGCTCCTGAAAGGCTTTCGAAATAGGCATCTACATCCTTTGCTAGATTGGCGGCTTGGTTTAGAGCTGTTATCGGTAATGCGGGACCCTAAATATGTGCCAGGTGTAAGTGAATACTTTGAAAGTTGGGGATCTGGTTTAAAAAGTTGGCAGGAAGAGTCTGCTGAGATTGCTGAAAATTATTGTTCAGTGTTTGGTGGTGGAAACCTCAAGCCGATTACCGATGGGTTCTATCTCAATGGTTGGCTTTCAGAAGATGGTGAAACCTTAGAAGTGGTCGCTCACCCCTTCTGGGAATATGACCATCTATTGCGGGACTCTGTTTCTAAAGCCATAAATTCATTCGCTAAATCTAATGCGCTAGTAACTTCAGTACGATTACTCGATTCATTTAACCTTTCTCGAAGAATGTCATGGGTTAGAAGCAACTTATCGCGATTTAAATCGGTGGATCCTATCGATAATGAATCAGATCCGAGTGGTGATATAAAACGGTTGATATCCGAAACCGAGATTGGCGCCTTGTTTGATTATGATGGTAGGGAATGGGAGCGAATAATTGAGCAGGAAGCCCTGTCAATTACCAAAGGGTTTTACATTTTGAGACATGATGATGCCGAACCTTTTATTGCCCGCGTAACCGATATGCCCGGTCAAGGGAAAAGGGTGTATCCGCTGCTTAAACCATCCTTAGACAAAAGTAGATTGCCTGGCCTGAAGGCAATTGCGCGTCGAAAGTAGTTGAATCTTAGGAGTAGAATTATGCCGAGAGTAATTGGGCCAGTCCCATCAGATAAGTGGGAAAAGGAAGTCAGGAGGCAGTTATTAAAGCAGTTGCCTGATAATTGGGTTGTAATTTGCAGTGTTTCTTGGGCGTTGAGGAATGATATCGGCGCTGTCCGTGATGGTGAGGCGGACTTTGTAGTGTTGGTCCCAGAGCTTGGATTGGCGGTTTTAGAGGTCAAAGGTTCTAAATTGGTGCGTGTAGACGAGAATGGAATTTGGCATAGGCAACTGAGTGACTTTCGAGGAGGAGTTAGAGAGGTTGCGCTTAAAGAATCTCCACAAGATCAAGCCAACAGAAATCTACATACTCTTGCCAAGGTTGTGAAAGAGGAGTTATCGCCCAATGCAAATGGCCCCTTCCCTGGGCTACATGCGTGGTTAGTGGTTTACCCTAATGGCGAAGTCCAAGGTAAATGTAATCTTTATGATGATTCAACGATTATAACCAAGAGCCGTATGCACCAGTTGGGCCGAGCAATTCGGAATGCATTGTTGGCTAAAGGAGGGGAAGCTATAGGGAGGCAATTCACTCAAGAATTTTCTAACAGAGCCGCCGAGACTTTGACAAGCCAGCGTTTTCGTGTCGTTTCTGTCGACACAGAACTTGATTCGCATGAAGATGAATATGATATTGATGAACTCACTCGTCAACAGTTCGCGGCCCTGCGAGGGGCATTTGAATTGCCACGGGTAGCCATTATTGGGCCTGCGGGCTCTGGTAAAACCTTGCTCGCCATTTGGAAATTATCTGCCTTATTGGAAGAGGGTAGAAAGGCTATTTTTGTATGCTTTAACAAGGCTCTCGCTGAGAGCTTAAAGGTGCAGCACCCTGATTTGGCTGGAGCCATTATAAACGTAGATTCCTTGTTTTGGAGAATTGTCGATGATACATCAGGGAGCACTGGCAAAGATTTTTTTACTAATGTTTTACCGGAAAGAGTAATGAATGCAGTATATGATCTTAAGGGCGATGACAAATATGAAGCTATTATAATCGATGAAGGTCAGGACTTTGGAAATGAAAGAATTTGTGCTCTATACGAGCTTTTTGAGGACACAGATGATACTCAATGGCTCTACTTTGCAGATAATAATCAAGACCTATACGGACAGGGCACGGATGAGACCCTAGGTGCTGAAGTGATTTTCCGCCTGTACCACAATTGCCGTAATACTGAGCGAGTGAATAATGCTACAAACAGAGTTTGTGGGGGTGAAGTCAAGTCTATGCCAGGAGTGCCTGACGGTGAAACACCTCAAGTAAGCATTTGCAAGAATGACTTTATGGCGCAAAAGGCATGGTCGCTAGTTAAAGCCATAAGTCCGGATGGTGGCGCTGTAATTTTGTCGCCGTATAAGTTGGAAAATTCATGTATGAATGACACGAGAAGGTCTCATGGCCTTGTTCTTACAGAAGATATTTCAAAACTGGGGCAGGCTGGGTACGTGTTTTATTCGACAATCAAATCATTCAAAGGCCTTGAGTGTCGACATGTGATTTTTATCCATGCTGATAAGCCTGATGTCACTCAGGCTTTGGGAAAAGAAGACTTGTATGTTGCCTTTACTCGTGCATCGGCCCGATTAGATGTCGTTACAGCTAATCTAGAGGCTGCTGATTGGCTGTCCTCTTTGCGTTTGACTGTAGTGTGATCTTTGCTTTTTTATGAGCAATTGCAGTTACATACCAAGGATAGTTAGGAAAAATGCCCTTTATTTGGAAAGTACGTATTTCTTTGAGTCGCGAGACGATCTCTATTTAGATTTTAGATAAAAAGGTGACTTCGTCTTTTGGGATAGAAAATTTCACTTGCATGCTGAGTAGGAGATGCTGGCGCCATATAAACCTTTAAGTGAAGAACCACTTTACGTTTTGTCCACCACTGAAAATCACGTATGCGTATGTCTTTAAAAAATAATATGACCTTTAATCTCTTCAACTAAACAGAAGATTCTGAGAGAGCAATTAGCTTTTCGCACACTTTCCCAAGAGCCAGCCCGAGTAGTGGTGGCACAGCATTACCAATTTGAGTGTATTGCGGAACTTCGAATTTTCGCATTTGGCCACCCGTAGTCACTTTTGATCTAATTCTATACCAGTCTGGAAATGACTGGATACGAGCCATCTCCCTAACTGTGAGAGTCCGCAGTGTCTCGATTGATTCATGGTAATGACAAGCATCATCGGGTATCGAGAGGGCCGCTGGAGCGGGTAAGTTAGCCTGAAGGGCTCGTTGTGTTTGCTTTTTTGTATAAAGACTGCTGAGCAAACCCAATACCTCACGCTCTTGTGGATTCGATATCATTTCGCCATCTAGGTTTAATATCCAGTTTTGTTTTAGATTCTGTAGCGTCTTTGATGATATACCTGTCGCACCCTCGCTTTTTAGATATTTAGATATTTCAGCGCTTTCATTTTTTTTGAGCCTTGTCATGATTTGATATATTCTAAATCGAGCACGAACTTTGGCATTATTAGTACGATTCTCATGATTAACGTTTTTGTCGAGGGTATGTTTATTTGGATTGGCAAAGATATTATTTAACCTATCAACATAACTATCAGTTTTTATCTGGGGTTGACGGAGGTCATCAATTGCGTTTTTTACTGTGACCAAGTCGTCATTTTGATATGTCGCTAGGCTTTCAAAAATTTCAGAGGAAAAAATTCTAGCGTTTTTGTCAATATCAAAATAAGGAAGGCAACCATAGTCGGGATCTTCACCTCGTTGGACTCTATCGAAAAGTGATTTCGCTGGCATAATTGACTGCGTGAAAACGTCGTCATGAGAATTTTCAATTATTCTTGAATATATATCTTCGCGAAGACCTATTAGGATAAATCTGGGTCGATTCTGGGCTGCGCCTACATATTTAGCATTTATGTGTAGACACAATGGTATATATCCGATCTTTGCAAATGCTTTGGCAACTTCGAACCAAGCATAGTAGGGCTTATCGTCAATTTTAAATGCCCTTAAAATACCACTTACGTTTTCTAACAGCGCAACTTTTGGTTTTATATGATCCACAAATTTAGCGAACTCCCATGGAAGCTCATTTCTCTGGTTAGAATGATCCCTTAACCCTGCGAGACTAAAGCTCTGACACGGCGGTCCACCAGACACTAAATCAACATGCCCCTCACCCAGGCCAGTCCTGATAAGTTTTAATAATGGTGATGAACTCTCATCTAAAAGTAGATTTAGATCGACTAAACTGCCAACTAACAGACTACGCCTCAAATTTTCCTGTGATAGCGAAGCCTCTCTTAAGTCTGAAATATGATGTGGTTGAAGGCCGGTTGCTATTTGAGGATTCTCTCTCAGACGGAGCGCCATGTCCTCCCTGTTATGGGAGCTACTTATCCAAAAAACTTTCTCTATATTTTTATTATTCTCTAAGTCGGCATCCAAAATATTGTATGCAAACGTTTCAGAAGCCATAGGAGATAGCTCATTGGCGAGTAATAACTGGAATCCAGCAGTTTCGAGCCCCAAAGAAAGCCCGCCGCATCCGGCAAAAAGTTCAATATGATTCATCAGGTATGATTTTCTAACAAGTTACCTTGAGTATATAACCATTATCACAGTAAGTCCAGGGGTAGATATGGTCATGATGCGAGATCATATTCTGTAACATGCTCGAATAGTAGGTCTAGATCGGATGAGTTCATTTTAAATAAATACCCCTGATCTTTTGCTCCTCCTGATGGTGTCTCTTTTATTGTGTAATCCAGAGTTATAACTCCCAACTCAAGCAGTATTGGGAAAACAGTAGAGTCCAAGCCACCAGTATGCTTTATATTTCTATACCAAAAGGATTCGGTCTCTGTGCCGTTTTTACCATCAGTCTCCGCGGTAACCCAAAAAGTCTCTTGATGCTTTTCAGACAACCTCTGTTTTAACAATGGAAACTCCCAAAGCACATCCATCATATAGGGCTCCTGAGCGGTCCAAACCTGCTTCAAATGATCGTTCGATGGATCTATCTGAAGGCGTAAATCGAACGAGTTTGCCTTGATAACAGATAGTTCGTGAAAAAGCTGATTTCGCTGTTTCTTTTCACTGTATCGGCCCCGTTCATCAAGTAATTCCTTCGAACCTTTTAATCTGCTCAAATTCCAGTTCGGCACTTGAGAGAAAATGGTAGTTCGCCGGCCCGCACCACCTCTTTGCCTCTTTGATTTAATCTCTATTCCCTTATAGTCAGGTGATTTAGAACTATTCGCCTCTATCCCTAATAAGGTCTCAAGAGTGAACCCAACACCCGTGTCTCCCATTCTTTTTGTTTGAACATACCCAAGCTTCGCCACTTCTTTCATTTTTTCTAGAAGTTCTTTTGCGGGCTCACTCTCAGTTACCACTGCCGGCGCCAATATTTCTTTATAGTACATACCTGAAGGGTCAAGAACGCTGCTTAACTCCGACTGACTACAATTGATCGCCACTATTCCATTTGGAGAGGCGAGGATCGCTAACAAATCATGTGGTGACGAAAACTGCTTCAATCCAGCGATCCATATTCTTGGATCGCCAGATTTCGTACTAGGGCGGTATAAAGAAGTCTGGGTATATTCAACTCGACCTTGTGAGAGTAATGTCGTATTCAGTAAAACTTTATGGTCTTGGCCCTGACCCTGTTTGGAGTAGTCATGGAGTCCATTCAATAACATAAACTCCCTTATCTCCGCGGTGGCATCCATAATTGATTTTGCTAACCCGGTAGCCGTAGGTACCAGAAACGATACCTTAAGTCCCGCGGACTTAAAGAGCCTTAGCGTGTCTGTGACATTTAAATTTGCAGAAGAAAGCATTATAGATGCCTTGATTTTGATGAGCAGGTGATATCCTATCTTAAAGTTTTTGTGTTATCTATAACTGGACGGTTCACCATAGACGGCTAGCTAGGTCATATATATTGGATTCAGGGTTAGATGAAGAAGCTTTAATACACAGGGTTCCAGATTGAGAAAAGGGGAAGGAGGGCCTTCTCTCCGGGATGGGGTAGATATAATGAGCGCTAACTAGGGTCTAAACAAATTTGTGCAAAAATCGGTCATAAAATCCTAAAAGCATTTCCTCTTTTTCATCGCTTGATTGAGTAGCTGCAAAGTGGTGACTTTAACGACCAATGAACATTTGTGCACGGAGAGAAAATTAAATATTATTGTGCGGAAATGAATTAATCTATTGCTTGAGTCTAGAAAAGTATAGCATTAATGGGGTCAGTTTTTATGGACACTGTAGTTGCAGTTTGGTTAGGTATTGGGGCGCTGGTTTGGCTAGGAATGCTTTTTTTATTAACCACAGTACCTGATAAAGAAAAGGGATAGAAAGATATCGTTTTATACGAGGAAAAAGACTATGGCATTTAAATTAGATGAACTGGCTTATGAGGGGCTTCTCAGGAATCCAAATATTACTGAAGAGGTCATTGATACATTACTGTCAAGGAGTCCCAATAAATGGATACTTAAGGCCATTGCTTGTTCTGAGAAGGCAACTGTGACTCAGCTAGAGGTTGTATACAAAAAAAGTAAGTCGTATGAAGTTTTGGAAAGTCTAGCTTCCAATCCAAAAACACCCGATCACATTCTCAAGTCATTATTTCGCAATAAAGACCACAAACGTTCGATTCTTGGCAATCAACAGATCCCAAAAAAACTTATATCCTCGTTTTTAAAGACAAAGGGCTTGAACCCATATTGGGTTGCCCTAGCATCCAATCCAGCTTTATCAGATAAAAATGATCAGTTCGTGCTTGCTAAACGGATGCTTGGCGGCGAAGGAACAGCTGAACATTTGTTTTCAAACCCAAATCTACACCTTGAAGTTTTCGAATATCTATGTAGTTCTGGAATCACAGGAGGACGCTTTATTGTTAGATGTAAATATTTTTCTGAAAAGCATGCCAAAGTGATACTTAATTCTGATGACGACGGTGGGCTAATAGAATGGGCTAAATATGATGTACTTAGTACAAAATTTTGTCCGAAAGACATCGTTTTAAAGGCTAGAAAAGATGGCTCTGAGAGAGAGAGGGTGGCTGCATTTTCAAATATGTCAGTCCCAATTGACTATGCAAATATTGACTATATGGATCTACCTTTTATTTTGGGTCTGATACAAAGAGACGATTTGCCTAAAGAGTTGTTAATAAAGATTGCAAAGCTTGAAGCTCCTCCAGCAGATAGTAAGGCTGCAAACAAGTGGTACTCTGAGATTAAGCATGATTTATCCCGAAAACATTTACCGCTTTCAGTACTTGAAATATTATTTAGTCAAGGTGAAGTAGCGCCAAGTAATCCTAACTTATCTGAAGAAATGCTAGAGCATTGCATTACTAAAGGCAGTGAATTGGATAAAATGTTCGCCTTAAAGAATCCACAAATATCACTGGCGAAAATAAAGAGTTATCTTGGTCTTGAAGAAAAGCAATCTGGTGTATCGAAGGCGAAACCGTTTTATGATTTACCAGATTGGTATAAGCAGGTAACAAATTCTGTCGATCAATTGCCTTGTAGTGAGCTAGGCCTTGACAAATCGCCTGTACCAAGAGTTTTTATACCCAACTTAGCCGATGCCTTTGATTCGTCAGATGAGATACTTGGTGTGATTGGCGGCTATTTTTATAAATCAGATCAGGGTGATCAGCGGATTAGGCAGGGCTTCGCCCAGCCTGTAGTCCAAATTAATTTAGACATGATCTCCAGAGCCACTGGAACCTATTTTGGCGACAAGATTCTGCAAGTTTGGGGTCATGATGACGATTGGGGCCAAGGTGGTATCGCAACATGTGACACAGTTGACATTAAAGATGTAACAACTAGCTCTGACGGCTCCTTCTTTAAGGTGGACGAGCCAAGCAGTCTTATAAATGCTAGTCAGTATGATAAGGCAACCGCATGCTTTGACTGGACTGACTCTACTTATGCTAATGATCTCGGGTTAAGGGCTCCTATTTTTATTGTTGGGGTTGAAGACGCAGGCCTTAATGTGCAGCTATTTAATAAAGAGCAGAAAAAATTCTTTTCGGAAATGATGAAAACGCTAAACTTCGACGCAAAAGAATACGAAGAGTTTTTTAGTGATGAACCTTCATATATTAAGGATGAAGTTTTTAAAGAAGGAACTGCAGTTTTGAATGGAATCATGCATATTCAAAAATTCAGATTGAATACCTCGTTTGGCAATTTTAACGAAGAAAACCTCATGAGGTCAGGCTCCTGGCTACCGTTATTCACCCTGTGTGGACCACTAGATGATCCAATTGAAGATTTTTACACCATTTTTTACTCAAAGACCAAGGAAGGCGATTATAAATATAAAGCTAAGGCGCATAGATGGTGTTATTAAAATCTGAAAACTAACTTATGGCTCAGATCTTTCGTACGGCATCAGTAACTGAATTTTGGAGATAGGTATGGACTACGATATTTTTATGAAGGAGTTAAGAGGTTATCAGTTTTCAAACTTCCTAGGTATAGAGGGAAAAATTTCGCTTAAGGAAAAACTAACTTTTGATGTGGTTTGGCAAAGAAAACTACCTGAAATTTTCTATCCATTGAGATTTCATACAAAAAATATACGTATTTTTGATTAACTATAATAACCGATACAGAAAAAGACTAGAAAGATATCGTTTTATACGAGGAAAAAGACTATGGCATTTAAATTAGATGAACTGGCTTATGAAGGGCTTCTCAGTAATCCAAATATTACTGAAGAAGTAATTGGTACATTATTGTTAAGCAGACCCAATAAATGGATATTAGAGGCCATTGCTGGTTCTGACAAAGCGAGTCAGGCTCAGTTAGAACTCGTATATGAGAAGAGCAAATCGTATTCTGCTCTCTACAACTTGGCCACAAATCCAAGAACTCCAGTCGATGTACTAGAATCTTTATTTAAAGAATATAAAGACCAAGTTTGCGAAAATATTCAAATTCCAAGCCATCTTGTGTCAAAAATTACACAGGTCAAAATGCTTTCTAAAAAGGCGCAAGAGGACTTTGACAGGAGTTGCTTTTCTTTAGCTCGCAATCCTGCTTTGTCCGATAAGAAAGATCAGCTGATACTTGCCAAAAAGATGAGCAAGCCTGAAAACTTATTTTTTAATCCAAATCTACACGGTGAAGTTTTCGAGTATCTTTGGGCTTCTGGGGTCACTCAGTGTGCTAGCAGTTTCACGGATAGTAAAAATTTTTCTGAAAAGCATGCCATTATCATGCTTACTTCTGATGATGAGATGATCCGTGCGGCGGTAGTAAGGTCACAACATGGTCCAAAAGATGTTGTTTTGAAAGCCAGAAAAGACAGTTCTGGAAGAGTGAGAGAGGCCGCATTTACAAATCCTTTATTTTTTATCAATTATGCTGATCTAGACTACACGGATTTGTCTGCTATTTTGGGTGTAGTTCACAGGGATGATGTGCCGGAAGAGGTGCTTATTAAAATTGCAGAGCTGGAATTTCCGTCACATTCTGATATAAAGTTTGTTTTAGCCCGAAAAAATGTACCGCTTTCAGTGCTTGAAATATTATTTAGTCAAGGTGAAGTAGCGCCAAGTAATCCTAACTTATCTGAAGAGATGCTAGAGCATTGCATTACCAAAGGTAGTGATTGGGATAGACATTTTGCCCTGGGGAATCCGAAAATATCTCTGGTAAAGATAAAGACTTACCTTGGTCTTGATGAAAAATTTTCAGGCGAATCCGCAGAGGTACCATTTTATAAGTTACCTGATTGGTATAAACAGGTAACAAATGCTATCGATCAATTGCCTCACGGTGAGCTAGGCCTTGAAAAATCGCCTGTACCAAGAGTTTTTATACCCAACTTAGCCGATGCCATTGATTCAACAGATGAGATTCTTGGTGTGATTGGTGGCTATTTTTACAAATCAGATCGTGGCGATAAGCGGATTAGGCAGGGCTTTGCCCAGCCTGTAGTCCAAATTAATTTAGATATGCTCTCCAGAAAAACCGGAACTAATTATGGCGACAAGATCCTGCAAGTTTGGGGCCATGATGACGATTGGGGCCAAGGTGTTATCGCCACATGTGACACAGTTGACATTAAAGATGTAACAACTAGTTCAGACGGCTCCTTCTTTAAGGTCGACGAGCCTAGTAATCTTATGACTGCTAGCCAGTATGATAAGGCAACCGCATGCTTTGACTGGACTGACTCTACTTATACTAATGATCTTGGGTTAAGAACTCCTATTTTTATTGTTGGGGTTGAAGATGCAGGCCTTAATGTGCGGCTATTTGATAAACAGCAGAAAAAATTATTTTCGGAAATGATGAAAACGTTAAACTTCGACGCAAAAAAATACGAAGAGTTTTTTAGTAATGAACCCTCATATGTCAAGGAGACAGTTTTTAAAGACGGAATTGCAGTTTTGAATGGAATCATGCATATTCAGAAATTCAGATTGAATACTTCGTTTGGTAATTTTAACGAAGAAAACCTCATGAGATCTGGCTCCTGGCTACCGTTATTTACCCTGTGCGGACCACTCGATGATCCAATTGAAGATTTTTACACTATCTTTTACTCAAAGACCAAGGAAGGCGATTATAAATATAAAGCTAAGGCGCATAGATGGTGTTATTAAAATCTAAAAAGTAACTTATGGCTTAGATCTTTACTACGGCATCATTACCAGAATTAAGAAGAGAAAAATTCCCGAAGTTTTGGCAGAGTTTGATCTCGCACTCAAAAAATATAAGCAATGGATCAAAGGAAAAGCTAATAAGAATACGTTAAATAGAAGGGCTAAAAAAACGATCAGGGCGTCGTTCGAGGGATGATAAAGAGGCGTTTTTGACAGAATATAATACAAAAGCAAGGATAGTTTAATAGGGTTGATGTAAATTAGGTGGAAAATGCTAGGAAGCTAATATGAAAACAGATTCTTCAACAGCTGCACAACTTGCTGGTTTAAATATCAGTGATAGGAATATGCCGGGTTTTAAAAGGGCTAAAAAGCATATTGAATTTTCAGGTAGTGGCGGTAGTAAAGAGTTTTTTTGGGAGTACTTCTTACCCGATGGTGAAAAATTAAAGGATGAAGCGAGGATTTTGGAACTAAACGCTCTCGCCGTCCCGCCTGCCTGGGAACATGTCTGGTTTTGTATGGATGAAAAGGGCCACATACAAGCTACGGGTAAGGATAGTAAGGGACGATTACAGTATCGATATCATGCAGGATGGATTGCCATTAAATCAGATTTAAAATTTGCCAATATTGACGAGTTTGGGCTTGCACTTCCAAACTTGAGAGATCGGGTAGAGTCGGATTTTGAGATGGAGGGGATGCCCCTAGAAAAGGCGACCGCTCTAATAGTTAGATTGATGGATGAATTTCATATTCGAGTTGGATCTGATCAGTATGCTAAGGAAAACGAGTCTTACGGTTTAACGACGCTTAAAGAAGGACATGTTACTTTTTTAAAAGGTGAAGCAGCAGAGGGCAGTATCGATGCAGTATTTAACTTTAAGGGCAAATCTGGGAAGCAGTGGCGAGTGCTCATCGAGGACGATAATTTAGCAAGCTTGATTGAGGATTCTGGAAAGGTAGGTGGAGAAAGTGCCGACCAAGACCTTTTTAGATATGAGGATGCTTCAGGTAAAGACTTTGATATCAAAGCAGACCACATTAATTCGTACATATCAGATACTCTAGATTACGGATACACAGCGAAGGACTTCAGAACCTGGGCTGCCTCATGGAAGACAGCAGCGCGCTTAGCTATGCTTCTTAGAGCAAAAGATGAAGACTTTAAATTATTATCGCATCTATTAGCTAAGAGTACTGAAGCGCTTATGGCAGATGACGAATTACCAATGATCAGCTGGATGGGCCAAAATCTTAAAGGAGTTGATAAACTCGTTAAACTTGCAGAGAAAAATAAACTTCCTGGGAATTCAGATAAAGAACGACAAGCCGCTATGCTAACTGTTATCGATACTGTTGCAGCGGACCTTGGTAATACCAGAGCTGTTTGTAAATCGTCTTATATAAGACCAATGTTTATGAATGACTGGGAGTCTGGATTATTTGAGGAAAGATGGGAAAAGGCGAGTTTAGCACCCAAGATACCGGGACTTAGCAGTGATGAATCGACGGCGTTCCATTATATGAGAACACATGAATAGTAATTGGCGTAAACGGAGATTAAAGCGGTATCAATTTGGAGGATGTAAACTATGAATAAAGTATATGAGCAGATGAAGTTGGCTGTAGAAGATGAATTAAAAAACCATTCGGGTGAAATCGATGCTGATGATATTGGGAAAATAGCCGACATTGTTTATAATCACTTAGTGAAGGATGGGGCGCTGAATCCATCTGAAGATGAGGACGCATACGAGGCAATAATGTATTTAGTAACTGATTTGTCATGAATGTTAAGGATATACAGTAAAGGAACAGAAGTAGCACAGACATTGGGAGAAGAGACTGGTGAATGATGAAGTTGTATTAAAAATGTACGCTGCCGCAAAGGAAGAATTAGAACGTACCGGCATTCCTGAGGAGGCAGATGAAGATTTTGAAGATTTTTGTTACGAATGTGCAGGCAGAGTTGTTGAGACATTAATTAAAGACGGAGTAATTGACGAGAGCAATGAAGAAACTGAAGAATTTTTAACAGAATGCATAAATGATTTATGTGGCCTTTGTTAAGTGAAGGATGAATAAATTTGTACTTACTATGAAAAATACTTAGCTTACAAAGGGTGTAACAAAAAATGATTGACACAATCGAAGGTAGAATCATCAATAACCCCAAGGACGTTGTAGGGTTTTTCGGCTCAGGCAATCGCCTTTGGTTCGGCGATGTTTTCGATATTGATTTCACAGAGGAATTGGACGGAGACACTGAACAAGATTTGCTAAATGCGGTTCAAAGAGCATTTTCTCGTCTTACCAAAAATTTTCCTGATAACGTTCGCTTTGAACTGATTCCTATCTTGGACGAGCTTGATAATTTCGGAGGACAAGAAGGTGATGTTCTACTTTTTAAACACGAGGTAAGACACGTACATGCAAAGCAAAAACCTCAATGAGGGACCTTGTAGGAGCCATAGTGAGTCTAATTGGCTGTTTAGTGATAAAAAACTCAGATAAAAAAAGGTAGCATTTAATGTAACAAAGGATGTAACAAAAGCCGATGTTTAAACCCATTAAAGGTATATTAATCAAGGGCTTATAGGCTAATAACAGTTCCCGCCGCCTCCACCAAAAAGTCGTAAACTGTTGAAATTATTACAGTTTATTGTGCAAATAGTCATTGTATTTCGCTGGTGAGATACATAGGTGAGATACA
>Ga0209557_1000490_pt1 | contig 23252 bp, 12 predicted proteins | sample SaaInlV_120m_DNA_4_FD_184672 | JGI IMG/M metagenome (GOLD analysis project Ga0209557, IMG submission 184672) | Marine microbial communities from expanding oxygen minimum zones in the Saanich Inlet - Saanich Inlet SI074_LV_10m_DNA (SPAdes) (version 2) | ecosystem: Environmental > Aquatic > Marine... | reverse complement strand
TTCTTCAGATGCAGACTTGACGTTGAATCCTAGAGGTCCAGGCAACACAAAACCACCCTTATCTAGAAAATCAGAGTATTTTTCTACTGCAATCGCAAGATAGTCAGTTTCAAACGTCTCTGATGCGAGGATCTCTCCATCATCAGACATTATAAGGGTGATCATTGGCATTTGTCAATACTGGTGCAGTACCTCTATAAGATAGCACCAATATCGTCTGTGCGTTGTGCGTGTGTGCCAGTTATTTGACCGTCAGTAGGTTAGGTAACTATATGAACCGTATCTATTGTTCTGTGATGACTGCATTGCTGCCCTATCATAGTTATAGTACCAGTAATCATACTGAGTATATTGAATCATACCCATGGAATCTAAGATGAAACCACAACCTGCATCGGCACCAACATCACCACCAATTGTACCTTTCATGTCCAGAATTCTAGACTTCATCTTAGGCACAACTGGGTGACCAGTGTTACCATTTAGTTCAGTGTGATTGATCATCTGACCATAACGACGATATCTATCATCTAGTGTGTAGTTGAAGTTACCTTGACCTCTAGCACCAGAGTTGTTATCACCCCAGGCAATACCTTTACCCCATTCATCTACTGCCATGATCATTCTATTACCATCACGGTGTGATCTGCCAATATGTCTAACATCTTGAGCATCAAGCATCATCAGTTTAGGATGATATGTAGTCGTATTCCACAGTTGATTTCTAGTGTCTGCTTCTTGGTGTGAATAGTTATAAAGTTGTGCGTAATCGTCGTTATAACCCCAGGTGTAAAGTGCACCCGTGTTCTTCTCTTTGATAATGATTTGATAGTATCTGTTGCCAACAATCCAGAAATCTTCTGCATTGTTCCAGATCTCAAATGCACCACCAATCTCTCTAGGTGTCATGTTAAAATCTCTTTGGAGATTTGCCATGATCTGACGTGCCATAGGTTCAAACCAGCACGATGTAGTATAACCGTCGTTAGGATTCTGGATACTATACTCGTTATGATAACCAACTGAGTGAATTGTACCATCATGTGTAAGAACCCAGATCACATTATATGCGTTCTTACCTTTAGGAATTATCTTCTTGATACCACCGTATCTTTCAAAGTCATACTTAATTCTTGTAGGTCTCTTGGTATCCTGGAAAGAACCAATACCTAAACCACCGTTGTCATTGTAACCCCAGGACCATAATTGATTGTCTTCATCAATAGCAACACAATATTCATAGTCGTTACCTGATGCGTACATGTCAACGATTCTCTTAGAATCGAAAAACTTCTTGTCAATGTAGTAAGGTCTCTGTCTATTATCTGTCCAACCATCACCAACTTGACCATGGTTATTGTGACCCCATGAGAATAGTCTACCCTCATCAGTTAGTGCATACCAACAACCACCAGATCTGTTGTTAGTACCTGAAGCAGTGCTATCCATCTTAATGATGAAGTGATCACGCATGATATGAGTATCATCCCATATTACATTCTCATCTCTACCAGGACGTGCAACACGTTCAGCACGAGTTGTTGTATGTCCCTCACCTCTTTGTCCGTGTGCGTTGTACCCAGTGTAGTACATCTCACCATTATCAAATAACCAACCAACACCATCCCAGCATTGCTTCATCTGCACACACTTAGGCATACCACCAGTGATAGATCTGCGACGATTAGCATACCAATCCCAGAAATCTATGCCAGGAGTTGTTCTTGCCCAGTGCATACCATAACCTTCAGCACCAGTCCAGTTATAGTTCTCACCTAGACCCATCAAGTTGGGGGAGAAATTATAAGTTCTACCCCATTGTGCAGGCATACCATCATCATCAATAGCAGCACATTGTTGATATGTACCACCAAATCTCATGTCATCATCACCACTGTAACCCATATTACGGGTCCAACCTAGTGGATTAGTCTGACCAAATGTACAGAAACTTCTTCTATTATTACCTCTAGGACTTGTAAGAATCGGTCTCCAGTATGGATTACGACCACCATTCAGATAAACAGGGTTATCATTGCAGGGTCTATTATCTACCTCACATAACCACTGCTCACCTTGGAAATCTACAATATCACCACGTTGATACTCTTTCTTTCTACCCCAACGTCCTTGATAATTATTAGATTCTTGGATAGGTTTCCAGTATTTGAAACCATCACGGAAAGCATTTCGTGGTGAATATTCGTTTCCATAGACATTCTTCTCGTCTAGTACAGGATTAGTACAGACGTAAGTTTGGTTGCCTTGTTTGACAATATCACCTTTCTTGTAGGTTTGAGTATCACTCCACCTGCCAGCATAGGTATGTCTTAGTGAACGAAAGTCGTTGAGGTTCATTCTTCTGCTTATTGCGGTATTAGTTTAACCTTCAGGTTCAGATTCTGGAGTTGGTCTCTTTATATCTGGTGACACATAGGGAACAGTTGTATCCCAATCTATATTACGAAGTCCCAAAGTATTTAGTTCTGAATCATCACCCAATTTAAGAGGTTCGATATTGATTTTAGATAGTTCATAGATGTTTCTCAGAGTCTGATCATCCATGTTATCAACATCATCATATCTTGCTTCAAATCTATCGGGGAGATTATATGATGTACAATACTCAGAACAGAGAACATATCGTCTGATATATCGATCAGTGGTTACAGTTTTTGCAACTTCACGTTGATTTGTAAAGGGAGTTCCTTCCTCATCAACATCATCAAAATCCTCCTGTTCCATATGTTCTTCGGTGATATCATTAACTCTTAACATACACAAATCGATAGTATGTTCACAGTTGGCAAGTTCAAACCAAGCAGGATCAATCTCACCTGCTCGTAAAGTATATTCAATACTCTCCTCTATAGTCTCTCCATCTTTATGAGATAGTTCAATTCTAGTAGTAGTTCTATCCTCTGTTAAAATTGTAGGTGTCGATGAGACACTCTCCCAAGGAAAGTAGAAGTTTTCAGTATCTACAATCTCCTCAGGAGTTGGTGCAACTGATCGATAAGAAAATAATCTATAAGTGGTCATTAATTTTGTCCAGTGACGGGGAACATATGATATGTGTCTGCGTTAGCAATGTGTCCATTATATCCATAACCTCTACCAACTTGGAAGAGTTGTGAATTGCCCATAAGAATTAATGTCTTAGGAACATGTGAAGAAGTTCCATCATAGAAACCTAGAGGAACGAAGTCACGAATCTGTTTAGAATAACCATGAGCAGTCTTCATTTTATGATAGAAATACCTGTCATATTCAGATTCAAAGAATGCATAGACTGGAACACGATACCAACCTTGCCAACCTGTTGTGACCATATTGGATATACTGATTGCACTACCTGAGTAACTATCAGTGACTTTGAAATGATCATCAGCTTCATCTCTAACCCAGTATTCTTGACCGAGGTTGATAGCATCAATACTAGTAACTGCACTCTGCTGTACTAGATTAATTGTAACACCTGCATTAGGTTTGGTCATATCATATGTATAAACTTGGTTTGCTACCAATGGTAGACGATTCTCGAAGTAACGTGCCTTCTGATCATCTGATAGACCCAAGTAACCATCACCATCAATACTATCTGTAACATCCTTAATTGGTGTGCCAGCAGGAATAGTTGCAGGTGCCCAAGTATGATTAGGAACATAGATAACTTCTGCACCACGAGTACCAACCGTACCAACGTGCCAAGTCATATTGAATAGTTCTTCACCACCACCCCAGGTGCCATCAGGTTGCTCAGAAATTGCGAATCTGTGACCTTGCATAGTAGGATCTGAAAGATCGAATCTCCAGATCTCACCTTTTTGCATAGGAACTTCACCTTGAGAATCATTTAGTGCTGCATTCCATATACCATCACCGTGCATATCACCAGTCATAGTATTGACTGCCATGGGAACAAGACGTTGAGCAGTTATTGTTTGACCATCACCATTAAATGATTGTGAACCAACTGTATTGCTACCAGATCCTGTTGTGGGGTTGACTAGATACTCCTTGTATGGTTTGTATTCAAACCTCTCGGTATTGTTGTTCCAACGAACATACCATCTACGAGTAAATGAACCAACTGAGAGTTCACCACCCATGTCAGGATATGCAGTATGTGTGCTCTGACCACCCTCTTGTTGACCATAATAGAAGATACCTGACTCAACAAATGGCATACCACCGTCTGGCCAAGTTCTATCAACGTTGATCTCTGTGAATGTAGTTGCGTTGCCATCTCCAGGAGTTCCAGCATAATTTACGTTCGCACCTGAGTTAGTGCCTTGGATAGGAAGTGATGGAACATCATTCCACATACCATCCCACACATAGGAGAACTTGAATCTCACATTTGCATTAGAAGAATCTGCCTGAACGAAACGGTAAGTAGTGTTCCTTGCCATACGAATGTGTGGTCTTAGATAAGGAATACTGAAACCTGCATCAGTTGCAATCTCAAACTTGTTATCACCATTCACTCTCACATAGTAAGTTTGAGTGGTATTAGATGCCTGATAGGCATCTTGATCGTGTGCAACATACTTAACTCTCTCCCAGTTTTCACCATATGCGTTAGTACCCCAACGAGTGTCAGTACCATTGATATCATTAATTCTAAATGGAGCACCATGTGACCACCAATAGTCTATACCTGAACCGAAGTGACCATGAATGACTCTACGTTGTGCCATTCTCTGAGTATGCTGCTTATCAGCAAGATAATGGTTACGGAAGAAGTAGTCGTTATCTACATTGGTCTTGTTATACAAGTCCATGTATCTTCTCTTCTCGGTATTTTGCCAACCGAATGTATATTGTTGCTCAGTGCCACCCCACTCCCAGGAGTCATATCTTCTCTTAGCATTTTGAAGACGATAGATACCCATTCTTGACCAGTTAGGTGCAAAGTGGAGATAAGTCTGTGATGTAACTTGTTCAGTACCATTACCAACATGTTTCCAATGTGTTGCCATCACACCATTATACAACCATCTATTACCAGGAGACCCTTCATTTCTTCTTCTAGTATCAATAAACTGGTTAGACCATGAATAATCAACGTTACCATCTTGAGTATACCAGAACTCATTGTAAGTTGTACGGTTGATGTAGATCGACTCACGACCGATTGCAAGACGGTGGTTACCACCCTTGGGCCAATATTGTGAGTCTTGGATAGGCAGGTTGTACGCATTATCTGCGTTCATGCCTATCCAGAAGATACGGAAATTCTCTCTCCAACCACCATGACTTGCCTCCATGGTTCTGATTGCATTTCCTGATGTAGGTGTACCAGATGCAGTATCAGCAGGGAGATAGTTATCACCTTCCCAACGTGCCCAACGGGCAGGGAAATACACTGTAGGAACTGTTAATGATGTACCATTCTCGGTATTACCATTAGAACCCTGATATGATTGTGTTGTGGTAACAAATGAGTTGCCATCAGAGTTTACACTCTTCTCAACAACAGCACCACACTGCCAGTGGTGGGCATTAGTACCATATTGATCACGAGTAATAGTAATCATTCTATTACTATGCTGCCAGTTACCTCTGTTCTGTACGGCACTATGGTAATAAATTGAAGGATCGTATGTAGTAGTATTATCCAACCATAGGACATTTCTCTGATTACCTGTCTGGAAGTATCCTCTATTACCAAAGTGATCAGTCTCTGCAATAGGAAACTCACCATTTTGTGATGTAGATGCATCACCACCAGTAATACCACCATAAGTACCACCTTGCTGAGTAGCAATAAGGAAGATATTAGACTGGTTAGGATGATTTTTTACAGTAGTGCCAAAACATCCTCTCTCAAGGTAGTCGAATCTAGTATCACTTCTAAAACGATATCTAATAATTTCATCGTTAATCTGGAACCAACCATAATAGGGGAAACCACCTGCCCAGTTTACATTACCACTAGCACTGTTGTTATGTGTATTGGTGCCAGTTGTGCTAGTAGTTTTAACTTGATATCTAACCTCAGCACCTCTTTCGTGACGTTGAGGAACAGTACCAGCAACACCACGAACACACCTTCTTATAATCCAGTGTTGACCATTAGGACCAGTGCTAAGATCTCCATAATCAATATATTCATCACCAATTAGAATACGACCATTAGTTGTATTATAGTAACCCACCATGCTGGTAAGGTGAATAGTTGTAGTAAACTCATCAATACCATCACGAGACTGGTTATATTCAGGATTATCACGATGATAGGAGTGGCAACTGCTTGGTTCATAACTATTACCTTGACCAATCAAGAATCCAATGCCAGTACCAAGTTGCGTACCTCTTGCACCAACACGTGTAATAATATTAATTGGAGTGCTCTCACCTGCATGAATACCACCAGGAGATCTTTGACCGAAAGATTCATTTCTACATCCGTCTCCAGACTGATCATTACTAGTACCATTACCATGCTGACCATAACCATTCCATGCACCAGCATAGAGTTCGTTTTGATCAGTTAGAGGGTAAACTGAAATTGCACCGTTATCACCAGAGCACTTATAGACTGCAACGTCATACATACTCATCACGCACACTGGCAGTGACATTTCATCAGTCTCATTTGTGTTAGAGATGTGATAACGACCGTTATATCCTACACCATAAGTACGGCACCAACCTCTATATGCATCTTGGTCACCAGAGAACTTCTCACGATAGTTTCTCTTACCGTATGCAGTTGATGCACCACCATTCCAAGGTTCTGCACGATAGTAGAAGGTATGTTCACCTTTTACACCACAATTCCAGATATTAGTAATCTCACCCTCTTGCCACCAGTCATGCAAATATGAGTTACGGTACATAAGACCCTCATACATGTGGCAGGGGGAGTTTCTAGGATAATTACCATACATCCTGGAGTTCAAATTACTTCTATTAAGACCGTATATTCTACCTTGAGTACCGTATCCAGAGGGATCTACAGTGTTATTTCTAGTAGTAAAATAGAAAGTTTCTTTTCTATCACCAGTAGGATTAGAGATAACAGCATAGTATCCAGAAGTCCATGTATTATTTTGATTTATATAAATTCTATTTCTGCTACTCACACCATCATCATGGTCAGTATTATCAATAACTGAACCAGTTTCTGAAGTTCTGTTAGTAGCACCATCTCCTTGAGAGTTTACGGAAGAAGGATAATGTCTTCTCTGCTGTGAAGTGTGATTACCCCAGTTTCTACCTTGAGCACCATTGTTACCATGACCGCAAACCCAAACTTGACCCTGACCGTCTAGAACATACATTCTCTGACCATCATCACCATCACCACCCATGGCAATCTTCTGAATACCACCAAAGGTTGTCCAGTTAGTTTTAGGTTTGTAACCAAACATGGTCGCAAACATAACCTCAGAGATTCTACGAGGAGCACCACCATAATCTTCATTATAGTTATTATCACCCCAGGTAGGATAAGGCATACCCATGTTTAGTGCTTGTGCAGCAGCAGGTGATTGCACAGTATAACCACGGGTGTTATATCCTAGTTGACCACGAGTATTATCACCCCAGGTCCAGATTTCACCGTCTTCGTCAATAGCAACCCAGAAACCATAGGTGCCACCTGAACCCCAGATGTCAACAATTCTCTTACCAGGATTTCTGCCCTGAGCATCTAGATCGAATGAAGGATTACCGACACCAATATCAGAAGTACCACCTTTCTGATCAGCAGCAGTAGGTGAATCAGTATCATATAGTGTGATATTAGGACGGAAGAATATTTCTCTTGCTAGTTTATGAGGATATCTACCATCATTGAGTCTACTATCACCATATGTTACTTGAGTGTTTGAATTATCAATATTGTGAGGTGATGAGATCATCCAAGGTTCACGACCTTGAGACATTTGTCCTCTACCACCGTAACCCCACAACCAGAGTTCACCCTCTTCGTCTAAACATGCAATAGTAATACTATTACTTTCACTATCAGGACCAGTAGTTGAAATCTTTACAATACGACGACCATCAAAATGTTCACGTCCTAAGTGATACGAACCTCCTTGAGTGTCACTAGCATTACCAACACCAGTCTTATAACTACCACCATCACCAATAATACCGACAGATCCATCAGTATAGAGCAAACCAGTCCAATACATCGTAGTGGACAACTGCTTGACCTTAGGATGCCTTGTAGGCATCTCATCCCAACCTAAATGATTCTTATGTGCTAGTGTAGATGACTCATATTGAGTGTACATCTCACCATTATTACTCTTATCTCTCTCATCAATTCTATTGATCTCATTAGAGAAAGCAAACTTCTTAGTATCCTTATCAATAGGACGAATGTTACCACGAATATCTACGTTTTTACCTTCGTAGAACTGCTTCATATGCTCCGCATATTTACGGGAGCTCCAGTTACGGTTATTGTTAGAATCTGTAGTATAACTTGATGGTTCACCAGATGCACGATAGTCACCATTACCATCAATAAATCTAATACCACCACGATAGGATGCAGATGTATTAGCACACGCATAAGAGAACCAAGGAACTCTGGTATGCTCAGGAATATTCCAAGGCATATTAGCCTCGTATCTTCTATATCTGATAGATGCAATTTCAGCAGTCAGGTTTATTGCTGCTGAACCAAGTGGTGATGAACGACCATAATAATCCCAAGTACAACCACCATCACTCTGCACAACATTACCAATATGTGTAGGTGCTGTGCCACCAGAAGTTCCAGCAATGGTGCAAACATACCTATAGTCTTCATTGGTGACAATATCACCTACAGTATATGCTGTTCCAGTTACCCAAGCAGTCTCTGCTTTGACACGAATAGTATCACCAACGTTAAAGTTTGCTAGTGTGGAGTTAGTCTCCATCACACCAGTAATATTATTGCGTTCTTCGTAACGAATAAAAACTTTCTTCTTACCAGTTTCAGAACCAGAGGAATAGTAGATGAAACGTGCAGTAGCATCACCTGTAGAAGTTTCAATATCTACAGTGCCATCTGTACCATTACCACCACCATATTCCCAACCATTGTTCAGGTATCTCCACTCATCTTCGTTCTGAACGTTATCTAGAATAAGTTCGACAGCAGTAACTCTACCTGTCAGATTAGGATGTCCAAACCAATCAATAGGGCTCTGACCCTGCAACATGATAGTTCTTTTATCCTTGGGGATTGTATCACCTTTGATGAAGTCATCCCAATCACCCTCATAGTCAAACTGAGGATCCACCTCAGTATTCATCTTAATACAATAATAAGATGAATTATTGCGACGAACTACATCACCCCAATAATACTGAGTATCTTTATCCCACTCATTCCTCCAACGAAAACCGTTAGAAATCTGATCCCAGTATTCAACGTTAATGATCTGACGATCTGGTTCATCCCAGTCATCTCTGACTAGTTTTTCGTTGTCTAGAATTGTACTGCTGGTGTCCCTAGTACAAACATAAGTTCCACCCTCAAAGTATACAACATCGTCTTTCTTATACCCACCCACAGTTGAGTCGGAGTAAGCACCACGATGGAATAGTTTAATTTTGCCGACGTTGATTGCTACCATTTCGTTTGAATCTTATTAGTTGTCGTTATCCCTGGTGTATTTATCACCAATAGGGGTTGTAACTCATGACATATTGTGCTTGGTTCCAACAATTGGGGAAATAATACCCTTGTGGTCCAAGACACCACCAAGTTCCTGTAGGTCTATGCACCCACATTGTACTTATACTACTACTTGAGTCATGAATCAATTGAACATCAAAGTCTTCAGGAGAGTAAACTCCAGGAGTTTGAATTGATGCCTGAGCATTTCTTCTGATGTTATTATCAGAAGAACCGTAGGGATCGCAACGTTGTCTATCAAACCAACCTGAAGAGTATCCGTTCGATGCCCAACCACCACTGTTTCTGCCGAAGAACAACCAGTAACCAGGGTTATGCATAGGATCATTGGAATAGATAGCACCACCCCAATACTGACCGTTACCACCAGTGTATCCACAACCTCTAATGAAGTGAACATTTCTCACAAATGCATTTGCCCTAGAACCAGCACCATAACCAGTAATGTTTAGGGTTGGATCTGCATTAGGATCAGTAATATTCGCATCTAGACGATCAGTATCAGTTTCAGCAGTCTTTCTACAAGGTGAGAATTTTCTACTGTCCCAAGTTGCAGCATTACCTGAGATATCAGTAAATGAACCAGTGGTATTATTACTAGCAGTTCCATTCATCATATAACGATAAGAGTTATATCCTGCTGCCCAGAGATAGTTATCATCTCTGCTAGTGCCACGAGACATATACAATGCACTATATCTATCACCACCCGTGCCCCAAATATTCACAATATCAGAAGGTACAGCATTTAGATAATCAGTAACTGCTCCTGGAGAATTCTTAGTTGAAGTATCACCACGTCCTAGTTGTCCGTTATCATTTCTACCCCAGGTTACAACCTGATTGTTTGCTTGAAGCATTGCACATGATTTTACGTTATGAAAACCATACATAACAAACTTACGAGGTCTCTTCGACCAATCACTCTGTGTATCAGAGATGCCCCAGTTTAGTGCAGTTGCAGTCTCAAATTGGTCTCTATTGGTAGTATCACCAAGACCAAGTTCACCATGAGCATTATATCCACAGGTATACATTCTACCATAATCTGTCAACACATAGGTTGAACCATATGAACCACCTTTACACCAAACGTCAATGATTCGACCACGACGACCTTCATCCCAGTAAACTTGACGAGGGGAACCAGTATGGTTCCCAGTGTAATCATGTCCTAGTTGACCATATTCGTTGTAACCCCAGGTATAAAGGTCAAGAGTGCCTCTCTCATTCTCAATGAGAGCAGCATTATGGTGAGTGCTGTCACCATTCTCCATGGAAGAAGCAATTCTAACACATTTCCTACCTTTGAAGACTGTCTCTAAACCACGAAGTCTTCGTGCTCCATCATAACCAACACGAATAAATCCTTCAGGCATCGAGTCATCACCAATACCATTTTGACCATGGCTACCATAACCAGCCTGATGAATTTCACCGTTATTAAACAGTGCAAGCATTGATCTCCAACCTGTCAACAACATCGTACACTTAGGAGGTGCACCATCTGGAGTAGGTAATAGACCTTGCTCATAGTCATGATGATTAACTACTGAAAGTGCTGGCATTCTGTTAGACCAGTCACCAGAACCTTGTCCTCTCAAATTGTTCAGATAATCACGACCCCACTGAGCAATACCACCATTTCTAGTGATATACTTAGCAGAATGGTTTTGACCTGCACCATTACCCTCGGATGCATAACCTAGTTTATCACCAGGGGAGCATGGTAGTCTTTCTTCAATGATAGCATGATATAGGTTCACATTGTTAGTACCTGCTGTGCCTTGAGGGAACAAACCTTCAGCAGTACCATTGATTGCGTTAGTTTCGTTAGTTGCAATCTGAATGAGACTATTGTCAATTTTGATTACATACTTGACGGCACCAGTACCACCAGTCATAATACCTGAACCACCAGAAGGGAAGACATATCTAATAGGTTGACCAGTCTGCAGACCATGATTAGGAATATTGATGGAATTGGCAGCAATAATACCACCAGCAGTTGTAGAATTAAATACTATAGATCTGACATAGATTGGGGCATCAGGATCACCCCAAGGGGAGTCTTCTTGCCTAAATGAACCTTCTCTTGGAATATCTGGACACATGCCATACTGAGAGTACCACTTATGTGCATATCTGTAATCATTCTCACCACGGGCAATAATTTCCCAGTAGCTACGATTCATGCGGTCAAGCATACCAACACGAATCTGTTTGAACTTAATACTTGCACCCTTTTGTTCAGGTGAATAGATGTACAAGTCAATGTTTGTTCCAGGAACTGTAGATGAAGTGTTAATCTGGATGAATGCGTTTTTCTCTCCAGGTGTACCACCTTCAGAAACATTACTTGTGTATGCAACACCACCACCGTGGGTGCCATCAGCAATAGTAGAGAACTTAAGTGAGAATCTCTTCATAGAAATATCACTCAGGTCAAACTTATATGCTTTACCAGGAATCCACTTTAATTCTTCCCATCTTTGCCATCCTTGACCATCACCAATATCGACCTGAAATCTACCTCTCGATGCAACTTGACGATAACCTTGCTGTTCTCTAGGTTCTGATGTACTCTCATTATATTGGTTTCTGACTGAACGAGCATCAGGAGATTCAAAGATCCATCTTACTTTATACTCATACAGTGCATCAGTTGCACTATAATAGTGTTGAAGATACTTATCTGTGATAGGACGGGTAAAATTAATACCCATGTTCATCCTTTCGATATCCTCACGGAGATCTTCAATGTTCATCTTACCACCCATATTTGGGTGAACGCCACAATAATAATAAATTGTTTCGTAGTGGAAACCTTCAGTAACGAATATTCTTAGATATGCACCAGTAGTTCCTTGTGCAGGTTGTCCGTAATCAATTAAATCAGTCTGAGTTGGTGGACCTGAATAGTTAGATGGTGTACCACTGTAAATAGAGGGTTGCTTGACATTCCAAGGAATTGCATAAGAAATGTTAGCAATCTTCAGACCAGGAGTGATTGCACTATCGGGTAAAGTTGATAGGAGAAATGGGTGAGTTGCTAGTGAAGTGTCAGATAGATCGAAGTAATATGTGTTACCTCTGACTAAATTTAACTCTTTCTGAGTAGTAAATGTTGTACCACCGTCAGTAGAGATCTGGTACACACCACCATTTGCTCTTACCTGATAGACATACTCATAGTCAGTATGAATAGGAACTTGACCAGAATGTGATACCTTAGAGATGAAGACTGTATCATGATACTTTACAATATCTCCAGGTTCATAGGTCTCCTCTTTGTTCCAATGCACATACTCCTCAGGATACAAATACATTGGGAGTTGTTTATTTGCACTGGATGTCAGATTAGCATCTGTCATCGTAATGGCAGTGCCATTAGTTGCATCGTTCTTCGTAATTGCTAGTTTAATGCTGTTAGCATCAACCTTGATCACATAGTATTCTCTCTTACGAGCAATACCAATGCTTGCATAATTATCCACCTCGTAGGTGGGTCTTGTAGTTTTTCTACTATAGTTGTCGATAGTTTCTAAACCACCTTCTTCATCATATTCTGCTAAGAAGAGTGGATTGTAATCAAAGACAATCTTTTGACCTGTTTGAAATCTATGCTTCCAAATTCTGATTGTATCAGGTGCAGGTGATGCAGCAGCACCTTGCCAGGAGTTGATTGTTGTACTACTCTCCTGAGTTTCCATCTGCCATCTAATAGGAGCAGATCTATCATATAGACCAAAACCAGCAGACCACTCCTGCCACACTGCCTGTGCTGTTGCCTCAGGATGGTTTGCACTAGAAGATGTATGAGCAACCTTACATAACCAAGTGGACTCATGGTATCTAACCATGTCGTCCACTTTATATGCCTGACTAATCTTCCAAGCACCAGTCTTGTTGAAATGTAGTTTCCCGAGAATTGCCATTATGGTAGATTAAATACTAGGTTTCCGTTTATTGTGGACAATTGAGCATTTGCTTCCAGTCCAATCAATGACACCACGTCAAAGTTATCGTCGTCATATTCTAGAGTTTCACCATCTACAGATTGAGGAAAAAACTTTTTCATCTCAAGGTCACCATTATCCAAGGTCTTAAAGGTAGTAACTGTGTCAATATCTCTACCCTTTGCAATATTTAGATAATTACCATCTGTGTTTGAGTAGATCTTCAGTCGTTCTTCACCAAGATCATAATATGTAACACCTGAGGTTGGTGTAATTCCTGCAGGTGCTGCCGAAAGAACAGGCAGTTTGAAGAAATTGCCAACAGCAGTTCCTAGGGTCAGAGACCCCATAGTATATTCACCGTCATCCTGTATCTTATTAGGTGTAACACCGTCGTCTTGAATGTTCGACTGGTTGATAACCGACAGGATAGGAGTTGCCTGTGGAGAAGTTGGTGCTGGCATTTTCTTTTATTTACTAAAGTTATTTAGATAGGGAATTCTCTAATAACAATGCGAGTGGTAGTCGGAATTGCCGATGTAAATACCACCTGATTATTCACCACTGTGTAGTCACCAGGATCAGTGCTAGCATCATTCTGAGGTTTAGCACAAACACCATTCAAGAATACTAGAATAGTATTGACATTATGGTTATATCCTGCTGGCAGAGGGGAGGCAGGGTCACGAATATCAAATGGTCCAGTTGTACCACTACCAACATAAGATCTGCTAGAATACTTACCAGCAAAACCAACTTGACCTGTGACATTCAAGTCACCATCAACTAATACATTACCAAGAACATCTAGGGTATAACCTGCTGTAGGAGATCTACCCAGACCTAGTTGACTACCAAGAACATTGAATAATCCAATGTCAGTGATACCCCACTGAACCCAATTACCATTAATATAGACCCAACCCAAGTTACCACCAGGACCAACGGAAATGTTATAACAAACATCACCCTGGTTATATGCTAGTGTTGTATCAACATCAGGGAAACCAATGTTGCTTGAGTCTTCTTGTGCTAGGAAGAACTTACGAACGTTCTGACCCAGAGTATCATTCAGCAGCAGGTTGTTAAACACACCCTCCTGCACGTTGATAGTGTTCTGGAAGTTTACAGGACCAGAGAAAGTAGAGTCTAGATTGTTACCATCACCACCCAGAACTGTCAAACGATCGGAGATAGTAACCTCAGTGAATGTATCCACCTGAGTACCTTCTTCACCAACAATATTCAGGGTTGCAATATCTTCAGATGTAACCTGACCTGTAATTGGGTTAACAACATTATTACCAATGTATAGTTCACCATTAGAGTTTAGACCTGAGTAGAAGGCAACACCACCATTCTCTTTAACTGATTGTGACAAACGAACTTCTTCTTTTGTCAACACTCTATTCTGAGTGGAGGGGAATGCAGTTGAATAATTACCAGGACCGAAACCAAGATACTCGAAGGTATGGTTACCTGATCTTAGAATTGAGTGACGACGCAATTCAACATCAAAACCAGGATATGGTGATAGTGCATTCAAAGGAACTGAACGGTTTTCTGGGGTATCACCAATCTTAGACTTCAAGAAGTAATCAACACCACCAAACGTCAGTTTCTCATTCACTGAGTCATAGTTAAGATTATTCTTTGCTTCACCCAAGAAATCAAGAATACATTCCTTAGTGATTGATAGTTTATTATCTTTATTACCACTACCATCAGTTGCATATACAAGACCAATAATCTCATTGTCTGCAATAGATGTAGCAGCAGCAGGATCATCCTTAGGATTGTCTCTATCGAATCCAGGATAAACTTCTGTTGTTTGCTGTGAGAACTTTCTATTGTTGAAGTTAGGTGTTGATGGTGTTACATTACCCTTCAATAGAGTCATGTAGTAGATACCATCAGATACACCTGCTTCATACTTTTGATACTCTTCTACATCATAGATGTAAAATGTATTGTCGTACACTGGGTTGGTAGATCCTGTAGAAACTGGTTGGACAACAAAACCAGTGATAGGTGTACGAGGCAGAGGATTTGTTCTAGTTGATGGGATAACATATCTTACACGATAAGTTCTTTCAGTAAGAGTTCTTGTGTCAGGAATACGTCTGACATAAGAGATACCTGAGAACTGAATGGCATTATAATATTGTCCTTGTGCTGACTGTCCACTAAGAACACCGAAGATGTTAATATCATTTGTACGAATATACCATTGACCGTTCTGAGAGTCCCACTGAACAGGATTATATCCACCTGTTGTATAGATCTCAGATGAGTAAACCTTGAATCCAGGAGCACTCAGACCAGTGTTAGCAACGACATTAGGATCAACATAGAGAGGAACATAAATCCTGTCTTGATCTCTACCACCAATGTTAAAACCTTGCAGTTTGGTGGATGGACCTGCTGTTGCAGAGTAACCATTAGCAGTTGTGTATCCATAGAGATACAGTCTGTTCTCAACACCAGTACCAGGATTCACCTGACCATTGGTAAGAGTCTGCTGAATATCAAGAGACACCCAGTTGACGTTTACTTCTTTGACTGCTCTCACCCATGTGGTAGGTGTACCGAAATTTGTACCACCATTAGCAGGATCTGTACCAGAATAAATTCTATAAGTTGAACCAGATCCAACAAAGTCACCATTGATCTGGTCAACAACTAGAGCTCCTGTTGCAGGATCCCAAGAAACAATTTCACCAGTAATTCCAGCATTGTTCTCCTGACTAACTGTCTGACCAGGAATAAATGTACCACTAACAGATGATAGAGTTAGAGTACCATGTGAGATTGATTTAGGTGGCAGAATGTGTGTGATTCTACCTGAATTATCTTTGTTAAATGCTGCTGCTTTGAATCCAACAGATCTTAACGATGTATTACCAAAGTTGGAGTTAGAGTTGGTGATAGACATGTCACCACCATTCTCTGCTTCAAAGTGTCTTTCGTAACCCACAGCAAACACAGACACTGCCTGAATGAATGCATCGTTACTACACTTAACGTGAACATGACCCCAACCCTTACGATACTTAGCATCACCATCTAGGTGTGCACCATCACCATAACTTGCATTAACATAGGTAGAACCATTCCACCTTACGAATGCACGGTCATCTTTTTGTAGGGAGATTCCAGTATACTGCGCCACAACCATTGATTTGAACCCAGTTGCACGAGAACCATCGGCAAGCATTGCGTTCATACCCCAAGTAGATCTCAGGGACAGGTTGAACATATATGGAGATGCCGAGTCTACAGTATCAATCTCAACTCGGACTTCAATATTTGTACCTGATGCGTTCGCAGCAGGAGCATTTGCCATCTGATATGTGAACTGGTTACCAGATGCAGAAGTAACAATGAACGAACCATTATAAAGGTTGCCATTAGCATCAACGTCTGCTCCAGAGATATTAACCGACACACCCACAGAGAAACCATGGTTAGTAGGTTGACCAGCAGAGTCAACAGTTGATGCAATAGCAGTCGTACCGTTACGAACGATAGAACCAATTGCGAACACGTCAGAAATAGGACCAACGATACGATTCTCTTCAACACGAGTCTGAATCTGGTCGTTAGAAATAACACCAGAGGTGTCAGGAATCTGAATAAATGCTTTTGAGATCTTCTGATAGTAGAGATCTAGATCAGTCTTGGATGCATACTCAAAACCAGTCAGTTTGTGGTGTGAGAAATTAGGTGCAGTTAATTGAGAGAAGTCATCTTCTCTGTAATAGACACCATTAGTATCACCATCACGAAGAGTAAACTGCCAGAAGTAACAACCACCAGTGATACGCAAGATTGCGGACAATCCTGGTTCGTTGTTATAAGAAACACCTAACTGTGCTGCTAATGTATCAGTGTTAGCAAAAGCACCAGATGGTTCGTTATATGAAGGGTATGGAACATACTTAGGAATAATCTTGGTACGACGGAGATCCATACCAACCAAAGAGCAACCTCTAGGAACGATTGCACCACCATCAACAGAGTTGAATTTATAAAATTCGTTGTTGACTGATGTAATATCGAAGTTGGAAGAATCAGTCAGTGCTGTGATCGTATTATAATCAGAAAGACCAGGACGGTTATCAACAATATACTCACCAGGATATAACAAGATCGTGAATGAGTCAAACGAATCGTTGTTTAGACCAGCACGATATGAGAATCTAGATACCTCAAGGAGTGCTCTCTGAATCGTTTTGAACGGTCTAAGTGTTGAGTTACCCCTATTATCAATAGAGTCTGATGCATCAAAATCATCAGATGATACATAAATTATACGTCCAGTTTTTGACGTAATAATATTCTTGAGTCTTGATAATGCCATTTCCTAGATGCTTCCTACTTGTATTTAGACTGTCTCTGTAAAACCGAAAAGTGAGAATGCAACGGCACCTGTAGGTGCTTGAACTGCAAGGTTCTGATCAGGACCAAGAACAAGGCCACCAATCTTTTCGTAAGTTGATGCAGTTAGTGCCATATCCTTCACCAACCAGTCAGAATTATCAATATCTGCCGCACTGTTAATCGTTACACTAGCAGGAGTTCCAGCAAAATCTTTCACCACATCTGCACCAGCAAAAGCAACTGCAATATCATACAGTGAAACATATAGTTTACTGTTTGCATTCTCCCATTCAATAACTTTACCCTGAGCATCAATCGTAACAGTGGATAGAGTATAAGTTACGTTAGTAACACCATCTGTTGCAAGCAACTGAACTGACATGGTGTTCAACCATGTACCAGATACATCAAATAATGTAACTGTTGTAGTTGCAGTTGTGTTAGCACTTAGAGTGATTTGACCAAAGTCATCATCAGCATCGGCACTGAAGAAGTCTGATTGATTGGCAACATAGAAGAACAAAGGAGATGCCGTGGTGTTCCCTGGTGTTAGTGCAACCTGCCTTGTGGTGTATGCATTGAATGTAGTAGTGTTTTCATAATCTGCTTGAGTGACGGTTGAACCGTCAGCACTATAAACAGCAGTAATATTATTTCCAGAACCTGAGTTTGTACCGTTCTGAGTATCGTGGAACTGAGTATTATAATTATCGTTTGATGCATCATCTAAAACGATAATGATTGTATTACTTCTCTCTACACTCAGATTAGGATGAATTGCATAAGCAGTACCCGAAGGATCTGCTGCATATGCAGTTGAACCAGATGCAGTTGAGAGATAAGGTCTTGCACGATCACCAGTGTTTGAAGAAATATCTGCATAGAAACCAGCAGTGTCTTTCGTAACACTATCCCAAATTTTCTCAGCAGAGTCAAAATCGGAAGATGCAGCAGAGTCTTTAATGATCTCAAGGTAATCACCACCAACTTTAACCACAAGACCTTCAGCAGTGGGTGTAGTTGCAGAAACGGTAGAAACTGTAATTACCAGATCATCAGTAACGGATGTGCCACCTAATGAAGCACCGTCAACAGTAAAGGTTTCAGTGCCAAGATAATCCTCACCACCAGATGTAACCACCACCGTGGTAACATTACCTGAACCATCAGTAGTAACATCAAAGGCTGCGTTAGTACCTGCAGTTCCAGCATAAACGTAACTGACCGAAGTAAAGGTCTGTGATGCAGTCAATGCACCGTTACTTGTAGCACCTCCAGACTGAGCAGTTGTTGCAACAACACCAACTTGGAAATCACCATAAACACTATCACCAACAGCAATGCTGCCAGCATTTACAATATTGTTTAAACCTACTCTCTGTGTATTAAAGACTTTCTGATAATAGGTTGTCGTTTGCGTACCTGTTGATTCTTGTGAGAGCATTTTACCAGATGCAACACCCGTCGTGTTAGAGAGTGTTGAACCAGTATTACCAAATGTCAGTGCTCCGAAATCAACCACACCAGCAATCACAACCTTATAAAGTGAGATATTATCTCCAGGGGAGAAGGTGTAGGTGTTTGTGTCGAGGGTTAATACTTGAGAATAGTTTCTCAAACCCACACTCATCGTTGCAGCACTACCAGCAGTTTCAGCAGCATTCAGTGTGACTGATGCAACCTGAGAGCCAGTTGTCTGATACAAGTTTGTCAGGGTATTCCCTGGTGCTGAAGATGCTAGTCTGCCTTGTGCCATGATTTTTTCTTACGAGAATGCTAGAAAATAAAGTTTTTGTCTAAGTCTACCTGCAAACTGATCACCAGAAACTTTGCGAGATGCAATCAAGTCAGTAACAGCAGCACCATTACTATCTTCTGTAACTAGAGTGCCATCACGGTCAGGTAGTTGAACCGTGCGATTTGCAGAAATTGTATCTGCTTTGACTGTTGTAGTGAAACTATTTAGAACTCTAACAAAAGTCCAATCAATATTGTCATCAGTTACAGTTCCTGTTACATGAACAGGTGGTGTTGCTCCAGTAGTTCCACTAGTTTGTGATTGATATACACGTGATGTTGCAGTTCCTGCGTCAAAATATGAACGAATGTCACCTATGTTTACTGATTCGTTAGTTACCCACTCAATATAACCAGTTTTAAACTCGGGATTGATGTTTGTCTTATTGTAAACATTTTGCGTTGCACCCTCAACCAGAATAATATTTTCATCAACAAGATTAACTTGAGGTTGTTGATCTGGAAATTGGAAAGTTCTAGTAACAGAACCAGAAATGTTTGCAAGATCTATCGCAACTCTTTGTGTAGTAACGGTAAGACTTGAACCTTTATATGCAAAGATGGGATCTGCATATACTTTATTAGTAACGTTTGCTGTGTTCTCTTCACCAAGAATGGTTAAGTTAGCATCAGCAAAAGTATAAGTTCTTGAGTTTGAAAGATTGTTAGCAGAAAATCCCACCTTAAAGGCAAGATTGGTGCCACTGATTGTGGGTGTAACTAAGTTCTTATCTCTAAGATCTTGTGCAGTTAGAGTATCAACAATCTCTGTGTTTTGTGTGGTATCACTTGCCTGAGGCAATCTATATGTAATTGTGCCAGTATAAGTCCAGTGACCAACAACGAATTGTGCAGTTCTGTTACTCTGAGAGTTTACGACTCGTAGACCAGCAGAGATTGATGATGGTGTAGATGCAGCATCAGAATCACCTACAAATAAACCAGTTTTGTTTGTAAATGTTTGTGCTGAATTCTCTGTTAATAGAGTATCAGATGAGGTAACACCACCAGGGAAGTTGAACACCTTGGTGGCATCACCACTAGAGTTCAAAGTATCACAGTTGAATCTTGCTCTCCTACCGTTAGAAGCAGAGAACTGAGTGATGTTATCAGTAAATACAGCACCTTGACCACCAACCGTGAAGAAACCACTACCACGTGGGATGATCTCAATATTTACACTATTGGATGAGTTACTATCTTGTGCAGATAGTTGCATAGTAATGTTGTTATTACTATTATCAACTCTACCAATCTCTAGTGATGATGCAAAGTTACTAATAATAGAACCACCAGCACCTGCTGATTGAGAACCAATTACAAAACCTAACTTTTGTGATGCACTTGAATATACACCTACACCTCGGTCTGCATCAAAAGCAACCCCAGGTTGCTGAATAGTCCCCTTAGGAGTTGCTTGAAAAAAGGAACTAACCTTAATCTTTCTGTTTGGTTTCAGAGCATCATTCGTGTTTACACCAGGAAGAATAACGTCCCCACTAATGTCGGCACTCAAAAGTTCTGGTAATTGTGTAATTCTTACTGATGGCACTACAAGGCTCCGATGCGCTGCATACGATGTTATTTATACGTTTTTATTATCAAGAGTTTGCTTGAGAGCATCATGTACAAATTCCGAGATTTCTTGTTCTGATAGACCATTCATCCAGGACCATTTAGGATCGTTAGGATCCCAATTAATTGTATACGAACCATCATCACGTTCTTCGATAGACAGAGAATCAACAGTCGTCTCCAAGTTCTCCTTTGTTGAATTTTTTACGGGTTCGTTTGAGTTCTTTAAGTTCATCTTTAATAAGTTTGTATGCGTCTTCTGCAGACACTTTACGTGCCATTTCCATAGCAGTGATTATTTCAACTCTAGTACCAAAATGTTGTAATGCATGTTCAAAACAATTAAGTTCTTCATACATGATATATCCTTCTCTAACGAAGGATATTTATAACTTTCCACTCACAATTCCAGAATTTACAACTCTTGTATGGTTTCCAAGAGTTCCTTCTTGTAAGCATTTAAGATGCCATCTAGTCACTTCAATGACTCCTTTCTCAGTAGCACCAGTGAGAAAGTTAGCACCAAGAATAGGTGCTTTCAATACACTAGTATACAGACCGAATCTTGTATGCCTAACATAAAAGGCATCATCGATCCAAACTACATCCTCAGGAATATTTTTCTCGATAGTTGGATTGCTACCGAGAGACTCGTGGATTGGTTGTGGGTTGTTCAATCTTCTTCCTGTTGTTGTTTTTTGTTAAAACCGAATGGTCCGACACCACTCTTCAGTTTATCCTTCCATGCTACGGTAGCAAGAGATTCCATGACTTTCAAAATGTCTTCTGACTTGGCACCTTCACCAAGTTCTTTAGCAACATACCAATACTTTGGCCAGTATTCTTCTCCTGCTTTTTGATATTCTTCTAAGGTAAGTTTCATACTAAATTTTAAGATCAGGGTTTTCTTCAAAGTTCTGATAGAAGGATACTAGGTTGTACCTGTAACCTTTACCAAAGGTAGGATAAGGACTGTGGAAAAAATCTCCATTGTAAAAGAGTACACTGTTAAACTTTGTTTTGGCAACATGATATAGTTCCCACTCATCATTGCCTTCAAAAGTTTTCCAAGGGTTTGTTTCCTGTGGAATCTCCTCATCTCTTAACAGTATTCTACCACGATTGTCAAGCATCTTGAATGCAGGACAACCATGAAAATTATAGAATCCTGTTCCACCTTTTGTATCTGTCAACCAGATCATACCTACCACATCAAAGTCGTTATGTGGTCTCCAGTCATGATCTTTAGTTGGCATGTCTTTCCACATAATATTACTTGAAGTAATCCAACTCCTAGGATTTAACTTCAAACCAATTTGTTCTCCCATACCACAATATGCAAGAATTAAATCTCGCATCTCAATAGAAGTAAACTGTTGTCTGGCACCATAAGTGAGACCAGACAGAGCAGGAAACTTCTGCAACATTTGAATCAATTTATGAGGTCTTTTAAGAACATTATCTACGGTGTAATACCGCATATGATCTGTAATTCGATGCTCAACAATCTCTAGACCAGTGTTGATTTCAGATGCCTCATAGAGTTCATCACGATCAATCACAGTGAACTTCATAATGTACTTCCTTCACACGGACTCCTCCACCTGGACTCGAACCAGGGACAGGGTGATTAACAGTCACCTGCTCTACCAACTGAGCTATAGAGGAATGACACTACACTTATCCGTATGCTTGCTATGGGGCACTACACCCAACATACTGACAGTTTGTAATGAAGTAGGACAGGAATCCTTCCTGAACATCCAAAGGGGGTTAATTCCACTAAGTATTAGTGGCACCTTTGGTTGGAACGTCTCAAGTTCCTAAAGCCTCTGACAAGATTTGAACTTGCGACCTGAGCTTTACAAAAGCCCTGCTCTACC
>Ga0209557_1000481_pt1 | contig 23727 bp, 28 predicted proteins | sample SaaInlV_120m_DNA_4_FD_184672 | JGI IMG/M metagenome (GOLD analysis project Ga0209557, IMG submission 184672) | Marine microbial communities from expanding oxygen minimum zones in the Saanich Inlet - Saanich Inlet SI074_LV_10m_DNA (SPAdes) (version 2) | ecosystem: Environmental > Aquatic > Marine... | reverse complement strand
CTTTGGAAGTTATTTGTAGGAACCGTGCTGCTGGATCTATTGTTCGTGAGACAACTCTACAAGAAGGTTACTCACTACCACATCCTATTGTTGAGTTCTTTCTGAAGGATGATAGTAAGCATGACCCTTTACTCACGAAGGATCGTGTAAAACTAATGGGATATGATCCTGAACCTTTTATTGAGATGACATTACGAATCAATGATTATCTTCGTCAGATGTTTTACATCATTGGTATTGATTTAGTTGACTTCAAGATTGAGTATGGATACACTGCACATGGTGAGTTGCTACTTGCCGATGAGATCAGTCCTGACAGTATGAGACTATGGAAGATTGGTGGTGAGGAGAGATTTGATAAAGATCTATTCAGAAACGATGAAGGTGATATTGTCCCTGCTTATCGTGAAATTCTTGACCGACTACAACCCCTTGCAATCCAATAAATTTAATGAACGAAATTATTAATCAAATAACTCCCCTACCCTTTGACCCAAATTCGCAAGTTAAAGATTCAATGGTAGTTAAAGTCACACCCCAGATGGCAGAGTATATTCTTACATATCACAATTCAGATAACCGTAAGTTGTGTTCATCTCAAGTAGTAAAGATTGGCCAATCTGTTGATACTTTTGGTTGGTTGTTTGACGGCAATGCAATTGTCTTTAATACTGATGGAAACATCAATGAAAGTCAGCACAGGTTGACATACATTGCCAATGATCCAGATCCAGAGGCGCAATATGAAACTGTAGTTGTTATTGGAGCACAACCAGATGCCTTTTCTAATGCTGCGATATCGAAACCACGTCGTCCTCATGATGAGATTTTTCGTAAAGATAATACTGCCCTCCCTTCCCAGACTGCTATCCTTGGAGACTTGTTGAAGCGTAAAGGAAATAAACCAAGTTTGAATATCAATAATGCTGTGAAGCAATGGTATGATTGGAAGGATGATATTAAAAAGGCAGAGAGTATCTGTAATTTATTCTTATCCGAGACCGAAGATTTTTCTACACAAACTAAAACCATTGGTGCATGGGCAACTCTTTGTGTGAATTCTAAACTTGGTGATGAAGCAGAGGCATTTTTAGATCTGTTGAAATCAGAACTCTTGGGAGATTCTACTTGCCGTTTGACTGCTGACTTTGTAACTTATTGGAAAGATCATACTTGGAATGAAAGTAATGAAGGTAAACTTAAAATTTTATTCTTGATGCTTTGTGTTGCTACAGATAGGATCACTAAAAAATCTGATGGATCAATTGCTTTTAACATTACTCCCAGTAAACTAGATCCAAAAACTCTTATGGGCTTCTACCGTAAGTGTGTTTCATAATGAAAAAATCATCACGAACTCTTATAGGTGCAGGTATAATTGTCCTTGTATTACCTTTGATGCTTATGCTGATATGGAATGCTGTCATACCAAGTATTTTTGGATTACCAACTTTGGGATACTGGTCTGCAATGGGATTGTATCTAGTTTGTAGTTTATTATTTAAATCATGAAACACCACGTCCCTGATGAGATTAGAAAACTTGGTTTCGATTGCTTTAGAAGTTTGAACCAAGCAGAACGTGCTGTTGTTATGTTTGGTGAGGATGAGTATCGTAAGTCATTAGACCTTGACAATGATGATGCTGAGTGTTGGAAGATACCTAGTGGAGAATCAACTACCTTTGTTGGTTGGAACCCCATGTGTATCCCTACAATGGATTACATAGTATGGAAACTAAAACGTCGTGAACAAATTGCTAAAGGTGAAATCATTGGATAAGTTATCTAAAGAAGAGATGAGATCTAAGATCAAAGAGTTCTCTGCACTTCTTAGAAGTCAAAGAGAACACTGGGACAAAGAAGACCAAATTGGATTCACATATTCTTGTGATCTAATCTCACAATCACTCATTACATTATACATTCGCTTAGGTAGAGACTAATGGACTACAAAACTTCTGGCGTTGACATTATCAAGGGTAGATCCTTTGTAGATTATATCAAAGCACTGGCACCTAATGTTGGTGGTTTTAATGGAATGATGGAAATTCCTTCAGGATATGAGAAACCCGTGCTGGTATCTGGTGCCGATGGTGTCGGAACTAAAATTAATATTTGTAGGATTGCTCATGATTACACCACTATTGGCCAGGACCTTGTTGCTATGTGCGTCAATGACGTTATATGTTCTGGTGCTAAACCATTATATTTTCTAGATTATATCTCTACTAAATCACTTGATGATAATGTCAGTGATATTGTGCGTGGAGTTGCCACTGGTTGTGCAATGGCTGGAATGGAATTGCTAGGTGGAGAAACTGCCGAACATTTTAGAGCAACTGATTATGATCTTGCTGGTTTCTGTACTGGTGTCGTAGAGAAGAATCAGATTGTTGATGGTAGTAACATCCGAGCAGGTGATGTAGTCATCGGTATTGAAAGTAGTGGTGTTCATAGTAATGGATACACATTGATCAATGATATGCTCTGGAGGAATTATATTTACTATAAGGAGATGCCTGAGCTGTTGGTTCCAACTACCATCTATGCTCGTCTGATCCAGCACCTGTTGGATGAAGTTCCTATCCTAGGCATGGCTCATATTACTGGAGGAGGACTGCCTGAGAACCTCCCACGATGCCTTCCAATGGGTCTTACAGTTGATGTTGATTGGTCTGCTTGGGAACGACCAGAACTCTTTAACAAGATCCAGCAGGCAGGAGACATTGCTGAGGAGGAGATGCGTAATGTATTCAACTGTGGGATTGGATTCTGTTTGGTAGTGCCACAAGAGGTAGCAACATTAACTCAGAGTTTGATTGCTGATACTCCATTTGGTATGAGATCATGGGCTATTGGAAATGTTTGCGAACAGTGACATGTTTTTGCTGCGGTTGATACAGAAGTGTATCATAGTGATACAGTATAATCTATATAATTATGTAATCTGATGAAGACCATTATGAACTTCACCATGACTACCATACTTTTTGGTACAGCAACATCTCTTTTTAGTTGGGGAGTGTTGCACCCTGTTCTGTCCTAATACATTCTGAACCATGGAAATTCTAGCAATCATCGCAGCAATCTCAGCAACATCATTCGGAGCATATTGGATGACACCTAAAACTGAATAAATACAACTGAATATCGTCGTCGCAGACGGAGGGGGAACTGGCAAAATCCAGTTGACACCCCTCTTTTTTGTTGGTATACTATTTTTACGATTGGAGAAACTATGTCGATTAAGATTGCATTGATCAAAACTGGACAGTTTGTTATTGCTGATATCCAGGAAATGGTTGTTGATAATCAACTTGCTGGATATTATTTTTATAAACCATGTTTGGTTAACATTATTAATCCAGAGGGTGAGGGTGGACCTTCACAAGGTCCAACTCAAATGGCTCCAGGAACAACCTCCTTTAATATTAGTCTATATCCATGGATTCCACTTGCAAAGGGGACAAAGGTTCCAGTTGTATCTGATTGGGTTGTGACATTTACAGATCCCGTTGACATGCTACGGGAAATGTATGAGAATGACGTTATTAATTCGACCCGTGATTGGAATGAAGGAATGAACCGTCCATTGGAAGAATATGATGACGCTGTTCAATCTACGGATTCGGAAGATGATTATGAATGTAAGGATTGTAGAAACTAATGGATAATATTAAAGTCTTACTCCTTCCTGACGGAAGTAAAATTATTTCAAATATAGAAGAAGTAACTTCTGAATTGGGTGAGCCCGATTGCAAAATGAAAAGTCCATTTCTTCTCAAATCTTATAGTGAAGGTATTGGTCATGAGTTAGAACCCTGGTTAATGGATGAAACTATGCAAGATGAGTTTATGATCCACTCCGATAAAATTCTGACTATTATTGACCCAAAACCAACACTGCTTGAAAAATATCAAACATTAATTAAATGAGATTTTATACCAATGTGCAAATGATCGGGAACAAGTTTCTCGTTCGTGGTTATGAAAATGGTAAGCATATAATGTTTAAAGAAGAGTATTCTCCTACTCTTTTTGTAAAGTCAAATAAAAATTCAAAATATAAAACTCTTGAGGGTAAATCTGTTGAACCAATAAATCCTGGATCTGTTAGAGATTGTAGAGAATTTTATAAAAAATATGATGGCGTAGAAGGATTTAAAATCTATGGTAATGATAGATATGTCTATCAATATATTTCTGATAAGTATCCTGAAGATGAAATTAAGTTTGATGTTAATAAGATTAGACTGACCACTCTTGATATTGAGGTTGCTTCTGAGAATGGATTCCCTGATCCACAGTCATGCGATCAGGAAATTTTGTTGATTACTATTCAAGACTATTTTACCAAGAATATTATTACTTGGGGAACCCGCCCATTTAATAATACTCAGAAGAATGTTACTTTCATTGAGTGTTCTTCTGAGTATGATCTTCTTAATAAATTTCTTTATTACTGGGAACAGAATCTTCCTGATGTAGTGACTGGTTGGAATATTCAGTTTTATGATATTCCATATATTTGTGGAAGATTGGCAAGAGTTCTTGGTGAGAAACGTATGAAAAGTTTCTCTCCTTGGGGTCTAGTTACTCAAGATGAAGTGTGGGTTAATAACCGCCAACAAATTTGTTTCGATGTTGGTGGACTTACTCAACTTGATTATCTTGATCTGTATAAAAAGTTTACTTATTCTGCCCAAGAATCTTACAGATTGGATCATATTGCCTCAGTGGAACTGGGTCAAAAAAAGTTAGATCACTCTGAGTTTGATACTTTCAAAGACTTCTATACTAAAGGTTGGCAAAAATTTGTTGAATATAACATTGTTGACGTAGAACTTGTTGATCGTCTTGAGGATAAGATGAAACTCATTGAGTTGGCTCTTACTATGGCGTTTGATGCTAAAGTCAACTTTGTCGATGTCTTCTATCAGGTACGGATGTGGGATAACATCATCTACAATTATCTAAAGAAGAGGGACGTAGTTATTCCTCAGAAGGATAGGTCTGAAAAAAATGACAAGTATGCTGGTGCATATGTTAAAGAACCAGTTCCTGGAGTTTATGATTGGATTGTAAACTTTGACTTAAACTCTCTATATCCACACTTGATTATGCAATCAAACATCAGTCCTGAAACATTGGTTGATGAAAGATGTCCTAATGTTTCTGTGGATAAGATCCTTAATAAAGAAATCTCTCTTGAAAATTATAAGGATTATGCTGTGTGTCCAAACGGAGCAATGTACCGTAAAGATATCCGTGGAATTCTTCCAGAATTGATGGAGAAGATGTATGGAGATCGTGTTATCTTCAAGAAAAAAATGATTGCTGCCAAGCAAGAGTATCAGAAGACGCCTACTAAAGCACTTGAAAAGGAGATTTCTAGATGCAACAACATTCAAATGGCGAAGAAGATTTCTCTCAACTCTGCTTATGGTGCTATTGGTAATCAATATTTCCGTTATTACAAACTAGAAAACGCTGAGGCAATCACGCTTTCTGGTCAAGTTGCAATCCGTTGGATTGAAGAAAAATTAAATTCTTACATGAATAAGATTCTTAAAACTGAGAGTGTTGATTATGTTATTGCTTCTGATACTGATTCTATCTATTTGCATATGGGTCCTCTTGTTAACCGTGTATACGAAGGAAGAGAGAAAACTACTGAGAGCATTGTCAATTTCCTTGATAAGGTCTCTCAAGTGGAACTTGAAAAGTATATTGAAAGTTCTTACCAAGAATTGGCCGACTACATGAATGCTTATGATCAGAAGATGATCATGAAGCGTGAGAACATTGCTGATCGTGGTATTTGGACTGCCAAGAAGCGTTACATCATGAATGTTTGGGATAGTGAAGGTGTTCGTTATTCTGAACCCAAACTCAAGATCATGGGTATTGAAGCAGTTAAATCATCAACACCCGCACCTTGTCGTAAAATGATTAAGGATGCTCTAAAACTTATGATGAATGGTAGTGAGGATGATATTATCAACTTCATTAATAAATGTAGGGATGATTTCTCAAAACTTCCCCCAGAAGAAATTGCCTTTCCAAGATCAGTATCTAATGTCACTAAGTATCAATCTTCTTCTAGCATTTATGCAAAGGGTACTCCAATTCATTGCCGTGGTGCCCTTCTTTTTAATCACTACATAAAAGAAAAGAAATTGACAAACAAGTACTCACTTATTCAGAATGGAGAAAAAATTAAGTTTTGCTATCTTAAGAAACCAAACTTAATTTATGAGAATGTAATTTCTTTCATTCAAGAATTTCCTAAGGAACTCGGAATTGAGATGTATGTTGACTATCAACTTCAATTTGAAAAGGGGTTTCTTGAACCAGTTAAAGTTATTCTAAATGCGATTGGTTGGGAATCTGAAAAGAAAGTGACTCTTGATTCGTTTTTTAGTTAGTGGTATGATATATGGATCTGCCATTAACTAAGAAACATCTTCTCCACATTATAAAAATGTTGGAAAAGCAGAGAGATGGAGACTCACAAGCAAAATATATTTGTGACAAATTATGGGTTTATTATTACAACTACATGCCAAAGGATATTGATTAATTATGGATTTTCTAAAAGAGATTGTAAAAGAGATTGGAGATGACTTTACCAAACTTGCAAGCGAGATTGATGACACTGAAACATACGTTGACACTGGTTCGTTCATCCTTAATGCTCTTGTATCTGGGTCTATCCGTGGTGGTGTTTCTGGTAATAAAATCACTGCAATTGCTGGGGAAAGTTCTACTGGAAAGACTTTCTTTTCACTCGCAGTGGTCAAGAACTTCTTGGATACTAATCCCGATGCATATTGCCTTTATTTTGATACTGAGGCAGCAGTTAATAAGTCACTACTAGTAAGTCGTGGTATTGATCTGAATCGACTGGTTGTTGTCAATGTTGTTACTATTGAGGAGTTCAGGAGCAAGGCTCTCAAAGCAGTAGATCTATATTCAAAAAAACCTGAAGATGAACGCAAACCTTGCATGTTTGTGCTAGACTCTTTGGGAATGCTTTCTACAGAGAAAGAAATCACTGATGCCCTCAATGAGAAACTTGTCCGTGATATGACAAAATCTCAATTGATCAAAGGTGCATTCAGAATGCTGACTCTTAAACTAGGTCAAGCAAAAATTCCAATGATTGTAACTAATCACACCTACGATGTCATCGGATCTTATGTACCAACTAAGGAAATGGGAGGAGGTAGTGGCCTCAAGTATGCAGCGTCTACAATCATCTATCTCTCAAAGAAGAAAGAAAAGGATGGAACAGAAGTGGTTGGGAATCTTATCAAGGCTAAGACTGCTAAGTCGCGTCTAAGTAAAGAGAATAAAGATGTTACTATTCGTCTATTCTATGATGAACGTGGTCTTGATAAGTATTATGGTCTGTTAGAACTTGGTGAACTGGGAGGTCTCTGGAAAAATGTTGCAGGTCGTTATGAAATGACTATTAATGGTGAGACTAAAAAAGTCTATGCCAAAGCAATCTTAAAAGATCCAGAAACATATTTCACTTCAGAAGTGATGGAAAAATTGGACCAAATTGCACAAAAGGAATTTAGTTATGGAGAAAGTTGAGTTTCTAATTCTTAGAAACCTTTTATTTAATGAAGAATATGTAAGAAAAGTATTACCTTTTATAAAATCTGAATATTTTGAAGATGAAAATCAAAGAATTGTATATGAGACAATCTCCACGTTTGTTGCGGATTACAATAATCTAGCAACTAAAGAAATTCTTTGTATTGAAGTTGAGAAGAGAACTGATATTAATCAGGATCAGTTCCAAAAAATTGCACATTTAATTAGTGTTCTTGAAGATGTGCCCTCAGAAAAAGACTGGTTGATTAATACTACTGAGAAGTGGTGTCGTGACCGTGCAATTTATTTGGCACTCATGGAATCTATTGCACTTGCTGATGGCAATAGTGAAGATAAAAATAGGGATGCTATCCCATCAATTCTTTCTGATGCACTTGCAGTAAGTTTTGACAATCATGTTGGTCACGATTACTTAAACGATTATGAACAAAGATACGAACTCTATCATAGAAAGGAGGAAAGAATTGAATTTGATCTTGAATATTTTAACAAAATTACGAAAGGTGGGATCCCTAATAAAACTCTTAATATCGCGCTTGCTGGAACGGGCGTCGGCAAGTCTCTATTCATGTGCCATGTGGCTAGCTCCGTCTTGCTCCAGGGGAGGAACGTACTCTATATTACAATGGAGATGGCAGAAGAACGCATTGCTGAAAGAATTGACGCGAACCTCCTCAACGTAAATATTAAGGATATTACAGACCTTCCAAAAAGTATGTTTGAGAGTAAAGTAGCAAATCTTTCAAAGAAGACTCAAGGAACCTTAATTATTAAAGAATACCCTACTGCTTCTGCTCATGCTGGACATTTTAAGTCACTTCTTAATGAACTCGCACTTAAAAAGTCATTTAGACCTGATATTATTTTCATTGATTACCTTAATATATGTTCTTCCGAAAGATATCGCGGTAATAGTTCTGTCAATTCATACAGCTATATTAAGTCTATTGCTGAAGAACTTAGAGGATTGGCTGTTGAAGCAAACGTCCCTGTCGTTTCTGCCACGCAGACCACTCGTTCTGGTTTTGGTAGCTCTGACGTTGACCTTACTGACACTTCTGAGTCCTTTGGTCTCCCTGCTACTGCTGATCTTATGTTTGCCCTTATTAGCACAGATGAACTCGAAGAACTTGGACAAATTATGGTGAAGCAGTTGAAGAACCGATATAATGATCCTACAATCAACAAAAGATTTATTGTGGGTATTGATAGGGCAAAAATGCGTTTATTTGATGTTGAGCAATCAGCGCAAAAAGACATACTTGACTCTGGCCAGGATGCGGGGTATGATGGTAAGGACACAAACAAAGGACTTAAAGAAAAGTTTGGAGGATTTAATTTTAACCATGACTAATCAAGTTGACACTAAAAAGTATCTTGAATTTGTAGAGGGTGTGACTAGTGACGCAAGTCTTAACTGGCCAGTCCTTGCTGCACGTCTAAGTGAACTTGAAATTACTGATGAGTGCAATGTTACTCAACTTCTGACTGCTGCTCTTGGACTGTCTGCAGAATCTGGTGAATTTACTGAAGTGGTAAAGAAGATCTTCTTACAAGGTAAACCTTATAATGAAGAGAATGTGTTTCACATGAAACGTGAACTGGGTGATATCTGTTGGTATCTGGCACAGGCATGTATGGCACTTGACACTACCTTTGATGAAATCATTGAAATGAATGTTGAGAAACTCAAAGCACGATATCCTGGTGGTGAGTTTGATGTTACAAAATCTGAAAATCGTGTAGAGGGAGACCTTTGATAAACATTGAGATGGACATTGCAACTGCAATGGCAATACGTGCGTTATTATTTACTGATACTAAAGAGTACACTTACGATCCAAAGTGTTGTCCTGTCAGGGTTGCCAATATCCGCGAAGTAATTGTATCATTAGATAGTAAAATTGAAAAAAAACTTGAAGAGATGAGTACTAATGACTAAGAAAAAATTCAATAATTCTAAAGGGGATACTTGGGAGTGGGAAGAAAGTCCTGAAGTATCTGAATCTATAGCAAAGTTGCAAAAAATTACTCGTCAAAGAGAAATTTCTGAACTCGAATCAAAAGCGCCAGATTATGGCGTTGGAAAATAAACTATTGATTCTCAATTTTATTATATTAAAAAAATCCATTAACCCCTGATTTATTATGGAAACGATTGAAGTTGAACTTAATTATAATCTTTCTAAAAGGATGGTCAAAGAACTGCAAAGGTTTGATCATCTTAGAAAAGATGACGATAATTTAAATTATGAGTCACTTGTTCGTATTCAAACAATGTTGACTGAACATATGAAAAAATACCAATTTGGAGATTATAAAAATGAAACTACTTACACTTGAAGATTATCAAAAAGCAGGAGAAACTTTTTGGCCAAAATACTTCTATGTCGCGAAAGAACTTGGTGAGGGTTCTAAACCAGAAGACATCCTAAAAGTTATGGAAGCTGTTGGTGGTGTAGCACTGAAATTGAAATTGGAAGAAGATAAATCTAGTCCTTTCGGTTTTAATAAAAAGAAAGAAGACGAGACACTTTAAATATTAATTTTTTTATAAATACCTTTATGTTGGTTAAAACCTAATAAAGATGGACGTTAAAGAACTTAAAGATTTGATGGCGGCATATCAAAAAGTTTATGCTCCTCAAAAAGAAGTTGAGAATGTAGAAGAACTCTACAAGGGCAAGCATGGTCAGACTGAGAAGCAGTATCAGGACGGTAGATCTGATGCAGGCAAGATGATCTCTGGTGACTCTAAGTCCAGTGGATCCAAGTATGCTCAGGGTAGGAGAACTAGTAGTGATGCTGGTGCTCAACCTGCTGGTGGTTCTAAGAAACCAGAAAGTCAAGGTAAGATGGACAGAGGATCACGCATTGATCTTCAGTTCCGTAAGGCAGCACTTAAGAAGAAAGAAGCAGTAAAGAATGAAGAACTCAATGTCTTTGATACAGTCCTTGAGTATCTTCAGGTAGAAGGTATTGTGGAAACAGTAGAAGATGCAGAATGGATGATGGTTAATGTTCTTGAGGAAGGGGATGTTGATTCTATTCTTGATGAAGCACGTAGATCTGATAAAGAAGGGTATGAAAAAGGGTCTAAAGAAAATCCAAAAAGAAATGATATTCCACATGGAGATGTTTCTCAGAGATCAATGCTCCACTCTAAGTTGAAGAGACGTGCTAACGAGATGGGAAGGGAGAGAAGATCTTCTGCAAGAAATAAAGCAGGTGGAAGAACTCCAGTAGGCAAGAAAGAGAAAGCATTTTTACAGGCAGTAACTAGAACTGCTGGTCAGGTTCGTAATCCAAACGTTCCTGATACAGGAAAGCATAATAAGTAATGTTCAATATTTGATCTAAACCCCTTGACTTTCCAGTTGAGGGGTTTTATAATGTCTTTGCACGGAGGTTCGAGTCCTCATAACTCCATAAATATTTAAAAAAGTTATAATACATGTCCGCCGCACAGACTGTAGTAGATAATTCCAAAAAAATCTTTGGAGATCTTAGCAAATTCTTTTCTAGCACATCTGTAAATGGTGGTGATAGGGAAATTGATGAGTGGAATAATAATCCTAAAGATATGATCTTTGCCAAGAAGGGAAGTGGATCGACAGTTGTATTAAGACCTAGAATAAGATCAAAAACAGAACGCGATTGGTTAAGGGAAAAATTTAAATCTTATATTGAGGAAAGACAATCTGAATTAGAGAAAGCAATAATAGAGGCAGTTCCGCCAAAAGTCGCATATACCTTCACATATGATGAGCAAGTCGTTGCAGGAACTGGAATTAAGTCTTACATAATTAAGGCAACTGAAGAAGGGAAGAATAGAGCTGCTGTTACTATTCTCCTTCAATCTAAGGGTATGTCTAATGGATCTGCTGGAAAGAGAGAGGATCCTCATGAGTTGATGACAGCAGTTCTTATACAAGAAAAAATTTATGTCGATTATAATAAGATAAACAAGAAAGATAATGCTATAGAGCAATATAAATCAATAGTAGATGCTTTGTACAAGAAAGCTAGTAAGATTGAAGGTGCTGCAGGTCTTAATGGTTTCTATACTGACAGTGATAATAACGAACCAGACTTGGTAAATTTAGCTAAAGCAGTGTCTGTTTCAAATTATGTTATTGCTGAAATTGGATCTGCAAATGTTCAAACAGTCTGGCAGACTGGCACAAAGTGGGCATCTGAAATTAAGAAATTCAATGTTGGACCAAAGACAATTCAGAACTATAATTCTTCGGATATTATTGTTAAATTTCAAACCAAAGGAAGTCGTGAGGCAACTCATTATTGGGGTTTGAGTTTGAAAAAAAGAGGTATTGGAGAACCAGAACCAACTCTTTTGAACAAACCAGCATATGGTTCTAAAGGATTTCTTACAAAAACTATTGAAAGTACGGGGGAACATCAAAAGATTGAAGCAGCAAAACTTAAATTCTTTAGAGGAGCACTCAAAGTAAAAGTTGGCAATACTTCTTATAATGGTAAGGATATTAATAAGATGCCCGTAAAGGAGGTATTGAAAGCGTGTAATAATGAATTCACAAACAGAACTGAAAAGAGTGAAATGCTTCGTGGTCAGGGAAAGTATAGATCTAATCCGAATATCTATTTCCAGGAAATGGATAGGGTGTTCATTAAATACTTTGATAATAATGAGGAGTTCTTCAAAGAGTTCTTAGATACTATCTTTAAGATAAATCTTGACACTTATCTATCAGATGCGGCATTTCATTTTAGTCTTTTAACTGGAGAGGGTGACTATAAAAATGGCCAAATATTCCAAGTTAAAGCGCCATTAGAGAAGGAAGGTAGATTGACATCTGAAATTTTTAGAAAAATATTTTCGGATCCAGATCAAAGTTCTTATAGACTTGTTAAGCAAAAAGATAAACCACATGCATTTGAATCTACTGCTACTGCTGCTAAATTGTTTTATGAAATGTTGATTGGAAAACCTGGAAAACAAATTAGTGTAGTTTTACTTGAAGTGAGATATAAAGGTGCTCTTACAGGGGAACCTCAATTCCAAGTTTTTATGTCAGTCAAGAAGAATAGTTTTGCTAATCTTTATAAGGAAGAGGCAAAGAAAAAAACATTTGGACCAGACCGTTGGAAGTAAAACACTAAATAATGTATAAGGATTATCAACATAAATGAAAAGTTTTTCGAAATTCCTTTCAGAAGTAAGTACATCTCTTGCTGTTATGCAAGCTACCCGTCTTGGTTTGACTGGAGATGGGCATGGTGGATGGTACGATAAAAATGGCGAGTTTGTAGCAAAGACTGAAGGTGGTAAGTTAAAATTTTATAATAAGAATCAGAGAATTGGAAAGCAAGATCCTCCTCAGGATAGAACCCAGGCAGATCAGCAACCAGTTGCTACTCAGGTTAATCCTCCAACGAAAGAACCACCTGAAGAAGATAAGGTAGAAGATAAGGGAACACTTACTATTGCATTTGGTAGATTTAATCCACCAACAACAGGACATGAAAAATTATTAGATGCAGTATCCAATGTTGCTGGTAAAGGTGAGTATAAAATTTATCCATCAAGATCTGAAGATCCTAAGAAGAATCCTTTAGATCCTGATACTAAAATTTCTGTCATGCGTCAGATGTATCCAAAGCACAGTGAGCGAATTGTAAATGATGCAGGATCAAGAACCATCTTTGATGTTCTAAAGCAAGCACATGCTGATGGGTATTCAGGTGTTAATATTGTTGTTGGTTCTGATCGACAATCAGAGTTTGAAAAACTTGCAGGGAAATATAATGGAGAACTGTATGATTTTGCAGATTTGAATGTAGTTTCTGCGGGTGAGAGAGATCCAGATGCTGATGATGTTAGTGGAATGTCTGCTTCAAAATTGAGAAAATCTGCAGCAGAAGGTGACTTTGCATCTTTCCGTGTAGGTGTTCCTAAAACTTTGGATGATAAGTCTGCGAGGAAACTCTATATGACTTTAAGAAAGAAAATGAAAGTTGAGGAAGGATTTAACGTTTGGGAGATTGCTCCAAAATTTGACTGGAAAAATTTAAGAGAAAATTATATTTCAAAAGCAATTTTTAAAGTTGGTGATATTGTTGAAAACCTTAATAGTGGTTTAGTTGGTGAAGTTATTCGTAGAGGTACTAATTATTTGATTTGTGTAACTGAGGATAATATTATGTTTAAATCTTGGATTCATGATGTAAATGAAAAAGTTGAAAATTATTCTGGACCTTCTGGAGTCTCTGCTGATGAAAGACTTGTCGGAACAGATGCTCATAGAAAATATGTAATGAGAATGACAGGTACAAAGGAGATTAAAAATTTCATAAATAAGTATAAGAAGAAATAGTTCAGTTACTAAAATGACATCCAATAATATTTTTAATGATCTCTCTTCAACATATATTAAAGAGATTTTAAAACCTCAATTGGGTAAATCTGGAGCCTCTGCACCAAAGAAACCAGAGTCTGGTGGAAATTCTGATTCTGGGGAAGATGGTAGTGCGAAGAGAGTCCGTCAAGCAGTATATGATATTAGATATAGGGCAAGAAGAGAAGATGTTCCTCTTGAGCAAGCGTTTAGTCAGTACATGGGAAATACTTCTATGAACGCTGTTGAGAAAAAATCTGTCAAAGAAAAACTTGGAATTGGTCCTGGTGGTAAATCTACAAATGAGGAAGTTGATATTGTTTCTGAAGAAGATAGGGAAAAATCAGGTGCTCAGAAATTTCAGGTCAGAGTAACTGATAAACTGACTAAAAAGTCATACGTTCGTATGGCAACCAGAGAAAAAATTAATCAACTGAGAGCAAATACAAATATTGGATCCGTTGAGATGACCAAATATGGATCTCCATATGAGGGTGAAAGGAAAAAGGGTAAGCAAACTGCAGAAGTAACTTCTGGTAAGGGTCTTAGTAAGAAAGACTATGATGGTGATGGAAAAGTTGAAAGTGGTGCAAAGGAATACCGAGGTGCTGTTCATAACGCCATTCGGAAAAAGATGGGTAAAAAAGCAGATGGTCAAGATACTTCTTCCGTAAAAGAAGGAACTAGTGCGGATGTTGAAGTTCCATCAAAGAATCTTAGTAAACTTGCAAAGAGAGCTGCAAAGAGAATTGATCATAATGTTAGTGGTGATGTCGATAAGAATGATAAGTCTATGGGTAACTTTGGTGAGTTCTTTCCTTCTTCTGATGGTAAAAAGAAAGTTGTTACTAAGATTGGAGAATCTTACTCTGACTGGAGACTTGATCTTTCTGAAGTAATTGATGATGATATTGCTTCTAAGCAAAAGAATGAAGTAAAAGATAAAAAGGTTAATAATTATAGTGGTAAAGGAAAGTGTGTAAAAATTGAACCTGAACTTGCAGAATCTATGCAAGAAATTGGTGGTGAGATTTTAGAAGTTACTGAAAATATTTCTGAAGAATCCAAAGAAGAAACTTTTAGCATTTTTGAAGGTATTGAACCTGAAGAGTTCTTCTTCATGGATGAAGATCTAATTGAAGAAGTTGTATCAGAAGTATTCTTCGAGTCAATTCAAGAAGGGTATACTTATCAAGAAGTTGAAAAGTCAATTCTTTCTGCTCTTGATGATTACTCTGTTGAACTTAGTGAAGATTACTATGATTCTGCAGTTTCATCATCAAAAGCAGCTGCAAAGAAAATTTCTAATAAAAAGAGAGCAGAGAAAGTTGAAAAGGTAAAAGCATCTGTTAAAAAAGTTGCAAAAGATTTTGCTTCTGGTGCTAAAAAAGCAATCAAAGGAACTGCATATAGATCTGGTGCTGCTGTTAAATCTGGCGCTAAAGCAGCATATAAGGGTGCTAATAGAGCTGCTGGATATGCTGCAGGTACTGTAAAGAGAGCATCAGATACTGCTAAGTCTGAATTCAATAAAGGATATGAAAGGGGATCTAAAGGATCTTCATCATCTTCAGATTCGGATGACAAATCTTCTTCATCTGGATCTTCTTCATCTGGATCATCTTCTTCATCTGGTTCTTATAGAATTAAGCATAAGACTGCAAAAGGAAAAGAAGGAATGTTCTCTAAACTGAAGAGAGGTCTTAAGAAAGCAGTTGGTAAAACATCTAGATTATTATCAAAAGGTGCTGATAAAGTAGCAACAAAAATGGGTGAGAGTGTAGAAATTATAGAATCTGGAATGCCTGAGAAGAAAGATGATACCCAGCAGAAGCAAGATGATACCCAGCAGAAGCAAATGTTGGCAAATAAGAAAAAGGTAATGATGAAGCAACAAATGCTTCAAAAGCAAAGACTTCAGATGCAGCAACAGGGAAAACTCCCAATGGGTCATGCTGAGGGTTATGCTCCTGGTGATGTTGACCAGAAGGTTGGTGCCGTAACTGCTATTCCCAAAAAGGATCAGGACGATGCTAAGGCACGTATTCTTGCTAAGGCAGCAGCAAAACGTAAAGCAAAAGGTGTAGAAGAAGCAGAGAAGAGAATCAAGGTAAAGGGTTCTGATAAAAGCAAGAAGATCATGCCTGATGCTGGTCCCGCTTACTACAAGAAACCCAAAGATCATGTAAAGTATGAAGAAGTTGTTAATGAAGAAGGTGCAGATTCACTAAAGGATCGTCGCATGGAGCGTGGTGGTGTTGGTGGTAATCAACGTTACAACAAACCAGTTAGTAACACACCAAATACATTTGGTAAGAAAAAACCTGCTGCTGATGGCATGTCAGCACTTGAGAAAGTAAAGGCAAGCATTCGTGCCAAGCATGGTAAAGGTGCAATTATCGATACTGAGAAGAAGTAATGTCTGAAGCAACTATTATAGAGAGGGGTGATTTCTGGCATCCAGATCCTGAGCAGGATAAGAAACTGGGTGGTCCTGGTCCTAATCAACGTGCCAAGGAAGATCGTGCCGCAGCATCCAAACCTAAGGAAGATCCTAAGAAACTGAGAAAGGGTGAGTCCTACATGGACTATTCCAAGCGTCAGAAGGCAGCAAAGTCTGGTACTGCTGCTAGTAGATTAAATAAGTTGGGTGCCAATATTAAACCTAAAGAGCGTAAGCGTGATAAGGTTGGTAAAGCACTTGGTAAATTGCTAGATCGTGCTGCTGGTCTTAAGACTGAAGGATTACGTTCTTCTGTCTTAAGTGATAGAAAGGCAATGAATAGAATTTCTGATGATGATAGAAAAAATAGTGAGCAAGATGCTCGTATGAAGTATGGTAAACGCTGGAAAGAGTTTACCAGTGATACTGAAGCAGCAAAGAACCGTTTGCGTCCAGGAGAAGTTAAAAAATTTAATAAAAAATCTGGTAAATGGGAGTCAAATAAAGATTAAGTTTGCTATAAATAATAGCACTTAAGTTTTGAGGTTTATTATGCTTGCATTTTTACTTCCACTAGCATCTAAAATTATTTCCGATGCCGTTAATAAAATTCCAGAGAATGAAGAACTTGGTGAGAAGATGGTTGAGATCTGTCTTATTATTCTTGCTAAAGCAGTTAAGCTGACCAAGACTGACATGGATGATCAACTTCTTGAAGTTGTAACCAAGGCAATTAAGAACAGAGAAGAGTAAAAATTTGGAGAGATACAGTCTCTCTAGTTTTTATAAATATTTCTACGTAAAACAATTTCTATAGGTAAAGAGAATGGCACTCTGGGGAAATAAGGATTCAGTTTACGCTGACGGTACTGTTGGTGTTGATTATTCTGCTTTGACTGTAACGGGGACAGCAACTACTTTCACTACCGCTGGTATCTCAGCAGGTGATGTTATTTCCATCGGTGTTGGTTATACCTTTGGTGAAGCAGTTGTTGCTGCAGTAGATTCAAATACTCAATTATCAATTGCTTCCACCAGTTTCTTAAGTGGATCTGTTATTAGTGGTGCAACTTATAATATTTCACAAAAACCAATTTATACTCTTGGCGATTCTAACTATGGATCTGCTGAGATTTATGGTATTGATGAAATTGAAGTTGGAGTTGCAGCAACAACTGCATATGCAGTAACTCATGAGGGATGGGTTGGAGTGACTACATACACTGATGCTCATGGAAATCTTAGAGTTAAGCATGAAGTACTAGTTGCTGGTGGAATTTCTACCACTGCCGATGCTTCAGATGATACATTCTTCCCAGAAAGCTGATAATAAAATAACTTTACTAATTTATGAAATTTAATGAACTGAATGAAGATAATTTTCAATTATTTGCTATTAAAAATTATCAAAATCCACAAGCAGTTTCTAAAGAAGACTTTGATAGAGATCTAAATCATTTTAGATATATTAAAAGACTTCTACGGAAATATAAAAAGGAAGGTGTTCTTAGGACACACCTTCTTATAAATCATTTTATCATTCTTTATAATATTTTTGGGGAAGCAACAACACCAATGTTATTCTTCAAGATTGAAAAGGATATGTGGTCTCAGATAAAAACGTTCATTATATTTTTGAATCGTTTACCTGAATTTCCTAAAACTTATATTCATGATATACCAGTAGATTTAATCTGCTTAAAAGAACTCCAAACCATCTATAGTAAAGATGAGCAAGATTGAAAAAGTTATTCAAATTATAAAAGAAACCATGGTTGCAAATGCACCTGGAACTGGAGGTGGACTTAGTTCATCTGCAAATGCTTCTGGTCCAGTAGCAGGTTATGATGGTTTTCTTGGAAAGCGTGGAAATGTTGATTATCGAAGAGTTCCAAAAAAATATAAAGATTGGGTAAAAAACTTGGATAAAAGTAAAACCAAAAAGGGATAACTAGATGGCATTTGGTCTTGGTAGATTAGCAGTTTTAGAATCAAAACTTGACATTTATGAAGATCTCTCCAAAGAGATGCTTGACAAACTCGAAAGAGCAGTAGGTACAATCTCTGAAAACAGCAACAGAGTTGCTGTAATCTTGGAGCGCCATGAAAATCGTTTGGATGAATCCGAACGTGCCGATAAACTCATCATCGGTATGCTTGAGGATATGAAGGAAAAACATGATAAGGATTTTCTACTAGTTACTAGTAGAATGGATAGGATTCAGAAGAAAACAGAAAGCAATGCTAGGTTTGTCATTGCTACTACAGCTGTACTGACTACCCTTGTGACAGTACTACAAGTGTTCCCTCCTGTCTTCAAACTGTTGACACCCCAAGTAAACGCTGCTACTGTAGGACCAGCGAATCCCTAGTAAAGTACCAAATATTTTTTCATGGATTTTATTGACGTAAAGTATATTGGACTAGTCTCACATAAACTCCAAAAATTTAAAAAAATAAAAAATAATCTTTATAATTTTAGATGTCCAATTTGCGGAGATTCTCAGAAGAATAAGAGTAGAGCAAGAGGATATCTTTACAGGATTAAGAATGATACAAACTATAAGTGTCATAATTGTGGTGTCAATATGACTCTCAATAGTTTTCTGAAGGATCTTGATCCACCTACACATAAGAACTATATTTTTGAGAAGTTTAAAAATAATAAGTCTGGTAAATCGACTACTATTGAAAATCCAAAATTTAAATTTGAAAAACCAAAGTTTAAAGCAAAGATACAACTACCAAAAGCATCAGAGAATCCTGACGCAGAGAAGTATCTAAAAAGTAGAAATTTAAACCCGAATAAATTTTATTACACCTCTAAATTTAAAACTTGGGTCAATAGTTTGAAACCAACCTTTGATAGTGTTGGCAATGACGAACCTAGAATTATCATTCCCCTTTACTATAAAAAGGAGTTAGTTGGATTTCAAGGTAGAGCAATTGGACTAAGTAAAGTTAAGTATATAACTATTATGCTTGACGAAGATGCGCCAAAAATTTATGGACTTGATGAGGTAAAAAATGATGAGCCAGTATACATCACAGAAGGTCCATTCGACAGCACGTTCATTCATAATGCGTGTGCTATGTGTGGAGCTGACGCTGATATTAGTAAGTGGGGGATTAGCAATCCTGTTTGGATCTATGATAACGAACCACGAAATAGAGAAATCCTTAGGAGGATTGGAGAAACAATTGACAAAGGAGAATCTGTAGTTATTTGGCCAAATGGTATAGGTGAAAAGGATATAAATGATATGATTCTTTCTGGACTAGATGCTCAGTCTGTGATAGAATCAAATACATATTCTGGCTTAGAAGCAAAACTTAAGTTTATTACTTGGAAAAAAATATGAGCAACGGCACTAAAGTTAAAAAGAGAGATGGGAGAATTGAACCTCTTGATCTAGATAAGATGCATCTCATGGTTGATGAGGCGTGTACAGACCTTGCTGGAGTGTCTGCATCGCAAGTTGAGATGACATCTGGTATTCAGTTTTATGATGGTATCACTACTGATGAGATTCAAGATATTCTTATTCGTAGCGCAAGTGATCTAATTGATCTTGATCATCCAAATTATCAATATGTTGCTGCTCGTCTTCTTTTGTTTGCAGTTCGTAAACAACTGTATGGTAAGATGCGCGAATTGCCCAATCTTGCAGATCACATTTGCAATTGTGTGAATTTTGAAGTATATGATCCCGAAATCTTCGGTAAATATAGTCAAGAAGAGATTGTACGTGTAAATAGTTACATTGATCATGAACGTGATCTGCTATTCACTTATGCAGGTTTGCGTCAAGTAGTTGATAAGTATCTTGTGCAAGATAGATCTAGTGGCAAAGTCTATGAGACTCCACAATTCATGTATATGATGATCGCTTTGACTATCTTTGCCGAGTATCCCAAAGAAAAACGTCTCACTTACGTTAAGAAGTATTATGACGCAATCAGCAGACACAAAATCAACATTCCCACGCCTATCATGGCGGGAGTTAGAACTCAGCTTCGACAATTTGCTAGCTGTGTTCTTGTTGATGTTGATGACACCCTCGATAGCATCTTTAGTTCTGATATGGCTATCGGCAGGTATGTTGCTCAACGTGCGGGAATCGGTATCAACGCAGGCAGAATCCGTAGCATCAACAGTAAAATCCGAGGCGGAGAAGTTCAACACACAGGTGTTATTCCATTCCTTAAAAAGTTTGAATCAACTGTCCGATGCTGTACACAAAATGGAATACGAGGTGGCTCAGCGACTGTCCACTTCCCAATCTGGCACCAAGAGATAGAAGATATTATTGTTCTTAAGAATAATAAAGGTACAGAAGACAATCGAGTGAGGAAACTTGACTACTCAATCCAAATTTCAAAACTTTTCTACGAACGTTTCATTGCAGATGGGGAGATTAGCCTCTTCTCACCGCATGACGTACCAGGTTTGTATGATGCTTTTGGTACTGATTCATTTGACGACTTATATGTTCATTACGAACGAGCTCAAGATGTTCCAAGAAAGACTGTCGGAGCACAGGAACTCATTCTAAACATTCTGAAGGAGAGGGCAGAGACTGGTCGTATTTACATCATGAATATTGACCATTGCAATTCTCACTCATCTTTCAAAGATAAAGTTGAAATGAGTAACTTGTGTCAAGAGATTACTCTTCCCACATATCCCCTTCAGCATATTGATGATGCAAATGGTGAGATTGCTCTCTGTATTCTTTCAGCAGTTAATGTTGGAAAGATTAAATCTGATGAAGAATTGGAAGAACTTTGTGATCTCTCAGTTCGTGGATTGGAAGAATTGATTGACTATCAGGACTATCCTGTAGTTGCTGCAGAACGCTCTACAAAGGCGCGGAGATCCCTTGGAGTAGGTTTTATTGGTCTTGCCCACTACTTGGCTAAACTGGGGTATAATTATGACAGTCAGGAAGCGTGGGATGCGTCACATAGTCTCTCAGAATCTTTTCAATATTATCTTTTAAAGTCTTCTAATGAGATTGCTAAAGAGAAAGGTTGGTGTGAAAACTTTGGTCGCACTAAGTATTCTGATGGTATTCTACCAATTGATACATATAAAAAAGAAGTAGACGAAATTTCAAACGTACCTTTGCAGCATGATTGGGAAAGTCTTAGAGAATCTATCGCCACCCATGGCCTTAGGCACTCAACATTGTCCGCACAGATGCCTTCAGAAAGCAGTTCCGTTGTGTCAAACGCAACAAATGGAATTGAGCCACCTAGAGACTATCTGTCCATTAAGAAAAGTAAAAAGGGTCCACTCAAGCAGATTGTCCCGCAGTATGGTTCTCTTAAAAACAACTATACTCTTCTTTGGAACATGCCTTCTAATCGTGGGTATATCAATGTTGTAGCAGTGATGCAGAAGTTCTTTGATCAAGCAATCAGTGGTAACTGGTCTTATAATCCTGAGAACTATCCCAATAATGAGGTTCCAGTTTCTGTGATGGCACAAGACTTTTTGACTACATACAAATATGGATGGAAGACTTCTTATTATCAGAATACATATGACAGTAAAACTGATGATGCGTCAGAAGAACCTCCCGAACTTCAAAATCTCCTAAATGATATTATGGAGTCCGACGAGGACGATTGTGAAAGCTGTAAAATTTAGACTAGAGGCGTAAATGCAGTACGATTTCGTAGCAAGTAAAAAGTATAATAATGATGATAAGACTATTCAGGGAATGACAGTTTTTAATACTGAACAGGTTGATACTAAAAAACAACCAATGTTCTTTGGTAAACCATTAGGAATACAAAGATACGATTCATATAAGTATCCAGTTTTTGAGAAACTAACAACTCAACAACTGGGGTATTTCTGGAGACCAGAGGAAGTTTCTCTCCAGAAAGATAGGGCAGACTATCAGTTACTTCGTCCAGAACAAAAGCATATCTATACTTCTAACCTGAAGTATCAGATTATGTTGGACTCTGTTCAGGGTCGTGGTCCTGGTATGGCATTCATTCCTTACTGTTCCTTACCCGAACTGGAAGCTTGTATGGAGGTATGGGGATTTATGGAGATGATCCATAGTCGTTCCTACACCTACATTATCAAGAATGTATATTCTGATCCTAGTGTTATCTTTGATCATATTATTAATGATCCACGTATCCTTGAAAGGGCTTCAAGTGTTACCGAGTCCTATGATGACTTTATTAACACTGCTCAACAATGGGGTAATGGTAATTTGTGGAAGGAAGATTTCCGTGACACATATACATCCAAAGAAGATATCAAAAACGTCAAAAGAAAACTCTATAGGGCAGTTGCAAACGTAAATATCCTTGAGGGTATCAGGTTCTACGTTAGTTTTGCTTGTTCTTTTGCCTTTGGTGAACTTAAACTCATGGAAGGATCTTCTAAAATTATCTCATTGATTGCAAGAGACGAGAACCAACACCTGGCTATTACCCAGAACATTCTGAACAAGTGGAAGCAGGGTGATGACCCTGAAATGAAGCAGATTGCCAAGGAAGAAGAAGAGTGGGTCTACGCAATGTTTGACCGTGCTGTAAATGAAGAGAAGAGATGGGCAGACTATCTGTTCCGTGATGGATCAATGATTGGTCTGAATGATGTTCTTCTTCAAAGATATGTTGAGTGGATTGCCAATCGCCGTATGAAGGCTATTGGTCTGAAACCTGTATATGATGTTGCTGCTAAGAACAATCCTCTTCCCTGGACGCAACACTGGATCTCTTCTAAGGGTCTTCAAGTTGCTCCTCAAGAAACAGAAGTTGAGTCCTATGTTGTAGGAGGTATCAAGCAAGATGTCACAAAGAACACATTCGCAGGGTTCCAACTCTGAAGAAAAGGATGCATTTGAAGTTTGGGAGGAAATGGACAACATAGAACCATTAACTCCCCTTTCAAAAAAAGAAAAATTAACTAAACTTTCTATTGAAGCTTATAAAGAAGCAGCCGACATGGATGCTTTTTTATTTGGTGAATACAACACATTTGAGATTTATGATATGCCTAAGAATCAAATTAAAAAAGATGAATTGAAAAATCGTGTACTTCAATTAAAAAATGATGTATACGAAGAACCTGACACAGTGTGGCAAGGGGATCGAGATATGGCACATAAATATCTCGACAAAGTATTGAACATCATTGAAGAATATAGATACTGATTATGAAAACCCATGGATCTACTTGGGTACTCCCTTTGATGGTAGTCTTATTCGGGACAACTATGGTTTTGTTTATAACATTACCAATC
>Ga0209557_1000478_pt1 | contig 23784 bp, 23 predicted proteins | sample SaaInlV_120m_DNA_4_FD_184672 | JGI IMG/M metagenome (GOLD analysis project Ga0209557, IMG submission 184672) | Marine microbial communities from expanding oxygen minimum zones in the Saanich Inlet - Saanich Inlet SI074_LV_10m_DNA (SPAdes) (version 2) | ecosystem: Environmental > Aquatic > Marine... | reverse complement strand
GCATCAGCAAGGAAATATATGCACGGGTCTGCGCCCAAGTAGCAGCCTGGCAAATAGCATTCAACGTTTCGTGAATCCCCTGCATCGGGGCCAGCCCCTCAGCGATCAGGAACTGACGGGTCTCAACGTCCATATTCTCAGGCAAAGTCGCACAAATTGCAGCAGGCAGACCTTGTTCGTTGGCAGCACGCCCAAAGGCTGCTGCATCCTGTTGATAATACCCTTTGGAGGCATCCAACCCCGCTGCCGGATAATCCTGAACAAGGACAGCAGCATCCGCGCCTACTGCCGCAATGGCCTTTGCAAACACAGGATAGGTCAGATCGCCCTGCCCCCAGATTGGCGTGGTATAATCCAGCGGGTTTGACACAGTTGCGATCTCGGGCAACAAAGCTTTGAGCGCCGTTTCTTCCACAGGATCAACAGGTGGAAACACCAGCCCGATCTTTTCGGCGTAATCCGCAAGCATCGTGGCCCCCCCGCCCGAGCAGGTAAACCCAGCCACGCGCGCGCCCTTGGGTGCACCGACCACGCAGAGGTATTTGAGCGTTTCCAGAAACTGCGAGGGGTTCGTCACACTGATGACACCGGTGCGCGCAAAGAGCGCCTCATAAAGCTCAGTCGCGCCAGACAGTGATCCGGTATGGCTGACGGTCAATGCAGACCCGATTTCCGAACTGCCGGTCTTGAGCGCGACAACTGGAATGCCCTTAGACAACGCCTTGAGTGCGGCGCGTTCAAAGCGGGGGATGTCTTGCAACCCTTCGATGTGCAGGCCAATGGCCCGCACGGCAGGATCATCCGCGAAAACGTCAAGAAAATCCTCTTGCCCCAACACGGCCTGATTGCCCGCCGAGACCATATAGGCCAGCGGCAATGAGCGCTGGCTCATTGTAATGTCGGAAGAAAACATGCCCGATTGCGTTATTATCGCCGCGCCATAGCCCGGCGACCAACCGCCGTGTTCAAACGACCACAGGGCGGCATTGTCGATGTAGTTGATCAGCCCGTAGCAATTGGGGCCAATCAAAGCCATGTCACCTGTGGCGTTGACTAGTGCTTGTTCGGCCAGCGCGTCGCCGGTTTCCTTGAAGCCAGCCGAGAAACACACAACCCCGCCTGCGCCCATCTGCGCTAGAGTCTGCAACGCCGCGACAACCCCACCCGCCGGAATGGCAAGGTAAACCGCATCGGGCGCTTCAGACAGATCGCTGATCGACGCGACACAAGGCAGCCCGCCCAGTTCTGCCCGCTTGGGGTTCACGGCCCACATCTGTCCTTGAAAGCCCCGCCTGCGCGCTTCGTTGATCGCGATCGTCGCGTCGCGCCCACCGATGAATGCGATATGGCGCGGCCTCAGAAGGCGTTGGAAATTTGCGCGGCGTTCAGGGGTCATGCACCAAGCGGCCGCAGGATGGAGCGTGTGATGATATGACGCTGGATTTCGCTTGTGCCGTCCCAGATGCGTTCTAAACGGCTATCACGCCAGAAGCGTTGAATCGGCATTTCTTCCATCAACCCCATGCCGCCGAAGATTTGCACAGCATCATCGGCGATCTTGCCCAACATTTCCGCGCAGAAGACCTTGACCATCGCCGCATCAGCGTCTTCCATTGCGCCCTTTTCAGCGCGGGCCACGGCGTCATTCACCAAAAGGTCTGCCGCGCGCAGATTGATCGCTCCATCCGCCAGACGAAAGCCCGTCGCCTGAAACGTCCCGATGGGTTTGCCGAATTGCTTGCGCGTTGCGGCCCAATCGGTCGCCATATTCAGGATACGCTCTGCCTTGCCGCAGCAGGTGGCACCGACCCAGATACGCCCCATGCCAAGCCATTTACCCGACAACTCCAACCCGCGCCCCTCTTCGCCCAAGATTTGCTCAGGGCCAAGCCGCACATTATCGAAATGCAACTCGAACGTCTTGTACCCGCGGTAGCTGACGCAGCGCGTGCCTTCGCGGCAGTCAAACCCTACCATGCCCACATCAACTAAAAAAGCCGTCACCCGTTTGCGTGGCCCACGCGGTGTTTCATCAACGCCAGTCGCCGCAAAGACAATGGCGAAGTCGGGCATGCAGGGTCCAGAGATAAAATGCTTTGAGCCGTTCAAAATCCAATCGGCACCATCCCGCCGCGCATTAGTTTTCATGCCCATGACGTCTGATCCCGCGTCCGGTTCCGTCAGGGCAAACAACTCGCGTTTTTCACCACGCACGGCAGGTAGGAGGTACCGCTCGCGTTGCTCTGCGTCGCAGGCCATCAGCAGCTCAGTGGGCCGCGCCGCCCAGCTTTGCAACGCATGGCTGGTCTTGCCATATTCGCGTTCAATCAACGCCATTTGCGCAATGCCCAAGCCGCCGCCACCAACCTCTTCGGGCAAGTTGCAGGCGTAAAGGCCCAGTTCTTTGGACTTGGCTTCAATTCGGCGTCCGATCACTTCTGGCACATGGCCCAAACGATCCACTTCTTCCTCGTGGGGAAACATTTCGGTTTCGACAAAGCGGCGGACCGTGTTGATCAACAGGTCGTTTTCAACGGATGTTACCATGTTCATAAAAACCTCATTTAGGTTGCATTATTGCTAGCGTTTCGGCGCGACTGGATCGCAAAGATCACAAAAGCGATAAAGGTGATGGCGATCAGTACCACTGCAGCGGCGGCCACGGTTGGGTCGGTGTTTTCGCGGATGCCGTTCCACATGCGGCGCGGCAGGGTATAGACGCTGTATTTTGAGATGAATAGCGTCACGACAATCTCGTCCCAGCTTAGGATGAAGGCGAACAGCGCACCCGCAAAGACGCCCGGTTTGATTGACGGCAGGATCACCCAGCGCATGGTTGTCCAGTTCGACGCGCCAAGGTTTTTGCTTGCCTGTTCCAGCTTGGGATCAAAGGTGGCAAGGGAGGCGCTGACAGTGATCAGGACCATAGGCGCGGCGAGAATTGTGTGTGCAAGGATGAGCCCCGCATAACTGTCCAGCAGACCAAGCGGTATCCAAAGGCGGTAGAACGCCATCGCCGAAATGATCTGTGGAATGATGAGCGGCAAGAGTAAGAAGGCGCGAACAAGTTCGCTGTATTTTGATGACACACGCCATAAGCCGATAGCGCATAGGGTGCCCAGAATGGTTGCAAACGCAGATGTTGAGACGGCGATCACACCACTTTGGAAGAAGCTCGACAGCCATTCTTCGCTGCTGAACAGCTTTTGAAAGTGGCGCAGCGAAAGCTCTCCCGATGGCATTGACAGAAACCGTTTTGGCGTCATTGAAACAGGGATCGCAATCAACGCAGGCGTCACCAGAAACAACAGCAAAATCCATGCGCCGACCCGGTTAAACAGGTTAAACAGGCCCACCTTCATCGCGTGGTGCCCCCAAATACTGTGCTAAGCTTCATAAACCGCGACATGATCCACAGCATTGCCAGCACTCCAAACAACATCAGTGCGGCCAGCATTGCCGCCGTGCCCCATTTCAAGGTTACAAGAAGCTGCACGGAGATATACTCGGCTACCATCAAAACTTTGCCGCCACCCAGCACCGCAGGCGTGACGTAAAAACCAAGGCTGAGGATAAACACCAACAAGGTCGAAGCCACGAGCCCCGGTGTGGTCAGCGGCAGATAAATCCGCCAGAATGTCTGCGCGCCCGTGGCCCCTAGATTGCGTGAGGCATCCATGACGCGCTTGTCTAGCGCCTGCATCGAGACCAGAAGCGGCAACACTGCATAGGGGATCATATAGTGGATCATCCCGATCAGCACACCGAGTTCGTTGCGCATAAACGCAATCGGTTCGGCGATCAGCCCGATGTCCTCAAGCGCGACATTTACCAGCCCCTTGCGCCCCAACAGCATCAGCCATGAAAAGGTCCGCACAAGGATGGAAATCCAAAAGGATACAAGCAGCAGCGTTAGCATGTAATTTTTCTGACGCTGGTGGCAATGCACCATGGCGAAGGCGATGGAATAGCCCAGCGTGACACTGAACATGGTGGTGATGATGCAGATGCGTACGGTGGTCCAGATGATGCGGACCAAGGCATCACTTTCGCCCAGCTTTGCGTAGTTGCCAAATCCCGGTTCGGGGTCTGTGACACTCAGCCAGAGGATATTCAGTATGGGACCCAGATAGAGTGCCAACACCAACACCAACAAAGGCGCGATGATCAACCAGCCGGGATGTATGTGCTTGCGCAGTGCGTGCATCAGGGATCCGTTTCGAAAAAGGCCGCCCAGCGGTCTTACGTTGGGCGGCAGGTCAGGAAGTTAGCTAATTGCCTCAAGGAATGCGTTCACCGCATCACCACCATTTTTACCCCACCACTCGGGATCGTTATAGACGATCTTATCGATGTTCTTGGCCGAGGTGATGGCATAATCCTGCTGATCCTCGGGGATTTCACCGAATGCAGCAGGGTTGGAAGGCGTCATGCCAAGGCAGTCAAGAAGCGCAAGTTGCGCAGGTACTTCTTGCGCGGTTGCGATAAACTGCATCACGGCGGCACCGGCTGGATTTCCCTTGGGCACGATATAGGCACCGGGCATCGCAATCGCCTGATTGTTGACCAGTTTGAAGCGCCCATCGGTGTCATTTTCGATGTTGCGGCCCCGGTTTTGCCATATCATGCCCATGGTGACTTCGCCATTAACGCACATCGAATGCGCTTCAGATCCTGAGCCCCAATAGAGGCTGTCGTCTTTGATAGATTTAATCTTGGCCAGCGCTCGGTCCATATCGAGCGGGTAGAGCGCATCACCTGCCACACCGTCTGCCATCAGCGATGCTTCAAGTGATCCATTGGCCCATTTATAAAGCGAACGCATGCCGGGAAACTTGACCGTGTCAAAGAAATCAGCCCAGTTTTGTGGTGGGTTATCGCCGTAGGCTTCGGTATCGTAGACAAAGGCGTAGCCATACAGGATAACCGAAACCCCATATTCAAGCGCATAGCCAGGCAAGGTTTTGTCCTTGGAGACAACGGAATAATCAATCGGCTCAAGATGACCCGTCGGCCCAAGCGAAACGGCGTTGAACAAGTCCGCATCCGCCACGTCAGCAGTGACATTGCCGCTGTCGACCATCTCTTTGATCTTGCCTTCCAGCGGGCCGGAGGTGTCGAACTTCAGCCCCTTGCCGGTGGATGCCGTAAAGGCGTCACCAATGGCCGAACCGTGGCATTCCTCGGACTGACCACCCCAGTTCCACATAACCACGTGGTCTGCCGCGGCTTCGGCATCACCCGCCATCACAGCACTCAGTGCTACGCCTGACGCCCCGCAAAGGGCGAGGAATGTACGGCGATCCATGCGCCCTTCTTTGTAAGCATGCGCACCGTCGGTAAGCATTTCTTTCATGAACTGTTTGTCTTGCATTTTTAGTCCTCCTATTGATGTGCCAGCGTTTGTCCGGCTGGTTTGGTGAGGTGCCTTTGCGGCACTCTATTGTGAAATCTAGGTGTCGTGTAATTCGACAGCAGCGGCCTCCTGCCAGAGCAGGTCAACTTCAGCGCCCTCAGTCAGCGCCTCTTGATTGCGCCAAACGTCGATATCGACCTCAATCTCGTCCCCCTGCACGCTGTCGACGATGATCCGCTGCATTGAGCCAAAATAGGTGATGGAGCGGATGGTGCCGCTGACGCGGGCATCGCTCCCACCTTGCCCCAAACGCAGGTCGATCTTTTCGGGCCGCAGGGCGTATGTCTTGTCGCCTTGCGTGATGAAATTTGATTTACCCAGAAAGCTGGCCGCAAACTTGGTCGCGGGACGCTCGTATAATTCAACCGGCGTACCCACCTGTTCGATCGCTCCGTCGCGCATGATCACGATGCGGTCCGACATCGACAAAGCTTCTTCTTGATCATGGGTAACATAGATGAATGTCGTGCCGACACGCCGGTGGATGTCTTTGAGTTGCTCCTGCACCTCAACCCGCAGTTTTTTGTCTAACGCCCCAAGCGGTTCGTCCAAGAGCAAGACAGGCGGTGCAAAACACAAGGCACGCGCCAAAGCGACCCGTTGCTGCTGCCCCCCCGACAATTGGGTAGGCTTACGATCTGCAAATTCCTGCAACTGGACCAGGTCTAACATCTCATCCACGCGGGCCTTGATCTCGGACGCCGAGCGTTTCCGCACGCTCAGTGCATAGCCGATATTGTCGCGCACCGACATATGCGGGAACAATGCATAGCCTTGAAACACCATACCAAAATTGCGTTTTTCGGCGGGCACATCGGTGATGGAGGCACCGTCCAGCGCGATGTCGCCCTGCGTGATATCCAAAAAACCCGCGATCATCATCAACAACGTCGTCTTACCCGACCCCGAGGGACCGAGGAGTGTCAGAAATTCGCCCTTTTTAATGTCAAGAGTCACACCCTCCACTGCCCTAAAAGTCCCGAACATTTTCGACACGTCGCGGATTTGCAGACTGCCGGTACTGATAAGATCAGCCATCTGCGCCCCGCAGACCCAGTTTGTTGCGTGCTTCTTGCGGTGTGATGATCCGTGCACCCATCCGTTCGATAATCTCGCGCGCACGGGTGACAAGCTGCCCGTTGGTCGCCAGCACGCCGCGATCAAGATAGATGTTATCCTCAAGGCCAACCCGCACATTACCACCTAAGGCGACGGCGGCGGCCATCATTGGCATTTGACCTCGGCTGATCCCGAAACTGGCCCAGCTTGCACCCGTTGGCAGTTGCGCTTTCATCGCCGCCATCGTCTCAACAGTTTGATCAGCGCCCCATGGGATGCCAAGGCACAATTGAAACATGGGCGGCGCGTTGATCAGCCCTTCTTTCACCATTGCCTTGGCAAAGCGGATATGGCCCAGATCGAAGACTTCCAGCTCGGGTTTAACACCCCATTCCTGCACCATTGCCGCCATTTTACGCAGGCTGGGCGGGGTCGAGATATAGATCATATCAGTATCGGAAAAATTCAGCGTACCGCAGTCAAGCGAACAAATCTCTGGCATACATTCTTTGACATGGGCCAGCCGTTCTTCGGGGCCAATCATGTCGGTTCCGAGGCCGGGCATAGCAGGATTATCGGCATCAGAAATCCAATCGCCGCCCATGCCAGCGGTGATGTTGATCACAATATCAGTTTCGCTATCGCGTATCCGGTCAACGATTTCCTTGAACAACTTGGGGTCACGTGATCCCTGCCCTGTTTCAGGATCACGCGCATGGATATGCGCGATGGAGGCACCCGCTTTTGCCGCTTCAATCGCTGCATCTGCGACCTCCTTTGGCTTTACAGGTACATGCGGACTTTTACCGGTGGTATCCCCGGCCCCGGTGACCGCACAGGTCAGGACGACGTCGTAATTCATTCAGACAGGCTCCCCTTTTCTTTAATTTGGCGCTCAGAGAGATAAGAATTGTGTCGACTATTCGCCATATTTTTGCTTATAATGGCGAAAAATCGCACCAAAACCAGAAGGCTAATGACCGTGGAAATTGATATCTCTCCCAAAATGACACCAGCGCAGGTTCACGCAGTTTTTATCATTGTGCCAAGGTTTAATATCACAACCCTGATCACCATGATCGAGGCGATGAGAATTGCAAATTACCTCGCGCCTGCGCCAATATTCTCGTGGGAAATCGCCTCCTTTGATGGCAAAAAAATCACCGCCAGCAACGGGATGACAACCACCGTAGAGGTCGCGGATGACACCTTGCGGCCCGCCGAATTCGCCTTTGTTCTGGGTAGTTGGGGTACCGAACATTATTCAAACAAATATCTGATCGCATGGCTGCGCAAACGTACCCGTGCTGGCACCCGCATCTGCGGGGTCGAGTTGGGTTGCTACATCGTTGCCCGTGCCGGTTTGCTGGACGGCAAGCCTGCGACGATCCATTGGTCATGGCTGAACGGGTTCCGCGAGACATTCGACCGTGTCGATGTGCGCGAGGGGTTGTTTACGCTTGATAGCAAAGTTATGACCTGCGCGGGTGGATTGGCCGGTGTGGATCTGATGTTGCGCTTGATTGAGGAACTTCAGGGCAGCAGTTTTTCCGGTGAGATTGCCGACCAGATGTTACACCACCCGATCCGCAATGCCACAACGCCGCAACGCAGTACAATGGGGCGCAGCACAGAAACAATGTTGCCGCTGGTGCGCGAAGCGATGACATTGATCGAGAACAACATCGAAGAACCGCTGACCGTGCCAGAAATCGCGAACCTGCTTGATGTGTCGCAGCGCCAGTTGGAGCGGCAGTTCAAAAAACATGTAGGGTGTACGGTTGTGCAATTCGGATTGCTCAGGAGGCTGCAAAATGCGCGGCTTTTGCTGATCTCAACTCAGCTGAGCATCCGCCAGATCGCAACGGCTTCAGGTTTTAACACCCTATCACATTTTGCCTATTCCTTCGGTAAATTCTTTGACCGCCGCCCGTCCGACTACCGTGAGGCTTGGCCAGAAAACGAACCTGCACCAAGCTGGCCCGGCTCGCTTTCAGATTTCCTCAACACGCTCAATGGCAAGTCAGACAAAACTCAGGTGGTGCGCGTCTGACGCAGGGCATTCAGCACGCCTACTATTTCGCGGTCGCGCTGTGCGGCCATGTCTTCAAAGTGGCGATCTCCTGCGACAGCGTTGCAGCCATCCACCATCCGGTCGCGCAATTCTTTGGTCAGCTCGGGCGCTTCCAAACGGGTCCAAGGCAGTTTCAGCGCAGGCCCAAACTGATCCAGATTGGTCGCCATGCCACCCGCGCCGCAAGCCACATGAAATGCCATACACTGCCCTTGAGACACCATGCGTGGTGCTGGCCCGTTCATCAGCGCGATATCTATGTCTTCAGGCGTCGCCTCGCCATTAGCGACCATATGCAAGGCCTCGCGCCATAGCGCTTCTTGCAGGCGCGTCGCGACAAATCCGGGGATTTCTTTCTTCATCATCAACGGCGCTTTGCCTGCGATCTTGTAAAAGTCCCCGGCCCAAGCCACCGCTTCGGGTGCCGTCTTTTTACCGCCGACAATCTCGACCAAAGGCAACAAATATGGCGGGTTAAACGGATGGCCAATGACAGTGCGTTCGGGCGTCGGGCAATCGGCTTGAATGTCGCTCATCATCAGACCAGAGGTGGAAGACCCAATCACAACGGAAGGCCGCAAGAGCGTTCCCATCTTTGCGTAAAGCGCTTGTTTAACATCTAACCGCTCTGGCCCGCTTTCTTGCACAAACTCAGCACCGTCCAGCGCCTCTTTCAGATCCGTTACAATGCGCAACCGGTCCCGCGAAGCACCGTCCGCCAGCCCGAGATCAGTCAAGCTGATCCAGGCCGTGTTAAGGATCGACATAAAGGCATCCGTCTCAGCCACATCGTGCAGATAGGCAGTAACGTCATACCCACGTGCGAGAAAATGCGCAGCCCAACCAGCCCCAATGGGGCCGGCGCCAATGCTGGTCACGCGGGTGACCGATTGAGGATCAGGATACATCATTCACCTTTGAAGTTTGGTTCACGTTTCTCGACGAAAGCGGCAACACCTTCTTTGGCATCTTCGGATTTAAGCATCTTGCGGTAAGTCGGCATGGGATCGGTGCGCATTTTATGAAACGCCTTTTCCAGCGGAACACATTCAATCTCGCGCTGCACTTCCTTGACAGTTTGCATCGCCAGCGGTGCAGACCATGCGATTGACGCCGCCCATTCGCGCGCGGCATCCATTAATTGTTCCTTGGGAACAACTTTGTTGACCAGCCCGTAATGCGCAGCCTCGGTGGCAGACATCCGGCGGCCCAGCAGAAACATCTCCATCGCGATGTTATGGGGAATGCGGCGTGGAAGGCGTTGCAATGCGCCTGCGTCAGGTACAATTCCCAAAGGCATTTCGGGCAGTCCGAATTCCACGTGATCCGCTGCGATCAGCAGATCACAACCCATCGCCATCTCGAACCCGCCACCAATCGCAAGCCCGTTGATCGCGGCAATAACCGGTTTGTTCAGCGCCCAGTTTTCGGTGAGGCCAGTAAAGCCGCCGAAGCCGTATTCGTCAGCCTCCCACCAGTTATCAAGGCTCATCTCGCCATCGTTAAGCGCCTTGAGGTCCCAGCCTGCCGAAAAGATCTTGTCACCACCGCCCGTTAGAATGGCGCAACGCAAATCTTTGTCTTCGTGCAGTTCCTGAAATGCGGCGGCCAGTGCCTGTGAGGTCGGGACATCAATGGCATTCACCTTGCCGCGCTCCAGCGTCACCTCAAGCACATGTCCGTCACGATGGGTAATTACACCTGTTGACATCAGAGTGCCTCCTTAAATTCCGGCATGACTTCTTTCACGAACATGCTCAGCGAACGTTGCTGCGCTTCGTGGCTGAGGCCCATGGAAGCGTAGTAGATGAACTCGTTCACCCCCAAGGCCTGATATTTCTTCAACTTTTGAATAACCGTGTCAGGGGAGCCGAACATCAGGTTCTCTTCCAACATCGCAGGGTCATATTGTTCGCGGCCTTCCAATTCATCAAGTGGGATGGATTTTGGAAAACCGTTGACCACATCTCCTGAATTGCGGAACAGGTTTTCGAACTGGCTCAGCAACCTGCGGATGGCATTCAGAGCCTCTTGCCGGTCTGCGTCATTGTCGTAAAGACAGGCATGGCGCATCATAGCAAAGCGCGGAAGCCAGCCATTGTCAGCCTTCGCGATCGCCTCACTCAATTGCTGCATATAGAGTTCCGCTTCGGCAAAAGGGCGGGTCAGCGGCCAGCAGTTCACGTGGCACTTCTCGCGCATCGCATAGTCGTATGTGATCGGAGAGCGGGCCGAGACCCAGACAGGCACCTCCAGCTGCACTGGCTTGGGGACCGAAGTGGAGGTCGGAAAGCTCCAAAACTCACCGTCATGAGCATAATCACCGCCCCACAGCGCGCGTACTGCTGGCAGCATTTCCTGCATATACCGCCAAGCGTCGGACTGTTTCAGCCCCGGGCGCATCCGGTCAAATTCACGCTGATAGGCGCCAGAGCCGATACCGAATTCCAACCGTCCGCCACTGATCAGATCAACAAACGCCGCCTCACCCGCCAGATTGATCGGATGCCAATAGGCCGCTGTGGCCACTGCAGTGCCCAAGCGTATGTTGCTGGTCTCTTTCGACCACCACGTCAGCAGCTGAAAAGGATTGGGCGCAATCGTCATCTCAAGCGCGTGGTGCTCAGCGGACCAGACAATATCGAACCCACCTTCATCGGCAATCTGCACCATCTCAAGCGTATGGCGGGCAACGTCTTTCATGTCGTAGCTCTCGTCGATCCGCTCCATGTTCACGGCCAGTTGGAATTTCATCTTAATTCTCCTTACTCAACTCTTAGACCTACTCAACGCATCACAAACGGGTTCGAAATCGGCGCATCCGAGGTATTCACCCAGATCGTCTTAGGCCGTGTGTAATCATAGATCGCCTGAAACCCGCTTTCGCGGCCATAGCCAGACCCTTTGACGCCGCCGAATTCGGCGATGGGCGACACCACACGGTAGGTGTTCACCCAGACAATGCCCGCTTGCACCGCATTCGCCATCCGCAAGGATCGCGCAGAGTCTCGCGTGAAGATACCCGCCGCCAGTCCGTGTTCAGAATCGTTAGCCAGTTCCAGCACCTCTTCTTCTGTTTTGAAACGCTGCACGGACAGAACAGGCCCGAACAATTCGGTGTCGACAATCCGCAAATCTTGACGCGGGCATTCAATAATTGTCGGCTCGTAGAACAAGCCACCCATGCCATCAGGTTGCTTGCCCCCCGCAAGGATCGTGGCCCCCTGCTCTTGTGCATATGCGACCTCGCGCTGGATGTTTTCCAACTGACCTGTTGTGCAGAGCGGCCCCATCTGAGTTTCCTCAGCAAGCGGATCGCCGATCACGATCTGGCGCGTGAGAGCCGTCATCTTTTCGAGGAATTCATCGGCGATATCTTCGTGCAGATAAAGCCGCGAGCCCGCGACACAGCTTTGCCCCGTTGCGCCAAATATCCCCGCAATTGAGGCGTTGACCGCGCTCTCTATATCGGCGTCCTCAAACACAATGAACGGGGATTTCCCGCCCAACTCCAACGACACTTCGGCAAAGTTGCGTTTCACATTCTCCAGCACATGCCGCGCTGCATTTGGTCCACCGGTGAAGGACACGCGTGCCACAAGAGGATGCCCGGTCAGCGCACGCCCACAGGGCTCGCCGTGACCCGTGACAATGTTGACAACACCGGGTGGAATACCCGCTTCTTCGATCAGCCTGCCGAACTCCAGCATCGCCGCACTGGCATGTTCCGAGGCTTTGAGCACCACGGTATTGCCCGCGGCCAAAGCCGGGCCAAGTTTAACGGCCACCAAGAAAAGCTGCGAGTTCCACGGCACCACAGCGGCCACCACGCCAAGCGGTTCACGCTTGGTAAAAACGAACATGTCGGGCTTGTCGATAGGCAGGGTCTCGCCACTTACCTTGTCCGCACAGCCTGCGAAAAAGTGGAAGAACTCCGCGATATATTTGGCTTGCCAACGGGTTTCTTTCAGCATCTTGCCCGTGTCAATGGACTCCGTGCGCCCCAACCCCTCGGACTGATCCGCCAGCAAATCACCCAGTTTGCGTAGGCATTTGCCGCGCTCAGTCGGCGTCATTTTAGCCCAAGCGCCTTTGTTAAACGCCTCATGCGCCGTCTCTACCGCGCGGTTCACGTCAGCCTCTGTCGCTTCCGGCACGCGGCTCCAGATTTCGCCGGTACTGGGGTTCACACTGTCAAACGTGCCACCGTCAGATGCATCCACCCAATCGCCGTTGATAAGCATCTGATAATTCTTGATGTCACCCATTGCACAAACCCTCTTTGATTTGATTCCTATTCAAAGCTGCTTTCTCGACGAGGGTTCAGGAAAAAACGACGCCAGTTGTCGAAAAATCCGAAACGCACTTTTTTGGATCGGGGCACGGTACGTTGAAAGGAGAGCCGTAAGATGGTCGACAAGAAGCAAGTCATCGGGGGTCCGCTGGAAATTGGTGGCAGGGTCCTAACGTTGTCACGGGCAATACGTGCGGGTGATTTTGTCTTTCTGACGGGGCAAATTCCGATGAGAGATGGCGTACCGATGACCGATGGCAGTGTGCAGGATCAAACTCGCGCTGTGCTGGATGACATCACCGCAACACTGGCTGAGGCATGCTGCACCCGTGATGATGTGGTCAAGGCGATGGTCTGGCTGCGCGAGCGTGCCGATTTTCCGGGTTTCAACGAAGTTTACGGTGAATACTTCCCGGTTGAGCCACCGACACGATCCGCCATTGTCAGCGACCTGCTGGTTGACGCACGGGTCGAGGTGGAGGTCATGGCCTACAAGCCAACGGGACGCGGTACATGATGGCGCGGGGACCGGACGGCACGCAATACAAGTTAACAGGACCGGCAAATGCGCCGGTTGTCGTCCTGATTCACGGTCTTGGTCTGAACAAGGAATGCTGGCAATGGACCACACCTGCCCTAACGGACAGCTACCGCGTTCTAACCTACAACCTTTATGGGCACGGTGGCTCCAGCGAGCCACCAGAAATTCCGATGCTTTCGTTGTTTTCAAAACAATTGGCAGGGTTACTAGATCACTGTGGCATTGATCATGCTGTGATCGGCGGTTTCTCTTTGGGCGGCATGATAGCACGCCGTTTTGCGCAGGATGCACCTGACAGGGCGCAGGCTTTGATCATTCTCCATTCCCCCCACAGACGCAGTGATACTGCCCAGACCGCCATACTGAAACGGGTGGATCAGGCCCGCGAAATGGGGCCAAGTTCCACCGTCGAAGCCGCACTTGAGCGGTGGTTTACTGCCCCCTTCCGCGTTGCCAACCCCGAGATGATGGAGGTCGTGCGCGGCTGGGTGACTGCCAACCAAAAGTCAATCTACCACACAATTTACCGCGTTCTGGCCACCGGCATTGACGAGATTTTGGCCCCTGATCCAGCAATTTCTTGCCCCGCGCTGATCATCACAGGGGACGAAGACTATGGCAATGGCCCTGAAATGACCCAAGCCATCGCTGCTGAAATTTCCGGTGCTCAGGCGGTAGTTTTGAAAGGTTTGCGGCACATGGCCTTGGCCGAATCACCAGATGCGGTGAATAGGCCAATCAGGACATTCCTTGATACATTGAGCCTTGCACCATGAGCACACAAATCCTGAAAGGTCTGCGCGTGCTGGACCTCAGCCGTATGTTGTCAGGACCTTATTGCACAATGCATCTGGCCGATCACGGCGCGGAAGTAATCAAGATTGAGGGCGGCAGTGGTGATACCAGCCGCGGCAACGGGCCGTTCCGCGTTGACGACCCCAAGCATGACTGGGCTGGGTATTTTGTCAGCCTGAACAGAGGCAAAAAGAGCATCCAGCTCGATCTCAAATCGGAGAGCGGCAAAGCCAGTTTCCGCAAACTTGCTGCAACTGCTGATGTGATTGTTGAAAACTTCCGCCCCGGTGTGATGGATCGTCTGGGCCTTTCTTTTGAGACCCTCTCGGTAGAAAATCCCAGACTGGTCTATGCCGCCATCCGTGGCTTTGGTGATCCACGTTCAGGTGTCAGCCCTTACAGCGATTGGCCATCCTACGATGTCGTTGCCCAAGCCATGGGCGGGTTGATGGCCATGACCGGCCCTGATGATGCAACACCAACCAAGACCGGCCCCGGCGTGGGTGATATTTTCGCAGGCATGATGATGGCCTTTGGTATCATGGCCGCCCTGCGCGAGGCCGAGGCGACCGGCAAAGGTCAATTTGTCGATGTCGCGATGTATGACGCGATGATTTCGCTCTGCGAGCGCATGGTTTACTTGCATGATATGACTGGCACGGTGCCGGGTCCTGAGGGCAACGGCCATCCTTTCCTCGCACCTTTCGGGCTGTTTCCAGCGAAGGACGGTCACATAGCGCTAGGCATTGTGGATGATGCGTTCTGGCGGCGTTTGGCAGCGATTATGGATCAACCGGATTTGGGCGATGACCCCCGCTATGCAACCCGTGCGGCGAGGTCTGCAAATGCTGTTGAGCTAAACGCTTTGGTGGCTTGTTGGAGTGGAGTTCACAGCAAAGTTGAACTGACCACCCTTCTGGGCGGTGAGGTGCCTTACGGCCCAATGAACACGATCGCCGACATTCTGAGTGATCCCCATGTTGCAGCCCGTGGCATGCTGGCCAAGGTCGCCGTAGCGGGCCAAGACCCGTGGACGATTGCCGCCAATCCTTTGCGTTTTGGGACGCATGGTCACGGCCCACTGTCCGCTCCTCCGGCGCTTGGTGCAGATGACAATTTGTTGGAAACCCTCGCGGCACCCAAAGAAATGGACCCAACTGCCAAACGCGCGCTACGGGGCGCCTTTGGCAGCTTTGCCACAGGTGTTACCGTTGTCACAACGCGCCAGCCAGACGGCACGCCGCGCGGGTTCACGGCCAATTCGTTTACCTCGGTCTCACTTGATCCTCCATTGTTGTTGGTGTGTATCGCCAAGGCGGCACTGTCTTGCGATACCTTCGCGCAGGCAGATCATTTTGCAGTCAACGTTCTGGCAGAAGACCAAAAGGAGGTTTCAGGCCTTTTTGCATCGCAATCAGTCGACAAGTTCGACCTCGCCAAATGGCATGTCGATTCGCAGAATATTCCCTTGATTGACCGCACATTGGCAAGTTTCAGCTGCGCACGGCACCGGCTGGTGGATGCGGGCGACCATCTGATCCTGATCGGTCGGGTGTTAGAATTTGAGACTTCCGAAGGCATGCCGCTCGGATACTATAAAGGTGCCTATTTCGACATCGGGTTGGACGATGCTCTAGCTGGCGCAGCCGCATCAACGGGCAGTGTTTCTTTGGGGGCTGTTTTGGCCTGCGAGAATCAGATTTTGCTCTGTGAAGATACCTCCGGACATATATCAGTGCCCGCTGCTCCGGTTCAGACACAGTCGGTTCAGGGGTTGTCTGATCACCTCAAGGGCATTGGACTGATGCCCGACCTCGATCATCTTTATGCGGTGTACCAGAACACGCAGGACGCATCCCAACGTATCATATATCATGGTGTCATTGCTGGGGATGCCCCTGCGGGCATGCGCTATTTTGAGCTTAGCGCCCTGCCTCTTGAACAGGTAAGAGACGCGGCGGAGCGTTCGATGCTGCGCCGATACGTTCAAGAAAATCAATACGGTGCCTTTGGCATCTATCACGGAACCGAGGTTGAAGGGGTGGTGCACGCCGTCACTGGACGTCGAAACTATCATATCTGACAGGAGAATACATATGTTGCCCGAATTGCGAAAAATAGTTACTTTCGACGAAGACATTCACACCGAAGGTGGCCGCGCCTCAGACCCTGTCTTGCGCATGATCGGTGTGGCCGCCGTGGTAACAAACCCATGGGCGGGTCGTGGATTTGTCGAAGACCTGTCCCCCGAAATCACCCGCATGGCACCAGTACTGGGATCGCTGTTAACCGACCGCCTGATTGCACTTGCAGGATCAGGTGACGCAATTGAGGCATATGGCAAGGCCTGCATCGCGGGAACCAGCTGTGAAGTCGAACACGCTTCAGCCCTCATCCACACTTTACAGTTCGGCAACTTTTATCGCGAGGCAGTGGGCGCAAAAAGCTATCTTGGCTTCACCAATACCCGCGGGCCGGCGAACACCCAGATCCAGATCCCCTTGATGGACAAGCACGATACTGGCCGGCGGTCCCACTATCTGACGGTGCAGTTTTCAATCTACGACGCTCCTGCCGTTGACGAATTGGTTGTTGCATTGGGTGCCGCCACCCGGGGGCGTCCGCATCACAGGATTGGTGATCGGTATTCGGATCTGGCAGCAATGGGCCGCGAGGTCGAAAATCCCGCAGGTGTGTAGGGTGCTTTCAGACCAATGCGAACCAGTCTCTGAATGCCCAGCAAAGGTTCGCGTTATGCCTTACCGAGTTGGCGCCACTCAGCGAGAGCGGCGGTTCTATTGAGCTTGAAAGGTGTTGTCAGACAAACTTGAACACCCGAAAAGGCACCTCAAGTCAATCATCATGCGGCACAGAAATTGAACCACTCTGTGAGAGCGGTTGTGCGTTTTTGCTTATAAGTCTGTCTGTTTTCGAGATGTCTTTCGTGATTGAAGTGGTTGTATATCTGGGCGTGATAACTGGTAAATTTCTGAAGCATTGCACAACTTTTAAACTTCTGCATCGCTCGTTCTCGTCGTCGAAATGGCAGGTGCGAATTTTCGCATCTGTTGTTGGACCGGCCTCCACAAAGCTGTCTATCCGCAACGCCAATTTCACGAAAAGCGGCACCGTAAGATTTTAACTTGTCTGTTGTGATGATCTTGGGTGATCCGTGTTTACGCATTGCTTTTATCAGGAACTTCTTAGCTGCAGCCTTGTTGCGTCGCCTCGTGACGTAACATTCAAGAACTTCCCCTTCATGATCAACAGCGCGCCATAGGTAAAAGCGTTCTCCATTTATTTTGACGAAGACTTCATCCAGGTGCCATTGCCAGTTCGAGTGGTGCCCTGCCCTATTCTTACGGATTTCTCCCGCGAACTTTGACCCAAAACGTTCAACCCAAAACCGAACTGTTTCGTGGCAAATATCAATGCCACGTTCATACAAGATATCTTCAACTTGGCGGAAACTCAGCGGGTAACGCACGTAATACATAACCGCCAATCGGATGATTTCAGGTGAAGTCTTGAAATATTTAAAGGGGTTTTCTGTTGTCATTCATAAAAGTTAGGTACCAACCAATGGGACGTCAAGTTTGTCTGACAACACCAAAAATCAAGATCATCGGCTGTATCGAGGGTTAGATCGGGGTCAAAACTGACCAAAGCGCTGGATTTGACACGGTCACCAGTTTCAGAGATCAGCTTCCAGGCAAAAACCTCAGCACCCGCGATTTCATTTGCAGCGCGCAACGGTTCAATTGCGGATGTCAGGCATGACATCGGAAAACCTGGGAAAATAAGAAAACCAAGAACGATCTTTTTTTTGTCTTGATACATATTATATTACCAAATAGCGGCCTCATGCGGTGCGCTATGAGCAAGAGTAGAGCCGTAACCCACTTTGCTTTAAGCAGCGCATAGTATGGGAATATCATATAGCGTGGGGTAATATCCACCTTTTTAGTTGTATCGGAGAGTTTTATGACCGTTGCCAAACTGGCCCAAGACCCACACCGTGTTAGCGGTGAGCGAGAGAAAAATCTCGAAGTGGCGATTGGGCGCGAAGTTCGGGCCTATCGACGGCAGAAACAAATTACTGTTGCAGAACTGGCAAAAATGACCGGCCTGTCAATCGGCATGTTATCTAAGATCGAAAACGGGCATACGTCGCCGTCATTGACAACATTGCAAAGCCTGTCACGGGCGCTGAGCGTTCCGGTAACCAGTTTTTTCCGCCGCTTTGAGGAACCGCGTGCGGCGGTTCATACAAAGTCTGGCGAAGGCGTCGAAATTGAACGCGCTGGCACCCGAGCCGGGCATCAGTATAATCTTTTGGGTCACGTTGGCTCAAACGCCAGCGGTGTGATAGTCGAGCCGTATTTGATCACACTCAGCGGCGAGTCTGATGTGTTTCCCATGTTCCAACATGACGGGATCGAAATGCTCTATATGTTGGAAGGCGAGATAGATTACCGCCATGGCAATCAGGTCTATGCTCTTAAGCCCGGCGATACGCTGTTTTTTGATGCGGATGCGGCTCATGGCCCAGAAGTCTTGGTCAAATTACCCGCGCGCTACCTGTCAGTGATTTCCTATCCTCAAGTCGGCTAGGCAAGGATGGGTTTGTCGGGGCAAGCTTCCAGCTGGTATTATCTGTTGTTCAGCACGGCGGTTGATCTTGGAACGGTCGGTGCAGTGTACCCATTTCAAGGCTGGGAACTGGTGATGACTGTTCTTGGCATTCTTTTCTGGCTTGGCTGGCATCGCATGCAGTTTCTGGCTGAAAGCAAAGAACTGGAAGACGCGGTAAACAGCTATAAAGGCCCAGAAGCAACGCAGGCTATCGAACGTTATTAAAGACCTGAATTATCGATGCGTAAACGGGCGGCAAAGCAATTTGCCGCCCGTTCATTTGTCCAGCGGTTTGATTTGCCTTAAATGAAAATAAATTTCTTGACAGTTGCGGAATCGTCGAATCTAGGGTACGACAATCGCCACATACTTAAGATAAGGATTATTTTGAATGTGCGGAATCGTCGGATTATTCCTGAAAGATAAAACACTAGAGCCACAACTCGGTGAAATGCTAACTGAAATGCTTGTGACAATGACAGATAGAGGCCCGGACAGTGCGGGTATTGCGATCTATGGTAACGAGCACGACACACAGAAAAAACTGACCGTTCAATCTGACAATGGGGCCGAAGATTTTGCCACATTGGCCACAGATCTTGGTGCCGTCATCGGCGCGGATGTCAGCCTCAATCGCAAGGACACCCATGCGGTCCTGAACATACCCAGCAACAGCATCGATGCCGCCCGCACCGCATTGCGCGAACTGCGCCCCGAACTGCGGGTGATGAGTGCAGGCGACACAATCGAGATTTATAAAGAGGTCGGGCTGCCCAGCGATGTCGCTGCACGGTTTGACGTTAGCGAAATGTCCGGCACACACGGCATCGGCCACACCCGCATGGCCACAGAATCTGCTGTCACCACGATGGGTGCGCATCCGTTCTCAACCGGACCTGATCAATGTCTGGTCCACAACGGATCACTGTCTAACCACAACAGCCTGCGCCGCAAGCTGCGCCGCGAAGGCATTTACATCGAGACCGAAAACGATACCGAGGTTGGAGCGGCTTATCTGACGTGGAAGATGCAGCAAGGCAGCACATTGGGCGAAGCACTGGACAGCAGCCTTGAAGATCTTGATGGGTTTTTTACCTTTGTAGTTGGAACCAAAGACGGGTTTGGTGTTGTGCGCGACCCAATTGCCTGTAAACCAGCCGTCATGGCAGAAACCGATCAATATGTAGCATTTGGTTCGGAATACCGCGCCTTGGTCAATCTGCCCGGTATCGATCAGGCCCGCGTTTGGGAACCCGAACCCGCAACTGTTTATTTCTGGAATCACTGACATGCAAACATTCGACCTCGAACAGAACGATCTGCGTACATTGAACGCCACACTTCATGCGCAAAAAACTGATACCAACCAGACCGCTTGGAATATCATCAACCCTCGCGGTAGCCATGCGATCGCGGTGGGACTGGATGCGCCGATTGAGGTCACCGTCAATGGCTCGACAGGTTATTATTGCGCTGGCATGAACCAGCAGGCCAAGGTCAACGTTAAAGGTTCAGTTGGACCGGGCGTGGCTGAAAATATGATGTCAGGCACGGTAATTATAGACGGCGATGCCAGCCAATACGCCGGAGCGACAGGCCATGGCGGCCTGTTGGTGATCAAGGGTAATGCTTCTTCCCGCTGCGGCATATCAATGAAGGGCATCGATATCGTCGTGCATGGCAATATCGGGCATATGTCTGCTTTCATGGCCCAATCTGGTACTCTGGTGGTTTGCGGCGATGCCGGCGATGCATTAGGCGACAGCCTGTATGAAGCGCAGTTGTTTGTGCGCGGTTCTGTCAAAAGCCTCGGGGCAGATTGTATCAAAAAAGAGATGCGTCCAGAACATCTTGCCCATCTAAAAGTGCTGCTGGCACAGGCCGATTCAGATGCAAAACCGGAAGAGTTTACACGCTATGGCTCGGCTCGCCAGCTGTATAATTTTGACGTCGATAACGCCGGCGCATATTAAGGACGATGACCATGAAAGACGAAAAAAGCGCCGACATCCCGCGCACCGAACCGATCCAATCCGCAACTTTCAGCAACCCCATCAATGCCGAGATTCGCCGCGCCGCGGCCACCGGTATTTATGACATTCGGGGCGGTGGCGCAAAACGCAAGGTCCCCCATTTCGATGATCTACTGTTTCTTGGTGCCTCAATTTCGCGCTACCCGCTCGAAGGCTACCGCGAAAAATGTGAGACCGGTGTCAAATTGGGCACCCGCTTTGCTGCCAACCCAATCGAGTTGGATATTCCTGTAACCATCGCTGGAATGAGTTTTGGCGCCCTGTCGGGACCCGCCAAAGAAGCATTGGGCCGCGGTGCATCAGCAGCTGGCACCTCAACAACGACCGGCGATGGCGGCATGACACCCGAAGAGCGCGGGCATTCATCAAAACTGGTCTATCAATATCTGCCCTCGCGCTATGGTATGAACCCCGATGACCTGCGCAAAGCCGACGCGATTGAGATCGTGGTTGGTCAGGGCGCAAAACCCGGTGGTGGCGGCATGCTGCTAGGCCAGAAAATCAGTGACCGGGTGGCAGAAATGCGGAACTTGCCCAAGGGTATCGATCAGCGGTCCGCCTGTCGTCATCCCGATTGGACCGGCCCGGACGATCTTGAAATTAAAATTCTCGAACTGCGGGAAATCACCGGCTGGAAAATACCTATCTATCTGAAAATCGGTGGTACACGCCCCTATTTTGACACCACGCTCGCGGTCAAAGCCGGCGCAGATGTGGTTGTGCTGGACGGCATGCAAGGTGGTACGGCTGCAACCCAAGACGTGTTTATCGAAAACGTTGGCCTGCCGACCATCGCTTGCATCCGCCCTGCAGTGCAGGCCCTGCAGGATCTGGGCGTACACCGCGAAGTCCAGCTAATTGTATCAGGCGGTATTCGCACCGGTGCCGATGTGGCCAAGGCAATGGCTATGGGAGCAGACGCGGTGGCCATTGGATCCGCCGCATTGATTGCGCTGGGAGATAACGATCCGAAATGGGAAACGGAATACCAAAAACTGGGCACAACAAGCGGCGCCTATGACGACTGGCACGAGGGGCTTGATCCGGCAGGTATCACCACACAAGATCCAAAGTTAATGGCGCGGCTCGATCCCATTGAAGGTGGGCGGCGCTTGAAAAACTATCTCAAGGTTCTGACCCTTGAGGCACAGACCATCGCCCGCGCTTGTGGTAAGAACCACCTGCATAATCTTGAGCCGGAAGATCTCTGCGCATTGACGCTCGAGGCCGCAGCAATGACTGGTATTCCACTTGCTGGCACAAATTGGTATCCAGGGAAAGGGTACTAAGAAACATGACAATCCGGGCCTTTAGTGATTGGATATTCACCATAGAAACTTGGGAAAGGTATACAAACTATGACAATTGATCTCGCTGCATTCGCGGCAGAAAACGGCGTCAAATATTTTATGATTTCATTTACCGACCTCTTTGGTGGGCAACGGGCCAAACTGGTTCCGGCGCAGGCGATTGCGGATATGCAGGAAGACGGTGCCGGTTTTGCCGGCTTCGCTACCTGGCTCGATATGACCCCCGCACACCCCGATATGCTGGCGGTACCAGATCCGGCGTCGGTGATTCAACTGCCATGGAAACCAGAAGTGGCCTGGGTGGCGGGAAATTGTGTCATGGAAGGCCAGGATGTCGCCCAAGCCCCGCGCAATGTGTTGCGCCGCTTGGTTGATGAGGCCGCCGCTGAGGGCATGCATGTCAAAACCGGTATCGAGGCCGAGTTCTTTTTGCTCACCCCCGAAGGCGACCAAATCTCCGATCCCTTCGATACTGCCGCCAAGCCTTGCTATGATCAGCAAGCGGTAATGCGGCGCTATGACGTGATCCGCGAGATCTGTGACTATATGCTGGAAATGGGCTGGGGCCCTTACCAGAATGACCATGAGGATGCCAACGGCCAGTTTGAAATGAACTGGGACTTTGCCGATACGCTGGTCACCGCCGATCGCCATAGTTTGTTCAAATTTATGACCAAGTCAGTCGCCGAAAAACACGGACTGCGTGCCACTTTCATGCCCAAACCAATCGAAGGGTTAACCGGCAATGGTTGCCATGCGCATATCTCGGTCTGGGATGCACCCGGCGCTGCGTCTAAAGTTAATGTCTTTGCCACTGACAAAGGTGAAGGGCCAACCGGCGAGTTGGGACTGTCTGAAAAGGGAAAATATTTCCTTGGTGGCATTATGAAACACGCCAGTGCACTGGCCGCGATTACCAACCCCACGGTCAACAGCTATAAACGCATCAACGCGCCACGCACCATGTCCGGAGCCACATGGGCACCCAATACGGTCACCTGGACCGGCAATAACCGTACACATATGGTCCGCGTGCCCGGCCCCGGCCGGTTTGAATTGCGTCTGCCAGACGGCGCGGTAAACCCCTATTTGTTGCAAGCGGTGATCATCGCCGCCGGTCTAGACGGGGTACAGACCCAAGCCGACCCTGGCAAACGATGGGATATCGATATGTACGCCGAGGGCCATAAGGTACGCGGCGCCCCGAAACTCCCGCTCAATATGCTGGATGGTCTGCGGGAATACGACAAAGACAAGGGTCTGAAAGCCGCTATGGGGAAGGAATTTTCAGATGCGTATCTCAAGATGAAACATCAAGAATGGGATTCTTTTGTGTCGCATTTCTCGCGCTGGGAAAAAGACAACACGCTGGATATTTAACACAGCGGTGCTGTCAGACAAATGATAACTCGCATCAGATTGCTAGCGCAGCCTGAATCTATGCGCTCAATAGTTGGCGCCACTCAGTAAGAGCAGCGGTTCGATTAGGCTTGAAATTGTCTCGTGAGTAGAAGTGGCGCTCCTGATTGGATCGACAAAGTGTATCCGTAGATGTATCCTGATACTGATCGTAAACTATATAATTAAATACAAACAACGGGTTAATCTATTTTTATGGCGGACAGAC
>Ga0209557_1000476_pt1 | contig 23800 bp, 31 predicted proteins | sample SaaInlV_120m_DNA_4_FD_184672 | JGI IMG/M metagenome (GOLD analysis project Ga0209557, IMG submission 184672) | Marine microbial communities from expanding oxygen minimum zones in the Saanich Inlet - Saanich Inlet SI074_LV_10m_DNA (SPAdes) (version 2) | ecosystem: Environmental > Aquatic > Marine... | reverse complement strand
AAGCAGCCCGTATAGCAGCGGCAGAAGCAGAAGCAGCCCGTATAGCAGCGGCAGAAGCAGAAGCAGCCCGTATAGCAGCGGCAGAAGCAGAAGCAGCACGTGTAGCAGCGGCAGAAGCAGAGGCAGAAGCAGCGCGTGTAGCAGCGGCAGAAGCAGAGGCAGCACGTATTGCAGCGGCAGAAGCAGAGGCAGCACGTATTGCAGCGGCAGAGGCAGAAGTAGCGCGTGTAGCAGCGGCAGAAGCAGAGGCAGCACGTATTGCAGCGGCAGAGGCAGAGGTAGCACGTGTAGCAGCGGCAGAGGCGGAAGCAGCACGTGTAGCAGCCGTAGAAGCAGCAGAGGCAGCAGAGGCAGCGCGTGTAGCGGCAGAAGCGGCAGAAGCGGCAGAGGCGGCAGAAGCGGCAGAGGTGGCACGTGCTGCTGCAGAAGAGGCAGAAGCGGCAGAAGCGGCACGTATTGCAGCAGTAGAGGCAGAAGCGGCACGGGTAGCGGCAGCGGCAGAAGCGGCGCGAGTAGCGGCAGCGGAAGAAGCGGCACGGGTAGCGGCAGCGGCAGAAGCGGCGCGAGTAGCGGCAGCGGAAGAAGCGGCAGAAGCGGCGCGAGTAGCGGCAGCGGCAGAAGCGGCGCGAGTAGCGGCAGCGGAAGAAGCGGCGCGAGTAGCGGCAGCGGCAGAAGCGGCACGTGTAGCGGCAGCGGAAGAATCGGCGCGAGTAGTAGCCGCAAGGGTTGCAGAAGTTGCTGAAGATACGGCTATAATTTCTGAACCGATGGTAATGGGATTTGGTTTCCAACGTGCTGTTTTTATTGCGCCTTCGATAATAGATACATCTAATGAAACTATTACATCAACAACTGAAACGCAAAGTACCACATTGCCAGTGCTAACATCTAACATCATAAAGCATGATTCTACAGTTGATAATAACTTGCAAACTATCTCTAAAGAAAATTTCACACTAGTAACAACGCCAATGGACGTTATAACAAATTCATTTGTTCGTACTACAGAAACATATGATGATGGTTCAGAGGTAGTAACAGATGGAGATACAACTACAACAACAATCGTGCGAAATGATATTGTCAAAACATCTAGTAATATTGAATCAGTTGTTGGTAGAGTTGATCAGGTAGAACAATTGTTAGGCATTGACATTCATAGAAATATGGATATTAATAATGGCATCACTGTTACAAAAACAGATCATAAGATGAATGATGGCTATAATGCAGAAACAAATGTGTATAGCGTTGGAATCGAAGACATTGGAAGTAATGATAATATATTGTTTGGTGTAGAGTATAATGAAGTTAATACTACTATGACAGGAAGTGATAGTAATGGTAGTATGAAAACCCACGCATATAGAATTGATATTGGCAAATCATTTGATAACAATGATACAAAATTAACCACATCATTTAATCATACAACATCCGATATTTCATATTCTAGAACAATTGGCAACTATGCAGCGGGCGGTGATACTACATCAACTGATAATTATGTAAGTATTATGTTAGAAGAAGAAACTGGTAATGTTCGTCCGTTCGTTGGTTATACAATCGGAAACCGAAAAACACAAGGTCATACTGAAACTGGCGACATACTAGCAGTTTTAGATTATACAACTGAAAGTGACACATATAATTATGCAACAGTTGGTGTTAACATTGATTATGGTATTATTACTGCAAGTATTCGCAAAGACTTTGATACATATAATACAACCAGTATTGATTTAGATATCAATAAATCGATTGATGATAAAATTAATTTGATGCTAGGAGTTAATCGGAATATATCAAACTATGATATTAGTGATTCCGTAACTGCAGGGTTGTCTTGGACTTTCTAAGATTGGAAAAACACAAAGTTGTCGATTTATATTGACAACTTTACTTAATTATGATAGTATATAATGTATAATATAGGAGAACGCAATGCGCGACATTTTAAAAGATATTGTAAAACACACACACTCACTTGGTATCATCCAGGCAGTGAAAGTAACAACAGATGATACAAGCACAGTACTAGATGCTATGGACGACGACCGAACAGTTGTTCTCCGTGCCAAAATGCATAAACGTGTAGACGAATTTAATGGCAAATTTGGTATGGGACGTTTGGGTGTTCTTAATGGTTATCTGTCATATGAGAATCAAGATGAAAATGGTGATCGTATTGGCGCTGATATCACAGTGGGAACCACAGAACGCAATGGAGAAGTAGTTCCATCTGAACTAGGGTTTTCAATGAAAGGAGTATTTGATTCAACTTATCGTGTTATTGTAAGTGAATTAGTTGATGCTCAAATCAAAACAGCAAACTTTAAAGGTGCAAAATGGGATGTTGAGGTGATGCCTTCATCTAAAGCGGTTAAAGATTTACAAACATTTGCAGGTATTCTAGGTGCATACGATCCATTGTTTACAGTAAAAACTGAAGATAATGACTTGATGTTTCATATCGGCGATGCATCAACAGATAAATTAAGTTTGAAATTTGCCTCAAATGTAGATGGAACACTCAGCACAGGTTGGAGTTTTCCACTATCAACAGTTCTAACAATTTTAAAACTAGGTGATACTTCGTCTATGAGTATTAAAATTTCAGATCAAGGAGCAATGGCAATTCATGTAGATTCTGGTATGGGACTATACGAATACATCTTACCAGCGAAATCAGGCAATTAATAAAAATGGTTAAAGATTTAGGCAAAAACAATATTAGTAGTGGATATGCAGTTTTCTTACCTGCTATCTCTAGCTTCTATGTTCGTAAAATTTCACAACATTATTGTGAAACAACAGATATGTTTCCGCCCGAGCGTATACCGCAAGGGTTTGAACACGGACTAGAGGGCTTAAATATTTTTGACAAAGATAAAGGCTATGTGTATTATTCACATGGTCTTTATTCTGCTGGTCATGCTGAATTAGATTTAGAAAAATCTAAAATTGAAGATGGTATGGTTGTTAACAGAGACCGAGATACAACAATTCTAGTAGGAGATTCTGGTGGGTATCAAATTGGTACAGGTGCTTGGAAACTTGACTGGACTACTTTCTATGACAAAGAAGGTGATTGGGCTGATACTAGGCACGGCATTATGCGTTGGCTAGAAGAATATTGTGATTACTCTATGACACTTGATGTTCCGGGATGGAGTTGTCTCCCACAATATCGTGAAAAGAATGGTATTAAAAACTGGGATGAATGTGTAGAAAAAACTATTTTTAATCATGAATACTTTATTAATAATAGAATTCCAGGAAAGACAAAATTTCTGAATACGTTGCACGGAAGTAGTTGGGATACTAGTGAAAAGTGGTACCAACAAGTTAAACACTTCAATGACAAATCGGTATACGGCGATAGAGCCTTCGAAGGATTTGCTATGGCTGGTGACCACGCAGGTGATGCAGAACTACTATTACGCAGATTAATTCGTTTGCGCGATGACGGGCTTCTTGGGCAAGAAGACCAATCAGATGTTTGGATTCATACTCTTGGTATCAGTGTTCTCCCGTGGGGTGCAATGTTGACTGCAATTCAACGGCAACTACGAAAACATGTTAATTCAAATCTAACTATATCCTTTGATGCTGCGTCACCATATATTACAGCGGCAAAGGGATTAGCGTATGATTATCCCGACTTGAATTCAAATGCGTGGAGTTATAAAACTAAGAAGTTAAACTGGCGCCAAGATATTACTGATGAAGCCCAGCCCTGGTTGTATGAAGGGGAAATTGGTTCTAGACTGAATATGAGAGATATTAATTATATGCAGGCTGGAATGTTGAATCGTAATAAAAAAGAAGCAAAATCAAGTTGGGATACCCTTTCATATATTCTTATTCAAGCACATAATGCAGAATATCATATACGTGGTATGCAAGATGCAATTCGTAGATTCGACCATGAGTATGAAATGCTAAGGGACAAGATTGATATTAACACAATGAATTTGGGAAAAACAAATACACTATCAGATGTAGTTCCGGATAGAGTTTTATATTTTGCAAAGTTTGTTGAAGTATTGTTTGACCCTAATACAAAAGATCCAATGAATATGCTTACTAATTATAAAGCATTCCTACGTAAGTGTGAAGGGTCACGTGTTCAAAATATCTCAACTACTCCAGACTTTATGGAGTTTGAAGAGGCTGGAGTCAAAACAGAAGAATATGTAGATGCCGTCAAAGGAAAGAAAAAAGAGTACGATACTCCGGTAGGGGTTACGGAACTATTCAGATAAGGAGGATTATAATGACACCCGAAAAGAAACAAGCAAGATTAGATGCATTGAGAATTAGGCATAGAAAACTTGACAGACGTATCATAGACGAGTATAAATTGCATATGGATGTTTCTCGACTGAAAGCAGAAAAACTTAAAATGAAACAAGAAATATATGAGTTAGAGCGGGAACTTGGAGACAATGGGTAGTTACTATAATTATATGCTGGACGAAACAAGGAAAGTAAACATGACAGAACAACGGAAAAATCAAAAAGCAACAGCCAATCGTTGGATTTGGGTAACCTTTCAAAAAGAAGGTATCCATTGCTATCCAGCCGCGGCGGATGATCCCAATCTTGCAACTGGTGGATGGGATGATGTGTCATTCTTAGGAGTTCCACACCGTCATATCTTCCATTTTCGTGTAGCAATAAAAGTAACACACAACGATAGAGATATTGAATTTATTCAATTCAAACGTTGGCTTGAAAGACTATATAGCCTAGAAGTACTTTCACTAGATTATAAATCTTGTGAAATGATGGCAGATGATTTATTCGATAATATTTCCGAAAAATATCCAGAACGAGATATAAAAATTGAAATCTCTGAAGATGGTGAAAACGGAGCATTGATTGAATACAACATCTAAACGAATTCCATTACCAAATTTGGTAATGGATAGTGGTATCTGGTTTGGATACTAGTACTAGAATATCTGAACATTCATTAAAAGGGCAAAAAGAATGTTATATCTTATAGATTTGGAGAGTGTCGAAACACGCTACACTAAGCAGTGGAAAACACATCTTCCCACTTTGTTACGAAGCAACAGCATTGATGTTACTGTGATTGAAGGTCCAACTGATATCCCAGCAGCAACTACGCCTGGTGCATTTCTTAACTTTGGTGGTACAAATATCTATAAGAGCGCACAGTTAGAACAAATAGCGAAATTGTTCTGTGATGGTAAAATCCGCGATGGTGATTACTTTCTTTATACCGATGCGTGGAATCCCACTGTTATCCAGTTGAAATATATGGCAGAATTACTTGGGATAAAAATCCGTATAGGTGGCTTATGGCATGCTGGAAGCTATGATCCCCAAGATTTTCTAGGTCGCTTAATTGGTGATGCCTCATGGGTTCGAAAAGCAGAAATGTCAATGTACGATTGTTACAATGATAACTTTTTTGCTACTCGCTTTCATATTGATCTCTTTACAAATACGTTTTGGGATAATGATCGTGACATCGACAGGCAACTACTTCACTCTATTAGACAAGTGGGTTGGCCGATGGAGTATATCGAAACTGATCTTGGTGCATATAAAAATAATAAAGCGAAAGAGGACATAATACTATTTCCACATCGTATCGCACCTGAGAAACAGCCAGAGGTTTTTGATTATATTGCTGAACAAATGCCCGAATATAAGTTCATCAAATGTCAGGAACTTGAATTGTCCAAACCAGATTACCACGACTTACTAAGCAGATCAAAGATGGTATTCAGTGCTAACTTACAAGAAACATTGGGTATATCAATGTACGAAGGAATTGTGGTTGGCAGTGTACCAATGGTGCCCGACAGATTATCATACAGTGAAATGTGGAGTGACCAATTTAAGTATCCAAGCGAATGGACAACTTCTTTAGATTCAACAAAAAAGAATATAGAAAATATCAAAGCATATATTCATAAACAAATGAAGATGAACACTGATATTCAACCTATACTGGTAGAAGAAAGTAATAGAGTTAAAAGCTTTTATTCCGGAGATGACATGATAATTTACCTAAATAATAATACTTGACATAATGACGTATTTGTAGTAATATAATATAGAAAGGAACATAGTATATGACAAAGACTTCCGACGAGATACGTAAACGAATTAATGCAGCAGGTGCTCGGTACTGGGCTGGAGATAATATTAGCCAATACATCAATGAAGGCGAAAAAGATAAACTAATCGATGAACTTACACTTAAATTTGAGGATGTATTGGACAGTTTATTGATTGACAGACATACAGATCCCAACAGTATAGACACTGGTAGGCGTTTAGCAAAGATGTATGTACATGAACTTATGTCGGGTCGCTATACCCCGGCGCCGCCTGCAACTGCATTCCCAAATGAACCTGATAACATTACAAATGAGCGGTATGAAGGTATGCTTGTAGTTCGAAGTGAACTAACAAGTGTATGCTCACACCATCATCAGCCTGTTAAAGGTGTAGCATATATTGGTATTATTGCAGCAGACACGTTAATTGGTCTAAGCAAATATACCCGTATTGCACAATGGTGTGCGCGGCGAGGAACACTTCAAGAGGAACTTGCTATGGATATAAACAGAGAAATTCGAAATGCTACTGGTTCAGGCGATGTTGGTGTTTATATTCAAGCAACACATGGATGCTGTGAGAACCGTGGTATTATGGCACATAGTTCACTGACACAAACTACAGTACTTAAAGGATCATTCTTTGATAATCCGCACGTTAAACAAGAATTTATGGATAACATCAAACTACAACAGGAGTTTAGTTGCTAATGAAACTAAGATATTCAGAAGCGTTTTATAGCGTACAAGGCGAAGGTAAGTTTGTAGGAGTGCCTAGTGTATTTTTACGCACATTTGGATGTAACTTTCGCTGTCAAAACTTCGGACTAAATAAGGATAGAGAAAAGACTCGTTACAATCCAGAAGTTGAACAACTTATCAAAGATGGTGTACATGAAAAAGTAGAAAAGTTTGAGGACTTGCCTATTATACATACTGGATGCGATACATATGCCAGTATATATCCAGAATTTAAACACCTTGTATTTGATAAAACGATTGATGAAGTTGTAGAACATTTATTGTCATTGACGCCGGAAGGCAAATGGACACAAGATAATGGACAGGATATTCATCTAATTTTAACAGGCGGCGAACCTTTACTTGCTTGGCAAAAATTATATGTAGAATTATTTCAACACCCACGTATGCAGGATTTAAAAAATGTCACTTTCGAAACCAACACTACGCAGCATCTATACGATGAACTATTCAACTATTTCAACTATAATGATAGACTTCAAGTCACTTTTAGTTGTTCACCAAAACTATCCGTTTCGGGCGAGTCTTGGGATGACGCTATTAAGCCTAATATTGCTTGCGAATATAACATTTTGGATGATAGTGACGTTTACCTTAAGTTTGTTGTTGCTGATAGAAGCGATGTTGATGAAGTTACTAGGGCTGTTCAGCAATACCGGGATGCCGGGCTGGAATGTCCAGTATATCTTATGCCAATGGGAGGACGCAGTGAGGAATATTCCCTCAACGTACAAGAAGTGGCGGAACTCTGCATGGAAAGAGGATGGAGATTTACACCCAGACTCCACATTTCTTTATTCGGAAATGCCTGGGGGACTTGAAGAAGTTGCAAAATATAATAGTGGTATTGTGTCGGAAGAGCAACTTGAGAATATTAGGAAAAAATTATGAAAGATCCAAAAGTAGAAGAAATGATTAAGGAACTAAACACGTTGGTAAACAATATGAATAAACTAAATGTCAAATTGTATAAGCAAGGTGTGTCGTATAGACTAAACGATGGATTTAATGATGACCGAAGTGCAAAACTAGTTGAAATACAATATCTACAACAAACAGTGGAGTATTAATATCATGAGTAAAGTTAAAGACTGGTTCATAACAATGCTTATGGATGCAAAAAGTAAAGAAAAATATATTATTGAAAAAATTACAGACGATGGCGCCAAAGCAAGAAAACTATTGGATTATAAACTAAAGCATAACGAAATTTCAACTGATGAATTCAATAAGGCATCTGCAACTTTAAATGAAGAGCCATATATACGTGTTGTAAGTTTAGAAATGGATCCCACATCACCAAGTGCAGGATATTTTGAACTAGATTTCAATGAACACTTTGTCGAATATCTTGCCAATAGTGGTTATGAGGGGGTAGAACCTGATGAAATAGTTGACAATTGGTTCAATGATTTATGTCAAAATATTGTAATGGAAGGGCTTGAAGACAGTGAAGGTATTACAAAAAGTGTTGATTCTTCTAGTAAAGAAGGTCTAATCATCCAGCGTTTAAAAAATGATGATGGGAATACAGAATACTCTTGACATTAGTATTCAAATCATCTATTATAGAATCATAATTAAAAACAGAGGTAATAATGGCTACTTTCATTCTTGTTGACAGTCTTAATATGTATCATCGTGCAAAGCATGTAACACATCGCGGCGCTGATATAGATACTAAAATTGGTATGTCCTTTCACATTATGATGTCAAGTGTAAAGATGTGTTATAATATGTTTAACGCAGACCATGCAGTGTTTTGTTTAGAAGGGCGTAGTTGGCGTAAAGACTTCTATACCCCCTATAAGGCGCAGCGTAGGGTCGCCCAACAAGCAAAGAGTGAGCGGGAGCAAGAAGAAGACGCTATTATGTTTGGTGCGTATGATAGTATGATTAAGTTCCTAGATGAACGTACTAATTGCACATTGTTGCAGAACCCAGAAGCAGAAGCAGATGACATGATTGCTCTGTTCATTGAATCACATCCCAATGATCATCACGTTATTATCAGTAGTGATAGTGATTATCAACAGTTAATATGTGATAATGTAACTATATACGATGGTGTACAAAATCGTATCATCACACCAGATGGCTTTTTTAAGGATGATAAGAAACGCACTCCCATCAAAGATAAGAAGACTAAAGAGGTACTACCAGCACCTGATCCCGAATGGTTACTGTTTGAGAAATGTATTCGCGGTGATACAAGTGATAATATCTTTAGTGCGTATCCTGGTTGTCGTAAGAAAGGCACTAAGAATAAAATTGGTATGATTGAAGCATATGAAGATCGTAATACAGGCGGTTTTAATTGGAATAACTTTATGTTACAGCGTTGGACAGATCATAATGGTGAAGAACATACCGTTCGTGATATGTATGAGCGTAATAAAAAGTTAATTGATCTTACTGCACAGCCACACGATCTTAAAGTAAAGTTTATTGAAACTATTGCTGAACGTAGTATACCAAAGACAAAAGCAGGCGTGGGTATTAATTTCTTACGCTGGTGTGGCGAATGGGACTTACAAAATCTAGCAAAAGCGCCTGACGAGATGGCTGCAATTCTTAATAAAGCATACCCACATGATTAAATATATTTTTGATGTAGATGGTACACTGACTCCAAGTAGAGACAGAATTAATCCTTCTTTTCTAAAATTTATGTTGAAGTTTTCAAAGTCTAATTCAGTATACTTGGCAACAGGCAGTGATGCACCAAAGACTATTGAACAAGTTGGTGATATGCTATTCAACAGTGTAGCACGTTCTTATAACTGTAATGGCAACTCTGTATGGGAGAAAGGGGTTAACGTACATAACAACCCTTGGAAGATACAAGTTCCAGCACACCAAACATTGAGATACTGGTTAGAGAATACACAGTTTCCGCATCTTACTGGTACTCATATTGAAGAACGTCCAGGTATGGTTAATTTCTCAATTGTAGGGCGAGGCGCCAATGCTGAACAACGTGCAGAATATGTAAAATGGGATAAGCAATATAATGAACGTGATAACATGGCATTATATATTAATTATAATGATGATGAATTTGAAGGCATAACTGCTACCGTAGGAGGTGAAACTGGAATCGATATTGCTCCTACTGGTTCAGATAAAAGCCAAATACTCAAAGATTTTACAAAGACTGACACACTGATATTCTTCGGTGATGCTATTTTTGATGGTGGCAATGATTACACAATAGCACAAGCAATTAAGAAAAAAGGTGTAGGTAGAACCCATAAAGTATCTGGATGGGAAGAAACATACAAAATATTAACAGATGTATACAGTTGAAATTGTAAAAGATAAATTCTGGATTGTTGAAGATGCAGGAATAAAACTTGGTCTTATTCGCAAGACAGAGTATTCCCACTTTGAAGTGATCATGCGAGATAGTCTTGATATAGAAACTCTACCATTCGATGCTCTAACTTCAAAGTACGGAAGCAAAATTCTAAAATCTAAACAGGTAAAAAAGATTGAAAGTGTAGATTACGGTAAAGATTTAGACAGTGTTAACGACTATCCTACCAAGCATCATGCATATAATAAATCTACAGATGATAAAGGGATACCAGTTTATACTAAAACAGAAAAATCAAAAGTGATATATGCAGCAGGATATTATGGATTACATTTCACTGGCGTGTGGAGAAATGCATATTGTGTAAAACGTGAAACCTTAGATACATATGAATATATCGGACCATTTAAAACAAAGACACAACTGGAAGCAGAAATTGCTAGAATTAACAAATGAATGATTATAACCAAATAAAAAGTTTTCTAATGTCTGTTAATAAAGCAGCAGTTAGAAAAGATGCACAAATTCGTATGAGTATGGAAGATGCTATTAAACTACAAACAGAATTATCTTTACTTTTATTAGAGTTGAAAGATACAAATAAAACACCAGAAACAGTCATATTTGATGGAGGAAAATTTAATGCCCGAATTTAGCGCAGTAATGATTATTGGACACTTTGTTGTGTCGTTATTTCAAGTCCCATTGGGACAACCATTGTACCAATTTGTACCATATCCTAGTATGGAGAGATGCCAAGAGTACTCACAATATTTGCAAACACCAAGTGGTGGTCACACAATGAGTCTAGAATACAAAATGTACAAAACTATAGAGTGCATATCTAAAGAAGAATTTGAACGCGAAATGAAAAAAATGCAACAACAAAACAACAACAGCGGCGATACCGAAACAGATAATTGGAATTGATATTATTTAGATAAATATACTATAGAATTAAGGATATAGTGTATGAAATATTTAAATAAGGTACGTGGAATAATAATAACAGTTATAAAATCAACATGGATTTATAAAGTAATAAAAAATACTATATCTAACCCGGTATATTTAATCTTAACATTAGCAGTTTTGTTCTTAGGTGGCATACAAGTAAAACAATATGTTGAAGATTATATGGTAGAATTTAAAAGACTTAATGATATAGCAACTAAAGCGGCAGAATTAAGTAAAGAAGAAGAACATCTATCTTTCACTAAGATAGATGATTTTCTGTATACATTGACAGGGAGTGTCGGGTCAGGCGACTGTGATCGTATTGTTCCTGATATGCCAATGGACTTCACTGTTATATTAGAAAGTCCCGGTGGCAATCTTGCAGAAGGTTCATGTATCGCTGCACATTTTAAATTGCGTAATGTTGTTACAGTTGTACGTGATACACAGGTAATGAACGCAGATGGAAAAGTAATATATTTACCTGGAAAAATAGTTGACGAATTAGAAATAGATCATTTAAAAAATAAAACAGTATGTGCAAGTGCCTGTGGTCTTATGTTTTTAGGTGGTGATAGAAGATATTTAATTGGTGATGTTTGGTTCGGTATCCATGGGCCAGGCACACCAGAACAGTTTATCAATATGATGCACCCAAAACAAGCAGAATCTGGCGCATATCGTACTGCTAGTAATCTATTAGGCTTGTTAGAAGAATTGGGGGTAGACGACCCAGAAGTAAGAAAACTGTTCATACAAATCCCAAATCAAACAATGTATTGGTTGAAACCAAATGACTTTCAAGTAAAGCCAGGATTAATTAAACTAGCAACAAACTACGTTAACTTTTGGGGTTTATCAACAGCATCACTCGATCCACTATAAGGATAGGATGCTATATAGGAGGACTACCAAATGCTAAAGAGTTTCTTTTGGACTCCAGCAGAATTTTTATATGCTTGGCTAATGCTTGCTTGGCTTTTATTTGTTGGCTGGTACAATGTTCAGATACTAGTTTATTATAATGCGTGGAACAGAGAGTTCTACGATGCAATACAAACATTACAGGAAGCAAGATTTTGGGAATTATTCTGGAGTTTTAATCCAGTTAGATTATGGGAATTTATTTCATTTCGTATGGATGAAACGACTACCGTTCCAAGTTTCTTAGAAATATTACTTATATATGTTCCAATGGCAACATATGCTACATGGCAAACGCAACGCTTCACTTTTCGATGGAGAGAAGCAAATACAAAATATTACTTAACCCGTTGGGAAAGTTCTACAGCAAAAATTGAAGGTGGTTCACAGCGTATCCAAGAAGATTTAATGATCTTTGGTAAAACATTACAGTCACTATTTACTGGTTTCGTCAACAAGATTTTCATTCTTGCTGCTTTCTTACCAGTACTGTGGACACTCAGTGAAGGTCTTCCTGTATGGAATGGACAAATAATTCCTGGGTTCCTAGTATGGGCAGCATTAATAATGAGTATTGGCGGAACGCTACTATCATTCTTGCTGGGTATTAAATTACCTGGTTTGGAATATAAAAATCAAGTTGTTGAGGCAAAGTTTCGTAAAAAACTTGTACACAGTGAAGATGATTTCAATGAGCGTTTAACTGCCGATCTGTTTCCAATGTTTGCATCAATTAAACGCAATTACTATCGTCTGTTTAATTACTATATGGGATTTGGTATTTGGCAAACAGGTTTCTCACTACTAGCAGGAAATGTTGCTATTGTAGTATTAGCGCCAAGTTACTTTGCACAATTAATTACATTCGGTGTTCTAATTCAAGTACTTAATGCGTTTGGTAGAGTAGAAGGTGCATTAACATTCTTTATCGATAGATGGACAACAATTGTTGACTTCCAATCTGTTATTAAACGACTTCGTGAATTCAATAAAGTATTAGATGAAGCAGAAAATAACGCTACGTCATAATAACAGTGTTAATATAACATATAAAAAAGCGTCCACTAGTGGGCGCTTTTTGCATTATATATAGACATAATTACGTTTTTAGATAAATATATGTAACAACTAAAAAAATAATAGGGGCATATCAATACAATGGCTAGACCTAAACCTACGATAATATTAGAATATACTGATTCTAAAACATATAGAAGTGAACAAGTACTTAAGGCATCGGCAATATATGCTGTTTTCTATAAAGGCGAGGCAATAAACCTGCGTTCATTAAATAGTCTGATTAATTTTCCAGGACCTAAATATAAAAAGTGTTCATTCTCAAATCCGGGGCATGCTTATAATTTAGCAGAAAAATTAAATGATTTATTTAAGTGTGATGATTTTGAAGTTTACATGCTAGATAAAGGACAAAAGTTATCTTCCAAGTAACTTACTAGTAAAATGACCAAAAATGAACTACTAACATATCTGAATGCTAATACAAAAGGTAAATGCACAGGTAGAAAAGAATTTAAATTATATGATATTTTTATTAGTGATACTAATCAAACATCAAATTTTAGGTTAACAACTATGGGCAAAGATATTATGTCCAAACATTTTGATACCTATAATATCACATTATATTCTACTAAAAAAGGCGAAACTGGCTCACAAGTTATAGAACTAGATAGATATATGATTTCTCCTTACTATCTGCGGCACGGTAAACTTATTATTTTTGAAGAATCTTTGGCTGCAGAGTTTACATTATTATCTGGAGATTTCGATCTTTGGATTCAAAATAAAAAATATATGCCAAAATGACTATTATAATTACGTGGGAGATAAAATGATACGTAAAAAAAGATTTGGTCTTACTGCGCAAGAAAAAGTAGAACGCCAAGCCAGACGTAATAATCTTATCCAACAAAAAGAAAAAATATTATTACATGACCCTTGGCAAGGGTATTGTGATAATACTGACCACCCGTTGTTTACTATTAAAGTCACAAAAGAAAAACCTTATGCAGCATGCTATTATTGCAGCAAACTATGGATATTAACAACATTTTCAAAATAAAACTTGACAAATTAAACGAATCACTGTATAAGTTAATAGTAATCAGATAGAAGGAGAATCACATGTTTGACAATTTTTACAATGATATGGTCAACCTCACTAGTGAAAACCAAAATCCAGATGGCTCTATTAATTGGAACTTTGTCGATAGTGACCTGTTTGAAAAATATCAAGTCATTCTAGACGGAGAAACATATAGTAAATATTTCGATAAAGCCGCGGATATTGTAGAAAGTGATATTTAAATACTTGACATTCATATCTATTAACGCTATACTATCTAAGTAATCAACAGAGAAAGAGAATCATCATGGCAATTGCAAATGTTTCAACCGCAGATTTAGATGTACGTTTAGTTCGCCCAAGTGATATACGCTACGAAATTAATTACGCTATGAATCGTAAGCGTCCGGTCTTTATTTGGGGTCCTCCGGGTATTGGTAAATCTGAGATTGTTGACTCAATCACACAAGATCGTTCAGGCTATATGATTGATATGCGTCTTGCTCTTATGGAACCCACTGACTTGCGTGGTATCCCAGTACCGAATATAGAAACAGGATTGATGGAATGGCTTCCGCCTGCTGATCTTCCTACTCAAGAACTTGCTGATCAATTCGAATGTATCACGTTATTTCTTGATGAAATGAATCAAGCACCTCAGTCTGTACAGGCTGCAGCGTATCAGTTGATTCTGAACCGCCGCTTGGGCAAATATCGTCTCCCAGATAATGTTAACATTGTAGCAGCCGGTAACCGCGAAAGTGATCGTGGTGTCGCATATCGTATGCCCACTGCACTTGCTAACCGATTTGTTCATCTTGAAATGACTACGGATTTCGAAGATTGGCAGACATGGGCTTTGCAAAACAATATAGATGCTGAGGTTGTAGGCTATGTTACTGCAAACAAGATGGATCTAATGAACTTTGATCCTCGCACTGCATCACGTGCATTTGCTACTCCTCGTTCATGGACGTTTGTATCACAAATGCTTCCAATGGAAGGTGAGCAAATTTCAGATAGTCGCTTGCACGATTTGATTGCAGGTACAATTGGTGATGGCATTGCTACTAAATTTATGGCTCACCGTGCAGTAGCAGGAAAACTTCCTAATCCAACAGATATCTTAAATGGTACAGTCACTACATTAACACCAGAGGCACGTGAAATCTCTGCTATGTTCTCACTTACTGCTTCACTTTGTTACGAACTCAAAGATTTCTTGGATCGTAATGGTAAGGAAAAAATGGACGAGTTATACAAAATGGCAGATAACTTTTTTAACTTTATGATGGATAATTTCGAAACAGAAATGACCGTACTTGGTGGGCGTACTGCATTAAAAGTTTATAAATTACCACTTGAACCTCGTAAAGTTCCTTGCATTGAAAAGTTTTTCAAAAAATATGGTAAACTAATCATTGATGCTCATAATAATTAATTAATAAAAAAGGGCGCTTAGGCGCCTTTTTTCTTGACAATCTATATAGTAGATGTTATATTAATGTTGAAATAGATGAAAAGGTGTATCGTATGCGAATCGAACCAGAAAAAATTACTACTGAAGACGATTTCAATTCAATATTTGATGATCTATTAAAAGAAAATGGCATTGAAGTTGATGAAAATTCAGACGAACCGGTAGTATTCGAATACACCGATAAAGAAGTCAAAGAAATGATTGTCTCTGGCCGTGTGCGCTTGTTGATTAAACATCCCTTCTTTGGCACACTTGCTACACGTTTAAAACTAGTGGAAGCAGAATGGTGCCCAACTGCTGCGGTAGATGGCAAGCACTTCTATTATAACTCAGATTTCTTCCGCACTATGACACCAGAAGAGATTGACTTTATTGTTGGACACGAAGTATTTCATTGTGTGTATGATCACTGCGGTATCGGTAGTCGGCTAATGGACTTTGCAGAAAATGAACGTGATGCAAAATTATGGAATATTGCTGCTGATTATAAAGTTAACCAAGCAACAGTAGAAGCAAAAATTGGCACAATGCCAAAACAAGCCCTATATGACCGCAAGTATTATAAATCATATACAGAAGAAATCTATCGTGATCTATTGCAACAGCAAGAAAACGGCAAAGATTTTAGTGATACTGATACACTTGATGAACATATGTTCGGTGACGGTGATGGTAACGGTGATGGCAAAAATGATCCCACTGGTCGTAATGCGCCCATCAAAATCTCTAAAGAAGAAGCAAAAGAAATAAAAGATCAGATGAAACAGGCTGTGTTACAGGCTGCACAAGCATCCGGTGCTGGTAATCTACCGGGTGATATCAAACGTATGATTAAAGATATGACTGAGCCCAAAATGGATTGGCGTGAGTTTATTAATCTAAGTATTCAAAGTTCACAAAAATCAGACTTTACATGGATGCGTCAATCTCGTAAATCACGTAGTATGGGTATATATCTACCAGGTATGGACAATGAGGTTATGGTTGATGCTGCAATCGGTATTGATGTTTCCGGTTCTATATCTAAAACAATGATACAAGATTTCTTAGGTGAAATCTATGGCATTATGCAACAGTTTCAGGACTTTCGTTTAAAAATCTGGACATTTGATACACAAGTATATGCTGAATCATTTAAAGAATTTACACCTATGAATGCAGAAGAATTAAAAGAGTATGAAATTATTGGCTGTGGTGGCACAGACTTTGCTTGTAACTGGAACTTCATGGATGAAAATCAAATCGAACCAGACAAGTTCATCATGTTTACCGATGGCATGCCATTTGGTTCGTGGGGGAATCCTGCATACTGTGATACATTGTTTGTTATTCATGGGTCACAGCATATCATTCCACCATTCGGTGAATATACATATTACGAATCGTAATAAAATACAAGTATAAATATAATTATGAGCAATGATACACTATTATTAAATGCTAATGGCGCACCTTTAAGTGTGACGCCGTTATCTACTTTGTCTTGGCAAGAGAGTATAAAGCTTATATGGTTAGATAAAATAAATGTACTTGAATGGCATGATTGGACTGTACATTCAGTTAATCATAATATGCAAGTACCAAGTGTTATTTGTGTGAGGGAATATATGCCACAATCGGGAACGATTAATTTCTGTCGATCAAATGTCTTTATACGTGATAGATATACTTGCCAGTATTGTTATAATACATTTAATAAGACAGATTTAACACTTGATCATATCTTACCAAAGAGCAAGGGTGGCAGAACTAATTGGCATAATATTGTAAGTGCATGCAAAAAATGCAATCACAGTAAAGGAAATAATTCAAATATTGTTCCCAAAGTTATGCCAGATAAACCCAACTTCTATCAAATGTATGGAAGTAAAAATTTTACATTACATATAAAGCATGAAATTTGGTTAAAATATCTAAAATGGCCAGACGAATTTGTTAATATGGTTGCATAAAAGCACTTGACATCAATCACGTAATGTAGTATAATCGTAGTATGAATAAGAGTTTATTCATATTATATATAATAAATTGACAAATAGGAGAAACTTAATATGTCAGAAGAAACTCAAGCACCAGAAGTTGAAGCAGATACTGCTGTGGCACCTACAGAAACACCAGCAGTTACAGTTAACGATCTTGTTAATGTATATGCAATTATTGATCTAGCATCAAAGCGTGGCGCATTTCAAGCAGGTGAACTTTCAGCAGTAGGAAATACTGCAAACCGTGTTAAAGCATTTGTAGATCATGTACAATCACTAAGTGCAGCATCGGCTGAAACAGCAGGTGAAACTGAAACACCTGCAGCGGAAACATCGGAGTCATAATATGGCCCGGGCACCTTTCATCAAACACGTTGGTAGACATGCAGGAACAGGCCAGCGTTTAAGTGTTGTTTTTATGTCTCTCCCAGATGAACCAGATAGTGCGTTGGCAGTGTATAGTGATACATTACCTGACCGCTATCATGATTCGTATATGGAAGCAATTGAGTCAAATGAAGGCCAATCAACTAATAATCTATATGAAGTTCTTTCACGTAAAGTATTTTGGCACGGCAAAGTAATGCTAGACACACTTCATTCTGAAGGACATCTTTCAAAGATTCCAACAAATCAGATTATTATGACTCCAAATACACAAACAAATGTACCATTGAACGAGATCAATGACGCAATGAATTCTACAGAAGACACAACAGTAGAAAATGTAGAGCCACAAGAATCACGTATTGATTCAAATGTTAAATTATCCAAAGATGATGAAAATAAACAAATTGCGTGGAATCTTTTGGTACAAGCAAACTTGTTGGCTGCAGAAGCAGAAGTAAAGAGACAGGAGGCATATAAGTATGATGCTAGTTTAATGCCGAAAACAAAAAAATCAGCCAAACCTAAGGCGAAAGCAGCAGTAGATACATCTGCAATTCCAGATGTTCCTAAAAAGCGCGGACGTCCAAGGAAGTCTGTAACATAATGTCTGTTAATAGTAAGCGTAGTAGCATTCTAAGTAGAATTGAGCAAGAACGTGTTCGCCAATATGATTTGGCAGGCAGTGAATATGATGCGAAAAACTCTCCAAATGATTGGATTGCAATAACATCATATTATTTGGCACAAGAAACTAAACGTGCAACTATGCTTACTCCACCAAATTCTAAAGATTTTGAAAGAGAATTAATAAAGGCGGCGGCGGTAATCTTGGCATCACTTGAACATATTGATGTTATGAAAGAACGTGGGCATCTAAGTTAGGAAAATACATGGAATTTGATAGAGAAGGTGAATTTGATAGAATAATGGAAGAAGTGGTTCCAATTAGCATTCCATCTTCATTCATTAAAGGTATTCAAGTAACAATGACAAATGGTCACCAGGTAACACTAACCGGCGATGATTTGTTAACCCCATTACCACTTAGTGGTGAGTTTAGTTGGGCAGATATGGCAAAGAATTTCGAAGCAATTGACGATGTTGAAATATTACTTGATATCCCAAACTTACGTGAAAGTGTAGTAAAAAGTGTAAAAGAAATTTTAAAACAACATTTTCAAAGTTATAGGGATCAGAGTGAATAAATGACAAACTATGAAGAAGATGAATACTTAGATTTACTACATCATACACTAGAGAAAGGAGAAACACGCGGTGCCGAGCGCACTGGTGTTGGTACACGCTCTATCTTTATGACTACAAATAGATACAATCTTAGTAATGGATTTCCGCTATTAACAACCAAACGTGTGCCATTTAAATCAGTTCTAAGTGAATTACTATGGTTTCTTGAAGGTTCACAAAATGAACGTAGACTTGCTGAAATTCATTATGGTAAACCCAGAACGGAACTAATAGGCAAAACTACTATATGGACTGCGAATGCAGACGCACAAGGTGCTGCACTAGGCCATTATAATACTGATATTAATAAAGATTTGGGCCCAGTGTATGGAGTACAATGGCGAAACTTTAACGGCATCGATCAAATCCAACAGTTAGTAAAAGGATTAAAAAATAATCCACAATCACGTAGGCATATTTTAAATTCTTGGAATGTTAGTGACTTAGATAAAATGGCACTACCGCCATGCCATGTTATGTCACAGTTCTATGTAAGTAGTGATGGTAAATTAAGTTGTAGTTTATATCAACGTAGCGCAGACTTATTCTTGGGAGTTCCATTTAATATTGCAAGTTATTCATTATTAACATATATGCTTGCACACGTTTGTAAATACGATGTAGGCGAATTTATTCACGTTATAGGTGATGGTCATATATATAATAATCATATAGAGGCGGTTGAGGAGCAACTACAGCGCCATACAAGAGCCTTTCCTAAGTTAGTAATAAAACGTGATGTAAATTCAATATTTGATTTTAAAATGAATGATTTTGAAGTAGTAGGATATGATCCAGGTGAAACTATTAGAGCACCAATGGCAGTTTAAAAAGAAAAGCACCTTACGGTGCTTTTTTTATATCTTACGTTTTGGTATTTTTGAATCTGCACTACTAACACAACTCTTACTTATACATGGCATTGGTTTGTCAAATAGTTTAAATCCACTTTCGATATATCCCAATGGCTGGTCTGCACAACTATAACTACGTTTTATACTACCGTCTGGTTCACGTATTATGATACCCTGATAGCCACTGTTACAACTCCAACCTTCGAAGTTATTAAAGTTAAATGCATTAAAACGCTCTGCCTGATCCATATACCATTTCTTACCTTTTGAGTCTGTAAACTCTACTTGCATATGCCAAGGTACACTTTTATCATTTTGACCAATCGCATACTCTGGAACTTGAAAGTTGGGTTTTGGTCTATCATTCCATTTACGTTTTACCTCAGTATACGCAAGTTGTGGCATACCATTCCACAATCTTTTCATCTGTTCTTCTGTATACCCATCAACTACACGACTTGCAGTGGGATCCGATTGTGGCTTCAATGTTACATTAATGCCTTGTTCATGAAAAAATAATGCATTGTCCCAATCACGTTCAAACCAGTCTGGGACCATAACCATATTCACTGTAATTTGCACATCATTTTCTTGACACAATATAAGTTTATCTGCAAACTCTTGCATCTTATCTCTTGTATTAAGATGCTCAGTATGTAAACTAGCAGTGATACTTGCACGATGAAATGGTTTAACTCGCTCTACATAATCCTCATGCCATTTAACATTACGTGACATATTAGTTGTCATATGAACACTTGTGTAGTTAGTATTTGATACATCATCTGCAAGATGACCCAGAATATCTAAATAGCCAGGATGGAAAGTAGGTTCACCGCCAGATAACGAGAAGTGAAAACTATTAAATCCATTTTCACGTGCTTGCCTCTTTATTTCATCTATTGTCCGTAAACATAGTTCTGTAGGACGATGGTCTTTACGGTCACTGCGGGCATAAGGCCAACAGTAGGAGCATTTGTAGTTGCAGAATCTTCCCAGTAGCCAACTAACAGTGAATAGGTCACGATACAGCAAAGTGCGCTGACCGACACTAACAATATCGTCAAAAGGTATTTTAGTAAAGTCATAATTAGACCATTTTAAATCTTCATTCATAATATATTATATCATTCATTTTGTAGTTTGTCAAACTCTTTTTTAAAGTTATTCACCTAAAATTTCTGTCATATTGTTAGTCCGTTTGTTTTATTCCAAAACGCATTTGCTATTTTATAATGTGCATCTTGTCCTGGATGTAATCCGTCTAATGCTCTTGTATTGCTTTTAATATAATTTCTTATACCTATGTCAAGTAGCGAAATATCAAACCATTTTTTATTTTGATATTTCTCATCTATTACAGTTGTATGATAACTTTTTATTCCAATGCTGTCAAGATATAATTTAGCAAATTTTATGTTTCTTCTTTGATCTAAGAAACTATCGTACTCATCCCATATATATTCATAGTACATATTAGCGGTCTCTGTTACTTTACCAAACAAAGGCTTTTTATAGTTTTGCCACATCCATGGACCAATTTGGTTTACATTATTATCTTCTCGTATGATAGACCAACGTTCCGGATATGACCAAGCTATTACAACCACATCGCTTGACTTGAATTCAAAATCAAGAATTATATTTATAATTTCTTTGCACCCTGCTCCCATTTGCCCTTTGTTGATTGCTTCAGCACCAGCAATGTTCGCCAATACTTGCGGCCAAGCATGTTGACTTGGAACAATGTTTTCAGGATGATTGTCTTCCATACTTTGTCCGTATGTTATACTGCATCCAAATGCTACAATTCTCATTACTAATCCTTATATCAATGAATCAAGTGTTATCTACCATCTGCCAAATGCCCACTTGCGTTCCAGACACCACCAACATTCACCGCACGGCGTTTTTTCAAACTCTGGATTGTAATCACCGATTGGTATTACTTCGCAACTACGTGTAAGATCAAATAATGGCATAACATTATATTGATTGTACATTGATGCTACAAATCTTTTATCCACTTTGTGTAATGGTGTGTACCATGCCCATTCTAGACCTTCTCTTATATTTAGGGCTTTTTCATCTTCTCCTACGTTTCTATTTGGTAGTCCAGTAGCTACCAAATCAACCGCAGTGCCATTAATGTCAAGCACACTAGCTTCAACTACAGGATTATTAGTAATACCACTAATTATTAAATTTGTTCTACCTTCTTGAAACAAGCGATGTTCAACTTCATGAAAATACACGGTATCTTGTTTATCTCTATAATATGTATAGTGCATATCAAAATTAGCAAAGCCTGTATTAGCAATTGTCCAATTTATGACATCCGCTGCTTTACGAGCATTCCAACGATGCTTAAAATCGTTAGCACATGTTGATACACTTACGGTAGCATCTGTTCGATTGTTCTTCATTAAGTAATCAACAACCATGTAAAGTAATATTGCACTGTCAGCACCACCGCTGCAGTTTACTAAAATTTTATTATATTTTTCATCAATATCAAAGTTTATACTTTGTGTTCCATCATCACTATGTAGTATCATCCCCAATCTTCCCTTTCTAAATCTCCGTTTGATTCATCAAACTTATATACTTCTGCTTTCAGTGAACCTTTAGCTCCGCCCACATCTTTCATTTCCATTTGCTCTGGTATAATACCCGGAGCATGGTAGTTGAACAACGATGTTGCAACTTTATCAACTCTTGCCTTTGGTACACACAATCCGCAACCACAGTGTGTTTTAGGACATCTAATAAATGGTATGCGCCCAGTATTAAACTGTGCTTCTAGTGTATCGCAGTATTCGTCAAAGGTACTTACTTTACATATACTTCCAATTTCACCGTCAAGATTTACTTGACATGTTTGATGATGATAAATTCTATCTACTTCTTGGTGTATATACAGGAAGTACCAGTTTACCATACAACTCCAATTTTGAAAATTGTTGTTTGTTACAAATGAGCCTTCGCTTACTGATCCATCGTCAAAACTTAGGTCTAACTGTCTGCCACCACAACACGGTCGACCAATTTTTTGTCCTACTTCTTTTTTTGGTTCTGGTTGATTACTAATCACATCTTTTGTGTCATCTGATGTAACAACAGGCTTAGGCGGATTACTAGCATAATAAGCAGGCTTAGGCTCTTTGTTTTGCTTTGCTTTCCAGTAATCCTTGAACCAATCCATTTGAGTTTTAGTGTAAGTGTGTACGGTCTTGTTCTTTATTCCCGAGTTAATATCGCCCTGATCACCAATGACACGTGGAGTATACTGTACACCTCTATCGTCACACCACTGTGCAATATAAACACACTCATTAAAGTAATCAGAATTCTCATGAAACATAATATTGATCTTGAATCCATATCCAGCGTCATGCATTGTTTGTAAGTTTTCTCTAACTTGTTTCTTTTGTGCTTCAGTGCCCTCACAATGATAACTTACTGTTGTGAAGTCGGTGTTCTTCATAACTGTTTCAAGTCTACGCTTGCTGTAAAATCCGTTTGTAGTTAGTGTACGTTTCCAATGAGGATACTTTTCTTGTAAGTATTCTAGAAATCTAAAGAACTCTGGATTTACAGTTGGTTCACCGCCTGTGAAACTTGTTGCTACTCTAAATCGTTCGTTTCTTTTTGAATTATAAATCTCACTGTAACGCTCTAAACTATCTGCAGTCTT
>Ga0209557_1000471_pt1 | contig 23942 bp, 22 predicted proteins | sample SaaInlV_120m_DNA_4_FD_184672 | JGI IMG/M metagenome (GOLD analysis project Ga0209557, IMG submission 184672) | Marine microbial communities from expanding oxygen minimum zones in the Saanich Inlet - Saanich Inlet SI074_LV_10m_DNA (SPAdes) (version 2) | ecosystem: Environmental > Aquatic > Marine... | reverse complement strand
GGGTCTAAAAGTTGAAATTGCACCAAAGCTGTGCTGATCAAGCGCCGCACACCACCATTGGGTTTTAGTTGTTTGAAATCAGATTTAGATCCGATTGTTTTTGCTTGTGTGTCCACATCTATAAGCGTCAGCCTATCCCCCGCCGCAGTGGCCACAAAGAACCTGCCATCGCGGCGCTGCCAAATGTTCTTTTTAGACCACTGCTCCAAAAATTCGGTGACTTGTGGCAACCCTGAAGCGGCAATCGCATCAATCGTCTCGCCGACAGTTTTACGCGACGGTTTGGCGATTTCTGTTGCATGAGTTTGCAAAATTGATTGGAGCGTTTGTGCTGTAACGGCAGATACGCCGCAGAGTGTTAGGATCAAGGCAAAAAATACGGAGCGCATGATTGGTCTTTCAATTGATTGAAAACAGGCACTTGGTTCGCTCCTGAGCGAAGAGCCAAGTGCCTGTATCAAATGCTTAGTAGTTAGAAGTCAGCTGAACGCATGTTTTTGTTTCAACGTTGTACATGCCGCAGCCCAGATCCTTCCAATCCGACTTCAACACCGCAGAAGCTGGTAAGAAATCAGTCCATGCGTCACCCGGCACTTCAGATGTTTGGCTGATGATGTCGAATTGGCCATCCGCCTGGATTTCGCCGATCAACACTGGTTTTGCCAGGTGGTGATTTGGCAACATAACAGCTGTACCGCCCGTCAAGTTCGGATACTCTTGCCCGTACATGGCTGTGCGCACTGCATCCACATCCGTTGTTCCAGCCGCAGTTGCCGCATTTACCCACATATTAAAGCCAATAAAATGGGCTTCCATCGGATCGTTGGTGACACGCTCTTGGCCAGCAAAGGCCTTCCAAGCAGCAATGAAATCTGCGTTGGCTTCAGATTCTGCAGATTGGAAGTAGTTCCAAGCCGCCAAGTGACCCACAAGGTTAGATGTGTCTAAGCCAGACAGTTCTTCCTCGCCCACAGAGAATGCAACAACTGGGATGTCATCCGCAGAGATGCCTGCAGCTGCCAGCTCTTTGTAAAAGCCAATGTTTGCGTCGCCGTTGATTGTTGAGATGACACCGACTTGTTTGCCGTCTTCGCCCAATGCAACAACGTCAGCAACGATGGTTGCCCAGTCAGATTGACCAAATGGCGTATAGTTCACAAAGATGTCGTCCGCTGCGATACCCTTGTCTTTAAGATAGGACTCAAGGATATTATTGGTCGTGCGTGGATAGACATAGTCTGTGCCCAGCAGCGCGAATTTCTCAACACCAAGCTCTTCAAGGAAGTAGTCCGTTGCCGGGATCGCCTGCTGATTTGGCGCAGCACCGGTATAAAAAACGTTCTTGGAAGATTCTTCGCCTTCATATTGAACCGGGTAGAACAACAGACCATTTAATTCTTCAATGACCGGCAAAACTGACTTGCGAGACACCGACGTCCAGTTGCCAAAAATGACATCAACCTCATTCACAGTCAAAAGCTCGCGGGCCTTCTCCGCAAATAGGGGCCAATCCGATGCAGGATCGACAACAACCGCCTCAAGCTCGCAACCCAAAAGGCCACCAGAGGCATTTTGCTGCTCGATTAACATCAGCATGGCATCTTTTAGGGTTGTCTCAGAGATCGCCATTGACCCCGACAATGAGTGCAAAACACCCACTTTGATGGGAGCGTCGCAGGCAACTGCCGCCGTCGCGCTCGTGATGCATAGAGCGCTTGCAGAAAGCGTTGAGTAGAAAATGGAACGAATTGACAAAGGATACACCCCTTAATTATTGCCACGCGCCAAAACACTCTCTGGGCACATCCCATCTTAGATGCTATTGGACGTAGGCAGCTTCATGTTGCAGCCATGCTAGGGTTGTTATCTGCCAGGATCGCACCCTAGCGTGGCAGTGGATTGTTCCACGCGGAACAGTGGTATTTCACATTAGGGATTACGAGAACTGAAGTTGTAGCCATTTTAAAAAAAGCAATTGGAGCAATTTCGCTCAAAAATCATTCTCATGAGCACCGTTAGCATAAATTATAAGCGCAGTGTGTCAGGCGTTTTGCTCATTTTGGGGTTTAAAGGCAAATAATTCGCATCCGTAATCTGTCTGAATAGGTTGTATTTTCTGCCATATCCCATGGATTAAGAACGTTAATTTTGCACCAAAAACACCTATGGGCGACGGGATTGTTCTTTCAAACCTTCAATGCCCTTGGCCTCATATTACCTCAACGATCTATGCCAACTCCTCACCAGATGGCCGCCATTCAGCAGCCTGCGCAGGGAGAGGGTCTTCCGCATTGCGAAGCGAAAGTGCAAAGCGCATATACCGCACGCACGCCAGCCGACTAACCTCTGGGCTTGTTTTGAAGCTGCGCAATGGGGAATATCTTGTCGTTTTCGGCCGCGTTAAACCCGCTTGCCCGCTGCAACCGCAACTGACAGCGCCGCTGATCCGAAGCCGGCGCCAAGACCATGCGGATCCTTGTCAGAGTAAAACCGTGGCAATGCCCTGCTGGATCGTCATGCGCGTCAGGTATCTTTCGGACAGCGTCGCATAGGTGTTCAGAATACTATCGGCCTCTTGCCTGCTCGCAAGCCGTGGTCGCCCGCGACGATGGCGCTTTTCACCTAGTCCGAGCGAAACCGGATGTATCGTGACCTCAGCGAGGCTATCGCCTTCAAAGCGGCAGATTGGCACCACCGTTTGCCAGTAGCGCATGTCGGATGGGAAGCCTTTTTGATCATCTTGGGTGCGTTGCTTGTAGAGCTTGGTCGGCGTCAACTGGTCATCGGCGCGAAAGCGATCGTAGGATTCGCCGGGAAGCTGCCGAACCAGTTCATTCTGGCCAATGAAATTGCCAAGGCTGTAAAAGATCGGCTTGCCATTGTAGATTTCCATCCCGCGCAAAAGATGTGGACCATGTCCGACGACGATATCCGCGCCCGCATCAATCACCGCATGTGCAAATTCGACGATGAAATCGGCCGGTTCATCTTTTTCATTGGCGTGTTCATGGGCATGGATGCTGACCATGGCAATGTCAGAGGCCAGCTTCGTTTCTTCGACCCAGCGGATGACCGCAGCAAGGTCCTTAGGATTGGGATGGCGTATCTGCCGGGTCTGATCACCAAGGCGAAATTTCATACCGTTGAATGGGAAAATCCCTTCTGATTCCTCGAAGGCAAAGCCTGTACCGATGCGAAATTGGCGGAATTTCTCTAGCCCCAGGCCTTCGGCCATCTGCTGCACCACGGCCATTTGATCGGGTGTCACCTCATAGGTGCTATCCGGCCAAAGCGGATTGAGGCCGGGACGGCCCTGCATTGCATGGGTCTGACGCGCGGCTTCTTGCCCTTTGGTAAAGGTTGACCCACAGGCCACCATACCAATCGTCGCTTTGGGCGTGGTGAAATAGGCAGCGCGGCGCGCCTCTTCGAGATGCCTGCCAGCGCCGGCATGACACAGCCCACGCCGATCGAGCTGATCAAGCGCGTATTCAAGCCCAGAAATGGAATAGTCGAGCGTATGGTTCGTGGCTGTGGAAAACATACCAAAGCCAGCCTCCGTCAACTCATCCAGCACCCAAGATGGCGCGCCGAAATGTGATCCGCCGCTGTCAAAGGCCGGATCACCGTGAAAATCATTGGGCAAGACTTCCAGATTGGTAAACGCCGCATCACAGCTGCGGATCAAATCGAACAACGGTTTGATGTCCGCATCTGTCGTGCTGAGGAGACGGCGTTGCAGAATGCTGTCTCCAGTCAGGGCCAAGGTGGTCATGACGCGCCTCCGTTGAAATATTCGTGCAGGATGCGGGCATAGATCGACTTGAGTGTGTTGACCTCCGCAACCGACACGCGCTCATCCACCATATGCATAGTCTCTCCCGTCAGACCAGCCTCAACGACCGGGCAGTGAGATACAAGATGGCGCGCGTCCGAGATGCCGCCTGTGGTTGTCAGTTGCGCAGTGCGCCCAGTGACTACCTTAACCGCACTCTGGACCATTTCGGAGAATTTACCCGGCGGGGAAAAGAAGCACTCGCCCGAAACATGGTGGTCGCTTGTGATCGTAACGCCATGCGCATCAGCGACCCGTGCAACACGCGCCGCCACCCACTCAAGGATCGTCTCTGACGTCCAATTGTCATTAAAGCGAATGTTGACCGTCGCCTTACACCCGCCGGGAATGATGTTGCGCGCCGGGTTGCCCGTGTCGACGGTTGTTATGGCCAATGTGGATGGCGCGAAATTCTGGCTTCCATCATCCAGCGTGCTGCCCTCAAAGACATGCAGAAGCTTGACCAAAGCGGGCAAAGGGTTCACCGCTTTTTCCGGATAGCCTGTATGGCCCTGCACGCCGGTCACAGTCAAATAGACGGTCACAGCGCCGCGCCGCCCAATTTTGATCGCGTCACCAATGGTCTTGACGCTGGTGGGCTCACCAACAAGGAAGTGGTCGGCCTGAAGGCCGCGCGCTTCCATCCAGTCAACAATAGCACGCGTGCCATCGGGCGAGCCAGTTTCCTCGGCTCCGGTGACCGCCAAGATCAATCGTCCATCAGGGGGTGTGCTGTCCACAAACTCGATGGCAGCCGCACTAAAGGCGGCAACACTCGACTTCATATCAGTTGCACCGCGTCCGTAGAGCATGCCATCGCGGATTTCGGCCCCGAATGGATCACAAGACCAATTCGCACGATCCCCAATCGGAACCACATCCGTGTGCCCACTATAGCCAAACGTCCGCCCATTGTTACCATTCCCCCAAATAGCCACGAGGTTGGGAATGCCCTCACGGTCAACACGATGGCACTCAAAGCCATGCGCGCTGAGAAGCCGGTCCAATAATTGCAGCGCGCCACCTTCTTCCGGCGTCACCGTTGGACACTGCACCAGCTCCGCCGTCAATTTCACGGGATCAATCTTTGACTCGATCTTGGGCGCAAATTGCGGTTTCATACCATCTCCTTTTCAAGCATATGGCACGCGCTTTGATGAGAGGGTGAAAGGCTTTCCAACACAGGCGCTTTTACCTTGCAGATGTCCGAGGCGAATTCGCAGCGTGGGTGGAAGGCGCAGCCTGATGGCGGATTGATTGGGTTGGGATAGGCGGTGCCCAGATCGACGCTGGGCACGCCTGCACCGGGCTCCGGAGTTAGCACGGATTTCAGCAGTGCTTGCGTGTAGGGGTGACGCGGGTTGGAGAAAAGCCTGTGGGTATCTGCCACCTCAACGACGCGGCCCAGATACATCACCACAACGCGGGTCGCGATATGTTCGACAACTGCCATATCATGGGTGATCAGCAGATAGGTCAAACCCATCTCGGCGCGCAGTTCTAGCAGCAAATTCAAGATTTGTGCCTGAACAGATACATCCAGCGCTGAGGTAGGTTCATCACAAACCACAATCTCGGGGTTCAATATCAAAGCGCGGGCGATGGCCACGCGCTGGCGCTGACCCCCCGAAAGTTGATTGGGGTAGTTGTGATAGTAACTGCGCGGCAGCCCCACACGCTCCATGATCGCATCAACCTTAGCGCGTTGCTCCACCAGGCTACCCACACCGTGCAGATGCAAGGGACGGCGGATAATTTCGCCGATGGTGCGGCGTGGGTTCAGCGAGGAATAGGGATCTTGAAAGATCGACTGAAGCTTGCGGGAGCGCTCCATATCGGACAGCTCCGCGATATCCTGCCCGCCCAGCAGGATCTGACCCGCCGTGGGTTCTTGCAGCCCCAGCAGCATCCGAGCCAGCGTAGACTTGCCACAGCCCGATTCCCCCACCACGGCAACGACCTCACCCTGACGTAGATCCAGCGAGATTTCGTCCACCGCACGCAAAGGCTTGGCAGCAGAAAACATCCCTTGTTTGACCTGAAAGGTGCAACCGGCGTCTATCGCCTGTAACACAGGTGACGCGCCCATATTGATGCCCGTACCATAGCTCCCATCCCCAGCCTCAGGGGCCGCCAGGCTGGAGGCACCATCGCGCAAGGTCTCAGGAGTCAGAACACAGCGATAGGCTTGGCCTCTTCCAGCATCCTGCAGAGCAACGGGTCCTTGCTGACAAGCCTCATGCACCCGCAGGCAGCGATTGGCAAAGCGGCAGCATTTGAACCGGGTCTTGAGCGAGGGCACCAGACCGGGGATCGACCCAAGTGCACCACCCGGTTCGATCTGGCCGGGCACAGGGATGCTTTCTAGCAGGCCTTGCGTATAGGGATGCTTCGGCGCACGCAGCACAGTCTCCACCGGCCCAGTTTCGACCACCTGCCCCGCATACATCACCGCTATCTTGTCAGACACGCGCGCCACAACGCCCATGTCATGGCTGATAATGATAAGCGCCACGTTGAGCTCTTTTTGCAGGTCCTTTAGCAGGTTGAGAATTTGCGCTTGAATGGTGACGTCCAGCGCTGTTGTCGGCTCATCGGCGATGATCAATTCGGGATCATTCATCAGCATCATGGCAATCATCACGCGCTGGCGCAGACCGCCCGATAGTTGGTGCGGATATTGCGACAAACGGCTCTCGGCAGCTGTGATCCCAACCTTTTCCAATAGATCCACGGCCCGCGCCCGCGCCGTGGCACCCGACACAGATTTATGCAGCTGCATCAGCTCGGTCATCTGTCGCCCGATCGTATAGACCGGGTTGAGTGAGGTCATCGGCTCCTGAAAGATCATCGCGATTTTGTTGCCCCGCAGCCGCGCCATCTCCTCCTCGGACGCGCTTAGCAAATCAACATCGCCCAAGCGCAGCGTGGTGGCCTCTGTCCGGGTGCCGCGCGGCAAAAGGCCCATGATCGCCATAGACGAAACCGACTTTCCAGAACCGCTTTCGCCAACGATCCCGAGCGTTTCGCCTCGATCTACCGTAAAGGACACATCCTGAACGGCGGTCATTTCACCTTCGGCCAGTTTGAGCGTGACCGACATATCTTGAACTTCTAAAAGGGCTGTCATGGTCTGTCTCATCAATTCCGGCTTTCAGGGGCGGTGATGTCGCGTATGCCGTCGCCAAGCAGATTGACGGCAAGGACAAGCAAGAAAAGCGCAGCACCAGGGATTACAACAAGGTAGGGTTTGAAATACATCATGGTCTTGGCCTCAGCGATCATCAGACCCCAAGAGGCGGTCGGGGGCTGCACACCCACGCCAAGGAAGGAAAGTGAAGCCTCATGGATGATGACCACCGCCATCTCAAGCGAGAACACAACAATGATTTGGTTCAACAGGTTCGGCAGGATTTCATAGAACAATACCTGCCGGTCATTAGAGCCGATGGAACGCGCGGCTGATACATATTCAAGCGCGCGAATCTGCCGGGTCAATGTGCGCGTGACAACCATATAATATTGCCAATGCAGCACCCCCAGAACGACGATCAGCGTTATGACTGAGGAGCCTACGAAAAACACCAGAGCCATCGCGAGCAGGAGTGACGGCAGCGCCAGTTGGCAGGTCAGCAGGAAGGAGGCGGCCTGATCGACGCGCCCGCCCAGGTAGCCTGCGACAAGGCCAATGGTGACACCGATCATACAGCCCAGCGTCGCAGCACCGAAGCCCACACCCATGGACACCCTTGCGCCATAAATCAGGCGGCTCAGATAGTCTCGACCCAGATGGTCGGTGCCCAGAAGATACTCCCAATTGCTGCCCTCTGCCCAGACCGGCGGCACAAGCCGCTTGGTGAGGTCCTGCACAAAGGGGTCATGCGGAGCAAAGAGCGGTGCGAAAATCGCAATCAGCGCAAAAGAAACGACGATGAAGGCTCCGAACTGAAACCCAAGGTGGGATTTGGCCTTACGGATCAACCGTTCTTTCGGCGTCAGGTCGATGATCTGGTCGGCCATTTGGGCCACGGCGTTAGCGGTCGTCTGCATTTTCGTCACTCCACGCGCATACGCGGATCAAGCCACGCGTTTAGGATATCGCCCAGGATCGACAGGATGATGAAGACAAGAGCGAAGAAAAAGACGAGCATTTGCACGGTCGGGATGTCGGCTCCGAGAATCGACTCATATGCCAGGCGCCCCAGACCGTTGAGCGCAAAGACGCTTTCGGTGATGACGGAACCGCCCAGCTTATAGCCAATCTGGATGGTGATCACGCTGACGATGGGCAAAAGTGCGTTGCGCAGCGCGTGGCGAAACAGGATCTGGCGCGGCCGGAAGCCTTTCGCCCTTGCGGTGCGGATGTAATCAGAGCCCAAAACTTCAATCATGCCCGTCCGCGTCAGGCGCAGGACTTGCGGCACGGCCGAGGTGCCCAGTACAAAACAGGGCAGCACGAAATGCATCCAGGTGCTGTCGCCAGAGACCGGGAAAATCGGGAAGGTCACCCCAAGCAAAATGATCAGTATCAGACCGAACCAGAAATTCGGGACAGCCTGCGCCGCCGTACCAAAGCTGAGCGCAAAGCGATCAAGCCAGCCGTTCGGTTTCAAGGCTGCAAGCACACCCAAGGTCAGGCCCAAAGAGATTGTCACTGTCAGCGCCCCCGCGGCCAAGGTCAGCGTCACCGGGGCCCGGTCGATCAGCAGATCAAACACCGGTTGTTTCCAATAGTAACTATCTCCGAAATCTCCGGTCACCAATTGGCCAAGCCACTCCAAAAACCGCACATAGAGCGGGCGATCAAAACCATACTGCACCCGGATCTGTTCGATGGCCTCTTGCGTGGCGTCTTCGCCTGCGACCATGGCAGCCGGATCAGCAGCGAGGTTGAGCATCAAAAAAGTGGCAAGCGACACTGTAAAGGCGACCGCTAAACCAAGTGCCAAACGTTTGAGGATAAATTGCAGCATCGGATAGGCTCCTGTGGGCAGCAAGAATGACCGGGCGCGACAGACACGCCCGATCAGAGGACCGGATTACTTCCAGCTGGTCTCATTGAGACGCGGCAGACCGTCCAGCGGAGCTGCGAAGGTCACATCGCCGCTGTGCACATAGTTTTGCGAGTACTGGAAGATCGGAAGCAGATAAGCCTCATCGGTAACCTTCTTCAGTGCCTTTGCATAAAGTGCTGCGCGCGCGTCCTGATCCACGGTTTCCAAAGCAGCCTTGAACCAGCCCTGAACCTCTTCATCGTGGTGCAGGTTACGGTTTGAGCCTTCGACATAGTAGTTCGAGATCGCACCCAAATCCGGCGTGGCATAAAAGCCCCAGGCATTCTGAAAGGCTTCAAGCTGGCCTTTCGCCCGCGTTTTGGACAATGCCGACAGCTTGACGTGGTTGATTTTGGCAGTCACGCCCACTTCGGCCAGATCGGCGGCCACTGCCTCCATGATAGGCCGTTCACGATAGGTGGTTAGCTCGAACTCAAACCCATCAGGGTAACCCGCTTCGGCCAGCAGTTGCTTGGCGCGTTCAGGATCGTAGTCATATTCGGTGATATCGGCGTCACAGCCAAACATACCAACGTTACAGGTCGAATGGATCACCCGACCCGAGCCACCCACAAGGAATTCTACAATCTCTGCGCGATTCACGGCGTGGTTCAGCGCCTGACGGACCAGCTTGTTGGTCAGCGGGCCTTCAGGATCAGACACGCCAGCCGCATCCAGCACAAAGAAAGATACACGGGTTGAGACGCCGGTTGTATGATCCACCATCGGTAAGTTGCCCAGGTCCTTTGCGGTGTCATCGGGCACGTTGAACGACCAGTTCACGCCACCAGACAGCAATTCAGCCGTCACCGTGCCCCAATCGGGAATTGGACGCAGTTTGATGTTTTCAATCGACCCGGCGGCTTTCGGCCCGCCGCTGTAATAGCCGTCAAACCGCTCAAGCGTGACGCCTGCACCCATGTCAAAGCTGGCCACCTTGTAAGGGCCCGTGCCATTGAAATTTTGCGTCAAAGCATCGGGGTTGCCCTCTGCGTAGCTGCCGGCCTTGCGGGTCAATACGAACACAGCGATGTCCCGCAGCATCAGCGGATAGGGAGTCTTTGCAGCGACACGCACGGTGCGGTCATCTATGGCAACAGCACTTTCAAACCAGCCGCGAATGAAGGCTCCCCGCCGGGTTTTGGAATCTTTATCTGCGACCCAGTCGAAGGAATAGACAATGTCTTCGACCGTCACGGGCGCGCCATCATGGAACGTTAGCCCCTCGCGCAACGTAAAATCGATTGTACGATCATCGACCCAATTATAGCTCTCTGCCAGGGCCCCTTCGTAGGCACCGGTTTCAAGATTGATCTCTACCAGTTGGTCAGATGTAAGATATGACAGGATCAAGTTTTCCCGTGAGGTCGAATACAGACCATCGAGCGTTTGCACTTCCTTATTGAACGCGGCGACCAGTGTATCGTTCGATTGGTCGGCCCAGGCTGGTAGTGCGGTTGATAACGCTAGCGCAGAGGCCAGCAAAGCTGTTTTGACAGACATCCAGAATCTCCCTTGTTGAATTCAGTCACCCTACCCTTACCGGACTGGTATTGCATTTAACTAATTCATGTTTCATATTTTCAACATGCACCAGAAGAATATCAATGCCATCGATCTGAATCTTATGAAGGTCTTCCTAGCCTTGGCGAAGGAACGCAGCGTGACCAAGGCTGGGGATTCCGTCGGATTAAGCCAACCTGCCGTCAGCCACGCCTTGCGTCGCTTGCGCGATCTCTTGGATGATGAGCTGTTCATTCGCGGCTCCGACGGCATGCAACCAACCGAGCGCTGCAGAGAGCTTGCGCCCGCCATCGAAGCCAGCTTGAAAATGCTTGAAGACGCTCTGACCGTGAAGGAGGTTAATGATCCGGCAAACTTGCAGGCCACCTATCGGCTTGGCATGAACGATTTATTCTCGACACTTTTGGTGCCCGGCTTGACAGCAGCCGCAGCCGATCAGGCCCCAAATGTTTCTTTACGGTTCCTGCATACGCTTGAGATCAACAAGAGCCTGAGCGATGCCTATTCCGACCTCGATGCCGGCACCATTGATATGACGATTATCCAAGATTTCGACACGCCTTCACGGTTCGACCGTGCGTTGCTTGGCGCCAGTGATTTCGTCTGCGCGGCGCGCGCATCACATCCGAGCTTTGGTCCGGCAGTGAGTTTGGAGCAATACACCCAATTCGGGCACATTATGATTACGACATTGGATGCAGAATATGGCCGGATTGACGAAGCCCTCGCAAAGAAGAGCATTCGACGAAAAATAAGCTTGCGTGTCCCGCATTATTCCGCAGCTCTCAGTGCGACCGCGCAAACCGACCTCGTCTACACGATGCCACGCATCCTGGCACCACATGCCCAGCAAGCTTTTGGTCTGCAAATCTCCGAATTGCCTTTTGAAAGTCCGCTGCGGAAGATCTTTCAAGTCTGGCACAAAACCCGAACCAAGGAATTTGGCCACCAATGGCTTCGTGCCGTTGTTGCAAAGGCTGCCAACATGGCTGGTATCCGCGCGGATGACCTCACATAAGATTGCTGGTGCAGCCCAACTCTATGGCAAGAGCAGTGGCTTTTTAAAGTAACCGGCGAGTGTCTTGGCATCCTCAGACGCAACACGGCCCTGCAACCGGCTTCAATAGATTTAAATCTGACGGTGCCACTTGAAAAAACCGCCAATCAAAACAGTTCATACTCGAAAATAGCTTCAATAGCCATTTTCTTCTCCGGGGGAGATCGGCGTTTGTCTGGCGGCAAGCGCATATCGCTGGATGGCTAGCATCTGTGGGTGAACGCAGCCTGTTAGTCATCCGCCCCTATCTCTGGCCGCCCACCTCCAGGTCTACTAACAGGCATGGTTGGGGAGAGTTTTGAGAAGATCTATAGCCATAACGGACCCCCGCTTTTTCCTTTTTATGCGCATTTTTAGACGATGAGCATCAGACCTATCGGTCTATGCCTAATGACCCCCTCAAATGGATCTCAAATATTGAGCCGTCAAAGTAATCCAATCCTAAGATTTCTCCGTATAGATTATAGGAGGTACTAAACATGACGATCCATCAAGAGTTTTTAAAATTTGAAGCGGTTCTCGCTCATTGCGAAACACGAGTACCAAACAGTTCGCTGACCGCTGCTATGGAATATGGGCGCGAAATGCAGTTCTTCGATAGAACCAACCGGCTGTCGCAATCCGGTGAGCTTCTGGCTGAGATGATATTGCCTACCATCGAAGATTGATATTTTTCGGTGCTGTCAAACTCACCAGAACGCGCGTCAGATCGCTGGTTCTGCCTAAATCGCTGCGCTCATTAATCTATGCGCCCAATAAAGAGCACCTCAGAGTGGCCTCAGCAGGCCAACAGCTTCCAAACCAGGGCTGAGTTTCAACTGGCGAAATCGGGCGTGTTGGCATTCGCCCACGCGAGACACCCGCCTGCCCGTAGCTAGGCTGCGGTGCCCAGCATCTTGTCATAATCACTGACCAGCAAATGCTTCGGAGCTTCATCCTCTTCAATTTCGGAAAAACGGCCGATGGGTTCGCGGAAGATGTTGTCAATGTTGTCATCGTTTACGGTTGACACCTCCCCGATCAACACATCCCCGCCATCTCCCCAAAAGGCATGCCAATCGCCAGGCATGGCTGTATTGTCATTTGCTCAGACTGCATCCGAGACATTGTCTAAAATCTATGCTTTCTTGTTGGGCGCACTTTGATCTGCTCAGTGTATTCAAAACGGAGAGCAAGTAATTTCAGTCCAATTGATGCTGAACATACAAGCAAGTAACGATCTGCGTTGTCTAGCTATGAATTTCCAGTTTGACGCACCGCGCCGTAGCTTTTTGTATAATGGCCAAGGCCGGCTATGGGCCGTAAGTCAACAATCGCATTCTTACACACACTTTATGTTCGCCCAAGACTTCGCCGAGTGGTTTGTGACGACGAAACAAGCCCAAACGTCCATCAATGCCTAGGACTTGATGCCATCACGAAATAAAACAGCCTATTCTTCATGCTTCGATTGATGTCTCCAGATCGCATTGTCTAAACTTAGGGGTGTCCATAGCTGCCCTCTGGTTCGAAGCTCTTTCGCCGCAAGCCTTACCAAAATTGCCGCTTGGCGAGGCTGAGGCACGCTGTCCAAGTCCAGCGCATGGGCAACATAACGCTGCACCATCCGGTCGGGCTTAATAAGGTTGTCATCACCAGCCAGCATCATGAAGTAGTCAAAGGCGATGCCACTGGATTGTCCCGGCAGACCCAGAATGATTGCTTCTGCGTATTCTCGCCGCTCGACGTCCAAATCCGGAAAATCGTTGATACCCGCTTTGATCAATGTGCGGCAATACAACAGGACGGCCTCGGCCTTGAGGATGCCGGAGCGAGAAGATGTGCGCTGTCGGTTCTGGAAAACACTTTCAGCCATCCCTTCGGCGCCAAACTTGTCGAACATTGAGTTCAGGTCGCCTATTCCGTACTCGCCAGCCCCACGGGCTTCCCGCGATGCAAAAAAGCGCGTCCATCCAGCATACTCACACAAGTTAGAAACGACTTTCTGCGTGCTTGTGTATCGGACCCCAATCGAAAAAACAGCATCGACAACGCACAATGGTAGCGACGCATAGCGGTATTCATCCGCCAGCTTGGGAATTTTTAACTCTGTTTGCTCTATGTAGTTAGCCAATCTCGCAACTGGCGGCACGCTGGTCAATTTCAATCTCGCAAAATGCATAAAATAAGTGATATTAGAAAGGCACCTAACACCCAATCAGTCAAGAATAATGTCACTGATCGTCTGCAGACTGATTGGCGGCATGGAAATTCGTGCTCGTCTAAGCTTAAACATGCGCCGATTGCGCCAGTCCAAAGGCTGGTCGCAAGAGGAATTTGCGCATAAAGCTGGCTTGCACCGAACCTATGTCAGCGATTTGGAGCGCGGCGCACGCAACCCTACTGTTACTGTCGTAGACAAACTGGCTGTAGCCTTGGACGTGAAAGTCGGCGCGTTGCTCGATAGTCAAGAGGCAAGCTGAAAATGGGCGATAAGCGACGGAAATCCATGGTTGATCTGCGGGAGTTTCCGGCTGCGCTTGATCTGGCAAGATCGTTGTATCGTAATACCGGCGGTCATCTACGCCAAACACGTGAATGTCGTGAGATTGCTGATTTTCTAGGTCTTTCCAATATTGCCGTTTGGCATGCCTACAATCGTGGCGACCTTGGCGTTCCATCCCCCAACCCTGCTAGAGCAGAGGCTTGGGCAAAAGGCGAGCATAGCTATGAGGCACCTGACAGGCCATGTCGGCGCTGCTCCGGCACACTGCGGCAATCCGGCGACGATCTTTGCGTTAACTGCGAAGCCAAGTATCGTGATGCCACCAAGGCGGCGCGATTAGCGAACGAACAGTAGAGGCTGACCGAGTCGCAAAGCTTCAAATCGCGCCTACGATCCAATTGCAAAAATAATTGCAAAACGAGCAAACCATTACCGTGACACGAGCATCAAAGCGCTATATTTTTGTTCATTTTCAAGATATTAAATGGCGCCCCCGCATGGCAAAACTAATTTAGTAAAAGCATTTATTATCAATTATTTGAAATAACTCATATTCCAAAAAGCGGTCCACAGACAAACAAAGACACTCTATGAATATTCCACATTACGGAGTGAGGGCGGAAAACGCACGTATAGCATCACCCCCAAGCGGATGATCTCAGGGCTCGTTTTAAAGGACCTGAATGGGGGATGTTTTGTAATTTACTTACGCTACGCATACACCCTGCCCAGTTCAACCGAGCTTTGTCTAACAGCTCCAGTTTCTCCCATGCGCGGCCAAATCATAAGACAGATCCCGCGCTGGCGTTAGATTTGGAAATGGTGTTAGACCTTACTCCTGAGAACGAGCGCATTATATCCACCGATTGTGAGCTATCGATGACAAATCTGCTTAATGCTTTTCCACTTGCCAGCTTCATCGTTGGACAAGATGGCTATGTGGTTGGTGCCAATGAGCAGGCGCTGGATTTGTTTGGCAAGGAGATTATTGGGCATACTTCTATGGAAGTCGTTCGCAACCCGAATGTACATGATGCAATTGAACGTGCCTTGGCACAAAAAACTCGAACACAATGTGATTGGAGCACGACACAGGCCACGACCGATGCGGTGTATCACGTCACGGCGAGTTGGATTGAGGCTGAAGATATTTTAGTCACCTTCAAAGATGTCACAGATATTGAACAGTCGCTCAGGGCGCGCCGCGAATTTGTAACGAATGTCAGTCATGAGCTCAAAACGCCTCTGACAGCGATGCTTGGGGTTTTGGAGACTTTGCAACTCATGGGACCATCTGACCCAGAAGCACAGCAGAGCTTTCTCGGCATGATGCAAAAAGAGACACAAAGGATGAACCGCCTGGTCAGCGATTTATTATCGCTCAATTCTGTACAAGCCAATGAGCGGATTCGCCCCTCCACTCCGTTAGATTTACGCGCTTTGCTTGAGGAGACGGTTACGAGCCTGCAAGGCCTATCCCATGAATCTCATTCACAATTGTTGTTCACACCGCCAAAAACAGCACCCATCGTTGTTGGAGATGGAGATCAACTCCGGCAGGTCGTCATTAACCTGATTGAGAATGCCATAAAATACGCAGGACCAGGGAATATTCTGATTGGCTTGAGCGGTATAGAGTATCAGCCGTTATTGCGCTGCAAGGGTGTCAAGATCGCTGTCGAGGATCATGGCTGCGGAATCGCCGCCATTCATATTCCGAGATTGACTGAGCGATTTTATCGGGTGGATGACCACCGTGGACGGGACGTTGGTGGCACTGGATTGGGCTTGTCCATCGTCAAACATATTGTCAGCCGGCACCGGGGTCGGATACGAATTAAAAGTAGTTTGGGACGCGGGAGCCAGTTTGCCATTTACCTTCCAGCAAATTGATTTGGGTTTTTTTAAAATGTCATAAAACTGTTACAAGCCTGTCGCATAAGCTTTGCAAAAGACCGTTAGGCTTGGGTCAGACGAAAGTCAGACTCAGTTGCTTTAGGAGATTGCAATGTACAAGCTCACAACACCCCTGATTGCCGCGGCTTTGTCCGCATCGGCGGGCATGTCTCTCGCCCGCGACCAAATCCAAATTGCAGGATCATCGACCGTCCTACCTTATGCTTCAATTGTTGCAGAGGCCTTTGGAGAAAACTTTGACTATCCAACGCCGGTGGTTGAATCCGGGGGATCCTCGGGCGGCATGAAACGATTTTGCACTGGATTGGGTGAAAATACGATAGATATCGCGAATTCTTCGCGCCGCATAAAAGACAGCGAAAGAGCGGCATGCGCAGAGCAAGGCGTAACAGAAATTATCGAAGTTCGAATTGGTTACGATGGAATTGTGTTTGCCTCTGATATTGAGGGACAAAAATTTGCGTTCCAACCGGTGGACATCTATCGAGCGTTAGCGGCGCAATTGCCAATGGAAGGTGAAATGCGAGCCAACAATTATACCGATTGGTCTGAGATCGACGCAAAATTCACTGCGCAGCCCATAAAGGCCTATATCCCCGGTACGAAGCATGGCACGCGCGAAGTGTTTGAGGAAAACATTCTTCTCGCAGGTTGTAAATCCTCTGGAGCTTTGGCTGAAATACTGTCGCTCAATGGTGGTGACAGCAAAGCTGCTGAGGCTGCTTGTATGACGGTGCGCACCGATGGGATTTCTGTGGATATTGACGGAGATTACACGGAAACACTGGCGTCCATTGCGTCCAATAAAAACGGAATTGGCGTTTTTGGTCTCTCATTTTATGAAAACAACACTGACAAGCTGCAAGTTGCGACAATATCGGATGTGATACCCTCGACTGAAAGCATTGCTTCAGGCGATTACCCTGTTTCACGTCCGCTCTACTTTTATATGAAAAAAGCACATATCAGCGTAATCCCTGGACTCAAAGACTATGCTGCGTTTTTCACCGCGGAGGAGATCGCCGGTCCAGATGGTCCACTGGCTGAATATGGTTTGGTTGCCGATCCGCTTCTAGAGCAAACTCAAGAGCAGATTGAAAACGAAACAATCATGCAGTGAAGCCGCGCGCGTGGTGCAATTCCCTGAGCCTTGCCTAGAGACATTTGGGCAAGGCCAAAACTTTAGGACAACATGCTGACTCACATTCTAATTCTGATGGTTTTTGCCTTGGCACTGTTGGGCTTTTGGCTAGGCAAACGAAAGGCCATTTTGGCTGCAACATCTTTGCATTCATTGCCTGTGCATTATGCTTCCTATGTCCTGCTGATGACGATATTGCCGGCGTCACTCACCCTGGCCATCTGGAGCCTGGCTGCGCCCTGGCTGCTCCATGATCAATCTTTGACACTGTCAAACACCAATAACACTCTGGCCCAAACCGACACAGCGCTCAAATCGATCGTGGTGATCATTGTCGCCGTTTTGTCTCTATTTTTTGCGATGCAAAAGGTATCGCCCGAGTTCCGAGCTCGCAATGTTGTTGAGAAATTTATTCTAGCCGCTCTGATGATTTGTGCTGCCCTTGCTATCCTGACCACGGTTGGCATTGTAGTCTCAATGGTGTCTGAGACAGCTCATTTTCTCAAACTACACAGCTGGAAAGATTTCTTTTTTGGTCTGGACTGGTCACCTAACTTTCACGGTGACAGCGCCCTATCAATTTTGCCGTTACTCTGGGGAACTTTGTATATCTCTTGCGTGGCGCTTTTGGTTGCGGTGCCTATCGGTTTGTTATCTGCGATTTACTTATCGGAATATGCCTCGAGTTACATCCGTGGCATTGCAAAGCCTTTACTCGAAGTTTTGGCAGGGATACCCACGATCGTCTATGGCCTTTTCGCTTTGCTCACTTTTGGGCCGTTCTTGAGGGATCTGTTCGGGCCGGAGGGCTTTTTTGCGGTTGGTTGGATGAGCGATACGCGCTCGGTGGCGACGGCGGGTATCGTCATGGGAATTATGCTCATTCCCTTCATCTCATCTCTGTCAGATGACATTATTAATGCAGTTCCACAATCACTCAGGGACGGCTCTTTTGGGCTCGGCGCAACGCAATCTGAAACCATCAAACATGTGCTACTGCCTGCAGCACTACCGGGGATCGTTGGCGCAATCCTTTTAGCGGCATCGCGTGCCATTGGCGAAACAATGATTGTCGTTCTAGGCGCTGGCGCGATTGCGCGTTTCACAGGCAACCCGCTAGAAGCCTTAACCACCGTGACAACACGTATTGTTAGTCAATTGACCGGAGATGGAGATTTTAACAGTCCCGAAACATTGGTGGCTTTCGCCCTTGGCCTCACCCTATTTGCACTGACCTTGGGGCTAAATATCTTTGCACTCTACTACGTCCGAAAATATCGCGAGCAATACGAATGATTGAGCCAAATCCACATAAATCACTTTTTGTCGCAAGCGCGCAAACCAAACGACGTGCGACTGCAGAGAAGCGTTTTCACATGCTCGGACTAACCGCTATTTTTATCGCCCTATCCATGCTTGCCATTCTTATGACGACGATTGTCGCAAAAGGCTCTGGCGCTTTTCAACAGAGTTTTATCACACTGGACGTTGCCCTGTTGGAAGCAAAGCTCGACAAAAAAGGGACGCGAAATCCGGACAACTTAAAGAAAGTTACAACCTTTGGGTATGCGCCTTTGATCAAAGCGGCCTTGGAACAGGTTGTTGTAGCCCGTGGCATTGAAACAGACCTCACATCAAAGGACATGGCCGCGATTGTTTCTAAAAGCGCCGCTGCGCAGATGCGCGATCGCGTCTTGAACGATCCACGCTTGATTGGAACCACAACGGAATTCAAGTTTCTCGCAAATTCCTGGATTGATGGCTATCTGAAAGGGCGCGTGACGCGGGAAACGATTGCAAAAAATAAGAATATATCAACTGCGCAGTTGGACTTTGCCGACCGGCTCATTGAGCTTGGTATCATTGAAAAATCGTTCAATATTCAGTTTATTTTGGGTGCAGATGCCTCTGATCAGCGACCAGAGGATGCGGGCATTGGCGTGGCGATCATCGGCTCTTTTGCCATGATGTGCGTTGTTTTGCTGCTGGCTTTGCCGATTGGCGTGGCCGCCTCCATTTATTTGGAAGAATTTGCCCCCGAAAACCGCCTCACTGATTTTATCGAAGTCAATGTAGCAAATCTGGCGGCTGTGCCTTCGATCGTTTTCGGGATTTTAGGTTTAGCATTTTTTATCAATATGATGCATTTGCCACAATCTGCACCCCTGGTTGGGGGGCTGGTGCTCACCCTTATGACTTTGCCCACCATAATTATCTCGACTCGAGCCGCTTTGAAAGCGGTTCCGCCAAGTATCCGCAGTGCAGCACTCGGGGTCGGTGCATCGAAAATGCAAACCACTATTCATCATGTCTTGCCATTGGCGGCGCCAGGGATCTTGACTGGAACAATCCTTGGCCTGGCGCAGGCTTTGGGCGAAACTGCGCCGCTCTTGTTGATTGGCATGATTGGGTATGTGGCGACGAATATGCCCGAAACAGTGTCTCAAGGTCTTTTGTCGCCAAACTCTGCCATGCCAGCGCAAATCTATGAATGGGCCAAACGTGCGGACCCAGCATTTTATGAGCGGGCATGGGGCGGGATAATTATATTGCTGATCTTTTTGGTAACAATGAACCTGATTGCAGTAAGACTGCGGCGGCGCTTCGAACGGAGATGGTAGACCTATGAACGAAAATATTATCAGTCATGAGGAATTGGCTATGACCTCTCCAACAATAAAAATAAGTGCACGCAATGTGGATGTTCATTATGATAAGACACATGCGATCAGAGGTGTCAGTGCGGAAATTCCATCCAACAGTGTGACGGCGTTTATTGGTCCCTCTGGCTGCGGGAAATCGACGTTTCTCAGGTGCTTAAATCGGATGAATGATACGATTAAAAACTGTCAGGTAAGCGGTGATATTTTGATCGATGGGGAGGATATTTACGATCCCAAAGTAGACCCAGTTCAGCTGCGTGCCAAAGTCGGCATGGTGTTTCAAAAGCCAAACCCTTTTCCAAAATCTATCTATGACAATGTAGCCTATGGCCCCCGCATCCATGGGCTTGCTCGCGATAAGTCCGACCTTGATGGAATTGTGGAGCAAGCATTGCGCCGCGCAGCCATTTGGGGAGAAGTCAAAGACCGATTGAGCGCGCCGGGCACTGGCCTGTCTGGCGGACAACAGCAACGGGTTTGTATTGCCCGCGCTATTGCCACAGCGCCAGAGGTTTTGCTGATGGATGAACCCTGCTCTGCGCTGGATCCGATTGCCACGGCACAAATCGAAGAGTTGATCGATGAATTGCGGCAAAATTATTCCGTTGTCATTGTCACACACTCCATGCACCAAGCTGCCAGGATTAGCCAAAAGACAGCTTTCTTTCACATGGGCACTTTGGTGGAATTTGGAGATACGAAGACAGTTTTTACCAACCCGAGAGAACCGCAGACAGAGAGTTACATTACCGGACGCATAGGCTAGGAGAGAAAAATGAGCTCAGATCAACATATCCGCACAGCATTCGATCGTGACCTTGACCAATTGCTAGCTCAAATGCTGCGCATGGGGGGTTTGGTAGAAGTCGCCATTCTGGAAGCTGCAAAATCATTTGAGACTCAAGATGTGCAACTGGCTGACGAAGTGCGCGCGGCTGATCGCATTATTGATGATATTGAAGCACAGATAAACGAGGATGTTGCCAGCATTATTGCCCTACAAGCGCCCGCGGCGCGGGATCTGCGGCTGCTTTTGTCGATCTTAAAAGTTGCCGGAAACTTGGAGCGTATCGGCGATTATGCGAAAAATATGGCAAAGCGCACGCACCTATTGCTGCAGTTGCCGAATATCGAAAACTCATCCAGCTCCCTTCGGCGCTTGTCGCGTGAAGTTCAGTTGATGCTCAAAGACAGTCTTGATGCCTATGTTCAGCGTGACCCTGAATTGGCCAAAGATGTGATCTCCCGCGATAATGACGTCGATGAACTTTACAATGGCCTGTTTAGGCAGTTTGTGACACATATGATGGAAGACCCGCGTAATATTACGGCCTGCCTGCATCTGCATTTTATTGCGAAAAATATCGAACGCATGGGGGATCATGTAACCTCTATTGCAGAGCAGGTGGTGCTTGTCGTCACCGGTCAAATGCCCAGCGAGAGCCGCCCCAAGGGTGATCGCACCTCAATCGACGTAACATTATCTCAGGACTAGGACATGCAAGCGCGTCCCAAAATACTGATTGTCGAAGACGAACCAGCACAGCGCGAAATTTTGCTTTACCACTTGAAAAAGGCTGGGTTTGAAGCGCTATGGGCCGATAACGGTGAAGAGGGTCTCCTCTTGGCGCAAGAAAATCTGCCTGATCTGCTGATCTTGGACTGGATGTTGCCAAAGTTGTCAGGATTGGAAGTCTGTCGTCGACTGCGCGCACATCAAGACACGAAACACATTCCAATTATCTTGCTATCAGCACGATCTGAAGAGGCCGATAAAGTGCAAGGCTTGGACATTGGCGCCGATGATTATGTTGCCAAACCCTACTCTGTTATGGAATTGATGGCGCGCGTAAAAACCCAATTGCGCCGAAACAGAGCAAGCCTACTAGGCGCGCAATTACGCTTTCAAGATATTATCTTAGATGCAGCCGCCCACAAAGTTTTTCGGGCGGGCATGGAAATAAAACTGGGGCCGACAGAATTCAAATTACTCGCAACCTTTATAGAAAAGCACGGCCGGGTGCTGTCTCGCAACCAACTTCTAGACCAGGTCTGGGGGCAAGATATCTATGTCGACAGCCGCACAGTCGATGTGCATGTGGGCCGTTTGCGAAAGTCACTTATGCAACATGGCGGCGATAACCCACTGCGCACCGTCCGCGGCACCGGCTATGCACTAGGGTGACAATAAATATATATCTTCTGTCAGACCAATCAAAACTCGCATCAGGTTACTGGTACAGCCTAAATCTATGCGCTCAATAATTGACGCCACTCAGCGATAGCAGCGGCACGGTTTAGCTTGAAATTAATGCGTGAATAGCGATGCAGTTACCAAACAAAACAATCCCCCAATGAATCTACAACGCTACTACTAAAGGCCCGTGGTCCGAGACGCGCGGCAATACGATAGGGGGGACCGGTCCGTGGTCTACTGTCCGATAGAGCCCTGGTTCTTGGTTCCTGGTCCTAAGCAGGATGGTCCAGGAACTCCGAGCCAGCTTTCATGTCCTTGAATGGAGGGTGTTTTGTCATACAGCAACCCTACGAAACTGTCCTGTGCGGCTCAAGCTCGTTTTGTCTGACAGTGCCATCCGAGGCGGTGCCCAATAAATCGCGAGCTATACGCTCAAAGATCGCGCAGCCGATAGGGAGCAAATCATCGGGAAAATCATAGTCCGGATTGTGCAGCGCTGCATAGTCTTCGCCAGGCCCCAGGCATAGCATTGCAGCCTTAGCATCCCAGCCAAACACGCCAAAGTCTTCTGATGCGCGCATCGGAACACCTGTATCGCCGTAGGCAATGCCAAGTGCTTCCATGGCCATTGTTGCAACCGCGCAGGCATCTGGATCATTGATTGAAGCTGCAAAATTATCGCACACCTCAAAATCTACACTAAGCCCAAATTCTTCCGCAAGCCTGATGGCCTGTTTGCGTGCCTTGGTCTCAAGACTTTTCATACCTTCGTCACGAGTTGTCCGCAACGTGGCGAAAACCTCGCCCTCACCGGGCGCCACACCAAATGATGGTTCGCCAATTTTTACATGGGTAATCGTCACCAGTCGGAAATCATCGTCAAGCGGCCCCCCTTGGCCAAGTGCATCCAGTGAAGGGATCAGCTTGGCAATTGCCTGCGCTGGAGAAACGCCATCTTCAGGGTCAGCTGCATGGGCAGTTTTGCCCAAAAGTCGAATCTTTAGTCCTAAAGAGGCGCAGTTAATTAGCCCCTCGCAGGTAGACACGTACCCGAACGGTCGTCCGGGTTCGACATGAATGGCGAATGCCCAATCGGCTTGGATTTCTTGATACATTGGATCGGCGACTACAGCTTTTGCACCGCTGCCGTCTTCTTCTGCGGGCTGGAACATGAGAATGACACGCCCTTGCGCAACGGGTTGACGAGAAATCATGCGCCCCAATCCAAGCAACATTGTCATATGGCCATCATGACCGCAAACATGGCTTTTCCCAGTGGTTTGCGACGCCCAAGCAATATTATTGCTTTCCTCAATTGGCAGCGCGTCAAGCTCGGCACGGAAAAGGACTGTCGGACCAGCTTTTCCGCTGTCAAAAATCGCAGCTACACCATGACCACCTAATCCAGTCAAAATGCGAGTTGGTGACATCGATCTCAGCGCAGCGGTGATCTTACTGGCTGTCTCCACCTCTTCCCCAGACAATTCGGGATGGCGATGAAGTTCGCGACGAAAGTCAGTAAGTTCCGTTAGGTCAATATTTGTTAGCATGCTTGCTCTGCTTTCGAAGTTAGTTAGACCCAATCATGAGTTGATAATTTGCGTCAGTGGGTGCTGTCAACTTTCTAAAATTCGCATCGGATTTCTGGTTCTGCCTAAATCTATGCGCTCAATAATTGGCGCCACTCAGCGATAGCAGCCGCACGGTTTAGCTTGAAATTAATGGGTGAATAAAGGTGGCGTTTATCTGACGCCGCACAGCCAACCTAACCCCACATCCACCCCACATCTCACTCGAGACGCAGGGTGGGCTTGGACGATTGACCTCGAATGCTTGTCATACTGCGCCTGTAGCGGCACGATCCATTGGCTCTACGGAAGACATAAGCGGGGAGTTTTGGCATGTTCTTGTCCATCAATTGACTGTCAGCTCAAACATGACTCGTTTCAAGCGCCGAGTTCGCTCGTCTGTGACAAATCAGGTGGAGAACACGACTAAGTGGTCCCGAAAGCGGTCCCGATTAATGGTCCAATCTACTGACATCTTGATGTTTATTTTGTTTTTAAGCG
>Ga0209557_1000470_pt1 | contig 23975 bp, 19 predicted proteins | sample SaaInlV_120m_DNA_4_FD_184672 | JGI IMG/M metagenome (GOLD analysis project Ga0209557, IMG submission 184672) | Marine microbial communities from expanding oxygen minimum zones in the Saanich Inlet - Saanich Inlet SI074_LV_10m_DNA (SPAdes) (version 2) | ecosystem: Environmental > Aquatic > Marine... | reverse complement strand
GAAGCGATCATCACCAAATGCTTGTCATCTATGGTATAAACCTCTCTTACTTTTCCTTTGTATAGTGCTTTCTGCTTTGGAAACTGAAAGTTGGTATCGTTAATTGTGTTCATTAATAATGGTGTTTTTTGTTAGGACAAAAGTAAACTAAAGACTAATTACTAACAACTAAAAACTTATTCTGTTTCGATACGCTTGTAGGCGGAGATAATTCTTTTTACCAATCGGTGTCTTACGACATCGCTATCATCTAAATATACTTGTGCGATCCCTTCAATATCTTTCAAAGCCAACAAGGATTCTTTCAAACCCGAGACTTGTTTTCTCGGCAAATCTATTTGACCAGGGTCTCCGTTAATTATAAATTTTGCATTCATTCCCATACGTGTCAAAAACATTTTCATTTGGCTATGCGTTGTGTTTTGCGCTTCGTCTAAAATAACAAAGGCATTATCTAAGGTTCTCCCTCTCATAAAAGCCAATGGAGCAATTTGTATGATTCCTTTTTCTATATGTGAAGCCAATCTCTCATGGGGTATCATATCTCGCAATGCATCGTACAAGGGTTGCATATAAGGGTCTAACTTATCTTTTAAATCTCCTGGTAAAAACCCAAGATTTTCTCCAGACTCTACGGCAGGTCTCGTTAAAATAATTTTACGAACTTCTTTTTCTTTCAATGCTTTTACGGCAATTGCTACTGCGGTATATGTTTTCCCGGTTCCTGCAGGACCTACTGCAAAAAGCATATCATTTTTCTGGATTAAAGAAACCATTTTCTTTTGATTGGCAGTCTTTGGTTTTATCAATCTCCCATTAACACCATGCAGCAACACATCTTTTGCACTCATGCTCGCAGCTGTTTTTTCTTCCTTTCCAGTAGAAGTTAAAATACGTTCAATACTGTTTTCGTCCAATTTATTGTACTTATGAAAGTATTTAATGAGCTGTTCTAAACGGTTTTCAAATTCATCTAAAAGAGTAGCTTCACCATAAATTTTCAACTTATTGCCTCTTGCAACTAATTTTATTTTTGGAAAATATTTTTTAAGCTGCTCTATCGTGCTATTGTGCTCACCAAAAAAATCTTTTGGATCTATTTCTGTTAATGCAATGATTCTTTCGTTCAAATGTTTTATTTTATTAAAATAGGAGTTCAAATTATTAAATTAAAAATAGTCAATAAATTTACTAAATTGATTAGATTTGCGTTAAATAGTCAACAACTTTTACACATTTAATTAACAGCAAATATTGATCTCTTTTATCACTTTAACGACCGATTTCGGCACAAAAGACCACTTTGTTGGAGCTGTAAAAGGCGCTATCTATTCGGAGTTAGAAAATGCGAAAATTGTAGACATCACCCATGAAATATCTCCTTTTAACATTACAGAAACTGCTTATATCATAAAGAACTCTTACAAGAGTTTCCCAGATGGCACCATCCATATTATTGGAGTAGATTCAGAATTAAGCGAAGACAACAAACACATTGCACTTGAGTTGGACAATCATTTTTTTGTATGTCCAGATAATGGATTGATCTCTATGATTGCCTCAGAAATTAATCCAACCAAAATTGTCGAAATCAATATTCATGATCGTATTGAAAGTAGTTTTCCTGTTTTAGATGTATTTGTACAAGTTGCTTGTTTCATTGCCCGAGGCGGAAATTTAACGGTGATTGGTAAGGAAATTAAAAACTACAAAAAACTCATTGAAATTCAACCTAAGGTAAACCAAGCTCAGAATCAAATTATTGGCGGTGTCATTTATATTGATAATTATGGGAATATCATTACAAACATCAAAGAAAAAATGTTCAATGAGGTTGGAAAAGGTAGAAAATTTACCATCAAAGCGTCTCGATATTCCTTCGAAAAAATTTATAGTAAGTACAACGAAATAAAAGGAATCGATTCAAAAGAACTCAGTTTTGACGGAAGTAGATTGGCGATATTTAATTCTGCAGGCTATTTAGAAATTGCCTTGTATAGAAGTAATTTAAATACGGTGGGTGGCGCTTCTACATTATTAGGATTGGCTTATCGTGATCCAATTATTATTGAATTTGTAAACGAAGTACTTCCGGAGTTTACTACATTATCTTAAAATATGTTTGTTCGCATCGTAAAAATGAGTTTTCACTCAAAACATATCAATGAATTTGAAGAAATCTTTGCTGTAAAAAAAGCATTGATTCGAGCATCTAAAGGCTGTACTCTTTTAGAGTTGTACCAAGACAAAACAAATCCTGAACTCTTTTTTACCTACTCTTATTGGGAACGTGAAGAAGATTTAGAAAACTATCGAAATTCAGCGCTTTTTAAAAACGTTTGGGCAAAAACAAAAGTATTGTTCAATGACAAACCCCAAGCTTGGAGTGTCAATAAAAATGTAAGTCTTTCCTAATGGTATTTAATTGCGAGACATTCCCTATTTTAAAAACCCAAAGACTAACCTTAAGGGAACTAAAACTTGACGATGCAGCGATCATATTTGCATTGCGTTCTAGCGAGGAAATCAATAAATTTGTAGCTACCAAAAGAATGCAAAATTTGGAAGAAGCAAAAGATTTTATACAAACATGCAATGCCCTTTTTCAAAAAGAAAAACGTATTTTTTGGGCGATTACAAAACAAGAGGAGGTTCTGGGTACGATTGTATTGCATCGAATATCATTAACTCGTAAATATGCAGAAATTGGATACAAATTAAAAACTGAAATGCAACAAAAAGGTTTTATGAGCGAAGCAATTACGGCAGTTTTACATTTTGGAATTGAGCAATTAAATTTAAAAACGATCGAAGCATATACCCACAAAAACAATGTGCGTTCAATAATGTTATTAGAAAAACACCAATTTATTTTTCAAGCACACAAGAAAGACCCAAGTTTTGAACATAATCGTATTTATAGGTTTGAAACCAATTCCTAAAAAAATCCTTTTGAGTCCTATTAAAATAAAAAAAGGGTGAATTTATTTTGAAGATAAAATCGTAGCTTGCAAGCACATCGAAATTAAAAAATAAACATAAAAAAATTATATATTGATTGCCATTTTAAAAAAAGAATTCAATTCGTTTTTCGCCGCCCCCATCGCCTATTTAGTAATCGGTGTATTTTTACTAATAAACGGGCTGTTTCTATGGGTTTTTAAAGACGATTTCAACATACTGAATGCGGGTTTTGCAGACATCAATTCGTTTTTCTATTTAACCCCCTGGATTTTTCTCTTTCTAATTCCAGCAATTACTATGAAAAGTTTTGCCGACGAATTCAACAGTGGAACCATTGAAATCCTAAAAACAAGACCCATTACAAATTGGCAAATTGTGCTTGGAAAATTCTGGGCTTCATTGCTATTAGTTATTGTTGCATTGGTTCCAACACTCACCTATGTGTATTCGGTTTATCAATTAGGAAGCCCCACAGGAAACTTAGATTTTGGCAGTATCATTGGGTCTTACATTGGGTTACTTTTTTTAGCTGCCACCTATACTGCTATCGGTTTATTTACCTCAACGTTGTCAAAAAATCAAATTGTCGCTTTTATCTTAGGAGTTTTTATTACCTTCTTGTTGTTTTATGGATTTGATGCCATTTCCAATTCATTTTCAAATCAGCGTATTTTGATTCAAAAGTTAGGCATCAACGAACACTTTAAGAGTATCGCACGGGGCGTAATTGATACACGAGATATACTCTACTTCCTAAGTGTGACGCTGTTCTTTTTATGCATCACTAAAAACCGTTTAGACCATGAATAAAAAGATAAAAAATACAACGATAGTATTTATTATTTTGGTGCTACTAAACATTGTAAACCAATCGTTTTATAAGCGTTTGGATTTAACCAATGAGCAACGATATACCTTATCAGAAACAACAGAAACCATCGTCCAACGCATTGATCAGCCCTTGTTTATTAATGTGTATCTAGAGGGTGATTTTCCTTCAGAATTCAAAAGACTACAAGTAGAAACATTACAGTATCTAGAAGAATTGGCCGCTGAAAACTCGGACATTATTATTCAATTTGTAAACCCTGATTTACAACGGGAAAGTTTAATAAAAAAAGGAATGCTCCCAAGTCAACTGACTGTTGAAGAAGATGGAAAACTTTCCGAAGCGATTATTTTCCCTTGGGCCGAGATAAAATATAAAAATAAAAGTACGATTGTATCTTTGTTACCTACCGCGATTGTTTCCTCTCAAGAAGAACAATTGCAGAAAGCAGTTGAAAACTTAGAATATGGTTTTACAAATGCGATGCATCGTTTACTTTTAGGAACACAACAAAAAATTGCATTACTATCTGGTAATGGTGAGCTAGAAGATATTTATTTGTATAGTTTTTTGAGTGAAGTTGCAAAAAAACACAAATTGGCAAAATTCACCTTAGATTCCGTAGCAAAGAACCCAAAGCAAACTCTAAAAGAACTCATTGATTTCGATTTGGCAATTATTGCAAAACCAACAACGGAGTTTTCAGCAGCAGAAAAATTTACCTTAGATCAATTTATTACCAATGGCGGAAAAACCCTTTGGATGATTGACAATGTAATCGCAGATCAAGACAGCTTGTTTAATGGCGGAAAAATGCTCGCATATCCAAGAAATTTAAATCTTACTGATTTATTATTTTCCTATGGAGTGCGAATCAATACAACATTGATTAAAGATTTGTATGCTGCAAAAATTCCAGTAGCAACAGGTATGGTAGGCAATCAAACACAATTTAAAAATTTAGAATGGTTTTTTCACCCTTTGGCGGGCGGAAATCCAAATCACCCGATTACAAAAAATGTTTTACCAGTTCGATTTCAGTTTACAAATCAAATAGACACCTTAAAAAACAACATCAAAAAGACGCCTTTATTAGTCAGTTCTGTGTTGACTCAAAAATTTGGAACGCCTAATTTTATTGCATTGCAATCCATTGCAGACGAACCGATTGAAGAAGATTATCGCAGTGGAAATAAATTACTTGCAGTGTTACTAGAAGGAGATTTTAACTCAGCTTACCGAAACAGGGTTCACCCCTTTAAAACACCAATTTACAAAGCGAATGCTAATGGCAATAAAATGATTGTAATTGCGGATGGAGATGTAGGTAAAAATCAAATTTTAAAAAAAGAGCCTTACGATTTATCCAGAGATAAATGGACCAATGAACAATTTGGAAATAAAGACTTTTTGTTGAATGCAGTCGATTATTTATTGGATGATATTGGCTTGATGGAATTGAGAAATAAATCTTTACAAATTCCTATTTTAGACAAGCAAAGAGCCTTTAGAGAGCGTACTTACTGGCAATTTATAAACTTAGGAATCCCTGTACTAATGCTATTGGTTTTTGGAATTGGGTTTCAATGGCTAAGAAAACGGAAATACCAATAGCGATTCCTTTTGTCATGTAGTAACTAAATTGACAACAAATCATTGTGTATAAACTCGTATCCTAAAACATTTTGTAGTTTTTTAGGGCTTACAATTTTATAACGTAAAATTTCGTTCTTCTCAAATTGAGGTAACGTCAAATCTTTGCACAATTTTGCAATTGCATAAAACTCTTTTCTAGTTGGATGATGATCTGCACAGGCATTAAAAGTGGTATCCCAACAATTCTGATCAATAATTTCGTGAATGATTTCAATACAATCTTCTTGATGAATCATGTTAACATACCCTTTAGGTTGTGGGATTTTACGTCCATCTGAAAACCAATTTCCGGGATGTCTTTCGCCGCCAAACAAGCCTGCAAAACGTAAAATAGTTGTTTCAAAACAATTATTTTGTCGAAACAATTCTTCAATTTCTGCCAATGGCACTTCTTTTGTTTTCGTTTCTTCGGTAACGACAGCATTCACATTTGGGTATACTGAAGTAGAACTTATGAAAATTACCTTCTGTATTGACGCGTCTTCTATTTGAGCAATCAAACTTTCAAAAGCATCAATATCTTTAGAAGTGATGGCAATAATTAAAATATCGGTGTTTAAAAAAGCATCATATTCTTCAAATTCGGCAATATCTATAAGATAGGCCTCTATTTGAGAGGCTTCTAAAGTAGCCAATTTCGATTCGGTTGTGGTAGATCCTTTTACTGAGTACCCTGCCTCTAAAAGCGATATTGCCAAGGGCGCTCCCAACCAACCACATCCTAAAATACTTATATTTTTCAAGTTGATGAATTTTAATTTTTAACAATTCGAATCCTCACAGCAATTTTCTTCTTTCACTAATTTACAAGAAATAACAGCCAAGATCGCTCCAAGTATTGGTGCTAAAATATACATCCATAAATGCTGCATTTTACCTGCAACAATTGCCGGTGCAATCGATCTTGCTGGATTCATAGACGCATTGGTAATCGGTCCTGCAAACATGGCCTCTAAAAGGACAACAGCACCAACGGCAATTCCTGCAATAATTCCGATTTCCTTACTTCCTGTAGAAACATTAATGATGACCACCATCAAGAAAAATGTGAGCAGCAACTCCATCACAAAAGCACGTCCAACATCTACCGTTGGTATTGTTGCTCCTAAATATTCACTGGCTGGAAAAAGATAGCACAATATAAGACTTGCTGCAAAAGCACCTAAAACTTGTGCAATGATGTACTTTGGAACTTCTTTCCAAGCAAACTTCTTTGCGTAAGCAAAAGCAATGGTAACGGCTGGATTAAAATGCGCGCCTGAAGTTTCACCAAAAGCATAAATCATTGCCATTACAATGAGTCCCCAAGTAATTGCAATCCCTACATGGGTTACATCTCCACCAGTTACTTCATTTACAGTCATAGCTCCTGTTCCACAAAAAATCATAGAAAATGTACCGATAAATTCTGAAATGTATTTCTTCATTATTTTAAAATAAGTACAAAGATACGGAGCTTTACTTTAAGATTTTGTTAACATTATACCTTTTTAGAATTTGTAATTTTGAGAAAATCAAAAAAAACCACCATGAAAAAATTAGTCTTAAGCCTCTTTGTTGCTGCTATTTCATACATAACAAATGCACAAATTGAAACACCTGCCCCCAGTCCTTCTCAAAAGATTGAACAAAAAGTTGGGTTAACAGACGTAACAGTAAACTACTCAAGACCTAGCATGAAAGGACGAAAAATCTTTGGCGGATTAGAAACCTATGGCAAAGTGTGGCGAACCGGTGCCAATGAAAATACCAAAATCACCTTTTCTACCGATTTTACAATAGATGGAAAAGAAATGAAAAAAGGAACTTATGCTTTGTTTACGATTCCAGGAAAAGAAACTTGGGACATTATCTTGTATTCGGATGCAACCAACTGGGGAGTACCCCAAAAATGGGAAGCATCAAAAGTAGCCGCAAAAGTACGGGTAACAACGCTTAAAATGCCAATGCTTATTGAAACCTTTACCATTACATTTGACGATTTGACAAACAATTCTGCTGTATTGGGCATTCTTTGGGAAGATGTTTATGTCGGTTTAAAATTTGAAACACCTACGGATGCAATGGTATCTAAAAATATTGAAAAAGCAATGAGAGGACCTGCTGCTCAGGATTTATATGCAGCTGCAGACTATTACCTAACTGCAGACAAAGACATTCAAAAGGCAAAAACATGGATCGACAAGGCGGTTACGCTAACGGCTGATACGCCTCGTTTTTGGTATCTCAGAAGACAAGCTTTAATTCACGCAAAAGCCGGAAATAAGAAAACTGCCATTGCTGCTGCAAAACTGTCCTTACAATTGGCAGAAAAGGCGGGCAACCAAACTTATGTAAAAATGAATAAAGCGTCCTTGAAAGAATGGGGAGCTAAATAATTTTCCTCTTTTACAATAAAAAAACCGAGCAATAGCTCGGTTTTTTTATTGTAAAGATTTTTCTAGCGTAACTTTTAATAATTACGATATTGACTCGTTGCTTCAAAAACATGTTCTAAAATAGCTTGTTCTTTTACATCAAATGTGATTCCTCGTCGTTGCATCACTACTTCGGCAACTTCAAAGACTTTGTTTGTTTTGTATTCTGTAAACCCAGAGGCGCCTCCCCAACTAAACGATGGGACAAAATTTCTAGGAAAACCACTTCCAAAAATATTTACAGAAACCCCAATAACCGTTCCTGTATTGAACATGGTATTGATCCCACATTTGGAATGATCTCCCATCATTAAACCACAAAATTGCAATCCTGTTTTGGCAAATCGACCGGTATTATAATCCCAGAGTTTTACTGCTGCATAATTATTTTTTAAATTTGAGTTGTTGGTGTCGGCTCCTAAATTACACCATTCACCAATCACTGAATTCCCTAAGAAACCATCGTGTCCTTTACTCGAATACCCAAACAATACCGAATTATTTACTTCTCCTCCTACTTTACAGAAAGGGCCAATAGTTGTAGCTCCGTATACTTTTGCGCCTAATTTCAATACTGAATTTTCACACATTGCCAAAGCACCTCGAACAACTACACCTTCCATAATTTCAGCATTTTCGCCGATATAAATAGGACCGTCTGTAGCGTTTAAAGTTGCAAAAGTAAGTTTTGCACCTTCTTCAATAAAAATATTTTCTGGATTGATTGCTTGAACTCCTTCTGGAATCGGCTGCGAAGTGCGATCTTCTGTAATCAAATCAAAATCTTGCTGAATGGCTTTATCATTCAAGGAAAAAATATCCCAGGTATTTTTAACTTGAAGCAATTCGTCATCAAAATCATACTGTTGATAAGCTTCAAAGTTAATTTCTTCTTGTGAATCTGTCGTAAAAAAAGCAATTACATCATCCCCTTTAAAGATGGCTTCGTTTGCTTTTAATTTTTTTACTTGAGCTACCAATGCTACGGTAGGTATAAAAGAAGCATTGATCATGATATTTTCTTCCAACTCTACCATTGGATATTTCTCTTCTAAATATTCTTCAGTAATGGTCGTTGTGGTCAAGCCCAAATGTTTTTCCCATTTTTCACGAAGGGTTAAAATACCAATTCGAATTTCTGCAACAGGTCTTGTATATGTAAATGGGAGCAGTGAATTTCTCACTTCTCCATCAAATAAAATATAATTCATAGGGTTGTTTTATAACAGTACAAATTTACTTTAAAATAGGCACAAAAAAAACCGATAGCACAAATTACCATCGGTTTTAAGAAAATAGCTTTAAAAACTTATTTTTTGATGAATTTTTGAGCTCCTATTTTATCTTCAGAAAGTACTTTTAATAGGTAGATTCCACTGCTTAAAGTTGAAACATTTATGAGTGAATTCGAAATTGTGATTTTTTTAGACAATGACAAGCGCCCCATGGTATCGTAGAATTCTACGATTGCATCATTGACTCCGCTGGGCAATTGTATAGTCAATTCTGTAATTGAAGGGTTTGGATACATTTCAAAATCCAATCGTTTTGCATCTGGAATACTCAAAGAACTAATTTGTCCTGAATCTCCTGTAACCACTTGATCTCCGGAAGTAGCCCCATTTCCATTTGCAGCGACTAAAGCCCCAAAAAATGTAACTCTCCCTTGGTCTGTTGTTGGTGATTTCCACTGAAAAGACCAGGAGTTATTACTTGAATTCGTATGTGTAATATTTGCATTTCCATTGGTCAAACTTGACGTAGATCCTGCAATAAGGGTTCCTATTTTACTATTATCAGAAACCTTCTCAGCGGTCATTTGAAAACCGTGTGCAGCTGCTGAAGAACTTCCTGTTACAGTGACATTGTAATTGGTATCTAATAGATATCCCGTATCTGGAATGTCATGTGTGATTGCTACAGAAGCACCAAAGTTACCACCATTGTGACAAGAGGTACAAGTGGTTCCTCCATCACCAGGAGAGCCTGAGTAAGCACCTGACTTACCACCCGAGTTAGACATTAATACGAATGCCATCGTTGGAATCATTAATAACGAAGTTTTAAAAAAGTAATTTTTTTTCATAATTAGTATTTTAGCATTAAAACAATGATTCTTTTTAAAAAAAACATTTGTTAAATTTAGTGAATTATTTTTATATTTTTAATTTTAGAAAAAAAATTAATGGAACGCTATAATTTATTGGTGTTCTGAAATTAAAAAAATGGAATCCTAAGCCTTATTTTAAACAAAAAATGATGGAATATTCAAGAGTCTTTAAAATGTCTTTTGCGAGCGTTTATCCGCACTATGTTTCAAAAGCCGAAAAAAAAGGAAAAACCAAACAAGAGGTAGATACCATCATCTTTTGGTTAACCGGATATGATAAAGTAGCTCTTGAAAAGCAGATTACAAATCGGGTCGATTTTGAGACTTTTTTTGCAGAGGCTCCCGCAATGCATCCAAATACCAATAAAATTAAGGGACTCATTTGTGGGTATCGTGTTGAAGATATTGAAAACAAATTGATGCAGCAAATTCGCTATTTGGATAAGCTGATCGATGAGTTGGCTCGGGGCAAGAAAATGAAAAGTATTCTACGTGAATAAAAAAAACATCCCATTGTTGAAAAAATTCAAAACAAAGGGATGTTTTTAATAAGATACTCTTTTGAGGTTACTTACTCAAATACATTTTACGTCTTGCATATAAGTCATAAAACTGATCGTCTTTAAGACTGTCTATAAACAAAATGCTCTCTCCTGTAGATTTCATTTCTGGTCCTAGTGCTTTGTTTACATTTGGAAATTTATTGAATGAAAACACCGGTTTCTTTATTGCATATCCCTCCAATTGTGGATTGAAATCAAAGTCCGTTACTTTCTTTTCTCCCAACATTATCTTGGTGGCATAGTTTACATACGGTTCTTTGTATGCTTTTGCAATAAAAGGAACTGTTCTGGAAGCTCTTGGATTTGCTTCAATAATATAAACAATGTCATTTTTAACCGCAAACTGTACATTGATCAATCCGACTGTTTTTAGTTCTCTTGCAATGGTATGCGTATGGTCTTTAATTTGTTGCATCACTAAGTCACCCAAATTAAATACTGGCAACACAGAGTTGGAATCTCCAGAGTGGACACCACAAGGTTCAATATGCTCCATAATACCAATGATGTACACATTTCCGTCTGCATCACAGATGGCATCTGCTTCCGCTTCAATGGCTCCATCTAAATAATGATCTAACAACAATTTGTTGTTTGGCATTCTGCCTAATAAGTCTACAACATGTGCAACTAATTCTTCTTTATTGATGACAATTTTCATTCCTTGCCCTCCCAATACATAAGAAGGTCTTACCAAAATAGGGAAATCCAATTGATCGGCCAATACCAAAGCTTCATCGGCAGTTTCTGCAATTCCGAAATCTGGATACGGTATATTATTGTTTTTTAATAGGGTGGAAAAACTACCTCTGTCTTCAGCTAAATCAAGGGCTTCAAAGCTCGTTCCGATAATTTTAATACCATATTTGGTTAATTTTTCTGCTAACTTTAAGGCTGTTTGACCTCCTAATTGTACAATCACTCCTTCTGGTTTTTCATGACGAATGATGTCATAAATGTGTTCCCAAAAAACAGGTTCGAAATACAATTTATCAGCGGTATCAAAATCTGTAGAAACCGTTTCTGGGTTACAGTTGATCATAATGGTTTCATAGCCACATTCTGCAGCAGCTAAAACTCCATGCACACAACAGTAATCAAATTCAATCCCTTGCCCAATTCTGTTAGGCCCTGATCCTAAAACGATTATTTTCTTCTTTGGTGTTACAATACTTTCGTTTGCAATCGTAATCTCACCAGAAGCCGTTTCAATTTCATTTTCAAAAGTAGAATAATAGTACGGTGTTTTTGCCGTAAACTCTGCAGCACAAGTGTCTACTAATTTATAGACTCTTTGTATTTTTAATGCATCTCTTTTGTTATATACTTGACTTTCTAAACAGCCCAACATGTGTGCTATTTGTCGATCTCCATATCCTTTTTGTTTTGCTTCTAGCAATAAATCTCGTTGTATGGTATCAATCGTAAACGTTGAAATTTCTTTTTGAAGTTGAAACAACTCTTCATATTGCTTTAGATACCACATGTCAATCTTGGTAATCTCATAGATCTGACTTAATGGAATCCCGATCGCGATCGCATCATAAATAGCAAAAACACGATCCCAACTTGCATTGGTTAATTTTTCAACAATCTGATTGTAATTGGTATATTCTTTTCCATCGGCACCTAAACCATTTCTTTTAATTTCTAAAGATTGTGTTGCCTTGTGCAAAGCTTCTTGGAAAGAACGTCCAATTCCCATCACTTCTCCTACCGATTTCATTTGCAAACCTAAAGTTCTGTCCGAACCTTCAAATTTATCAAAATTCCAACGCGGTATTTTAACGATCACATAATCTAATGTTGGCTCAAAGAGTGCAGAGGTAGATTTTGTAATTCCGTTTTCTAATTCATCTAAGGTATATCCAATGGCTAATTTCGTAGCTACTTTTGCAATCGGGTATCCAGTAGCTTTACTCGCTAATGCCGATGAACGAGAAACTCTTGGATTGATTTCAATGGCAATAATATCTTCTTTTTCGTCTGGAGAAACAGCAAATTGTACATTACATCCTCCTTCGAAATCACCAATAGAACGCATCATATGGATGGCCATATCTCGCATTTTTTGATAGGTCTTGTCAGAAAGTGTCATCGCTGGAGCTACCGTAATGGAATCTCCAGTATGAATTCCCATCGGATCCATATTTTCAATCGAACAAATAATAACTACGTTGTCATTTTTGTCTCGTAACAATTCCAATTCATATTCTTTCCAGCCCATCATGGCTTTGTCAATCATCACCTCATGAATTGGGGAGGCTTCTAAACCTCTCCGTAATAGTTCATCAAAATCTTTTGAATCATATACTATGGATGCTCCTGCCCCACCTAATGTATAGGAGGATCTAATTACTAATGGAAACCCATATTCTTGTGCAATTTCTTTTCCTTTTAAGAACGAAGTAGCCGTCGATTGAGGTGCCATTGGTACGCCAATTTTCAACATCAATTCTCTAAATTGTTCACGATCTTCGGTCACATTAATTGCATCGATATCGACCCCAATTAACTCGACATTAAAATCCTTCCAAATTCCTTTATCATCTGCTTCAATACACAAGTTCAAGGCAGTTTGCCCTCCCATGGTTGGTAAAACAGCATCAATTTGCGGATGTTCTTTTAAAATTTGAATGATCGATTTGGTGGTTAGCGGCAACAAGTAAATATGATCGGCCATCGAAGGATCGGTCATAATAGTAGCTGGATTTGAATTGATTAAGATAGTTTCAATTCCATCTTCTCGCAAAGACCTTAAAGACTGAGAGCCAGAATAGTCAAATTCACAGGCTTGTCCAATAACGATAGGGCCGGAGCCTATGATTAAAATCGATTTTAGTTGGTTGTTTTTTGGCATTATAATAGTGTGTATTAATTTTTGTAAAAGTAATTACTGTATGGATATAAAAAAAGGTGTTGCTAAAAATAGCAACACCTTAATTATTAACAAATTGTTAATCATTATATTATTTTTTATGTCTTGGTTCTGAAGACACAGAAACTTTCTTTCTTCCTTTAGCTCTTCTTCTAGCTAAAACTTTTCTACCATTAGCAGATGCCATTCTCTCTCTGAAACCGTGCTTGTTTCTTCTCTTTCTATTCGATGGTTGGTACGTTCTTTTCGGCATTGTATGTATTTTTAAAAGTCTTCTTTATTATTTTTTTCTTGTGCTATAAGTTTACCTCATTTAAGCGTGGGCAAATATACAACTGTTTTTATTGATGACAAATACAATTTTAAAAAAAAAGTAAATTATTTTCAATCCCCTAAAAAAGCACTTTTTTTCAAAATCTTTTTGCCTTTTTTATTTGTGAAGAAAAGGAGAGTTGTTACTTTTGTCCAAACCTAATAATGGCATGCACAATACTAAATACGTTTTTGTAACTGGAGGCGTAACTTCATCACTGGGAAAAGGAATCATTGCAGCTTCTCTTGCAAAATTATTACAAGAAAGAGGCTATTCTGTAACCATTCAAAAATTAGATCCCTATATCAATATAGACCCTGGAACCTTAAATCCTTATGAACATGGCGAATGCTATGTAACAGATGATGGTGCTGAGACCGACTTAGATTTAGGACATTACGAACGTTTTTTAAACATTCCAACCTCACAAGCCAACAATGTTACGACGGGTAAAATTTACCAATCGGTTATCAACAAAGAGCGTAAAGGGGAATTTTTAGGAAAAACCGTACAAGTAATACCGCATATTACCGACGAAATTAAACGCAGAATTCAAATCTTAGGAGAAACGGGAGACTATGACATCGTGATCACTGAAATAGGAGGTACTGTGGGAGATATAGAATCACTTCCATATGTAGAATCTGTACGTCAATTGTTGTGGGAAAAAGGATCTGAAAACGCCATTGTTATTCACTTAACATTGGTTCCGTATTTAGCTGCCGCAGGGGAATTAAAGACCAAACCAACGCAACACTCTGTAAAGATGTTGATGCAAAGTGGGGTAAGTCCCGATATTTTAGTGTGTAGAACAGAGCATGAAATCTCTGAAGACATCAAACGAAAATTGGCCTTGTTTTGCAATGTTAAAAAAGAAGATGTCATTCAATCTATAGACGCTCAAACTATTTATGATGTCCCAAACTTGATGTTTGAAGAAGGTTTGGACAACGTCGTTTTAGAAAAGCTAGAATTGTGTTCTAAGAAACAACCTGATTTGCTTGTTTGGAATGATTTTATTCAAAAACATAAAAACCCTACATCGGAAATAGAAATTGGATTGATTGGAAAATATGTGGAATTGCATGATTCTTACAAATCGATCACAGAAGCATTTATACACGCAGGTTCTTCTAACGAAACCAAAGTAAAAGTACGTTGGATTCATTCGGAAAGCTTAACGCCTAAAAACGTTGAAAAGAAATTAGAAGGTTTGAACGGAATCTTAGTGGCTCCAGGTTTTGGAGATCGCGGAATAGAAGGAAAAATTAAAGCTGTAAAGTATGCCCGAGAAAACAACATTCCATTTTTCGGAATTTGTTTAGGAATGCAAATGGCGGTCATCGAATTTTCTAGAAATGTATTGGGAATGAGTGATGCTTTTTCTACAGAAATGAAGAAAAATTGCAAAAGCCCGGTCATTAATTTGATGGAGAGTCAAAAAGAAGTGACCGAAAAAGGAGGTACTATGCGTTTGGGAGCTTGGGACTGTAGGGTTGCTAAAAACTCTAAAACCTACGATGCATATCAATCAGAACAGATTAGTGAACGCCACAGACACCGTTATGAATTTAATAACGAATATTTAGAAGCGATTGAAAATGCGGGCATGAAGGCTACCGGAATCAACCCAAAAACAGGCTTGGTAGAAGTGGTTGAACTTCCAAATCATCCTTGGTTTGTAGGAGTACAATACCATCCAGAATACAAGAGTACAGTATTAAATCCGCACCCTTTATTTGTAGATTTTATAAAAGCTGCTTTAAAGCAGTCTAAAAAATAAATTTAGGAACACTATTTGAATCGTATAGTGAAACAACAATAATCACAGCAAAAGCAATCAAAAACACTTGAGTTTTGCTACATTTGTCGACCTCTGTTTTTATAAACAGTAGCGAAAATGACAAATTGACATTTTAAAAACACACATGGAACAAAAAAAATTCGATTATAATTCCTTTATAGGAATGATTTTATTGGGAGGTATTTTATTATGGTGGATGAATTCGAACAAAGAAGAAATTCTTTCGGAAGCAGCAACCACAGAAATTGTTGCACCCAACACCAAAGAAACCAGCGATGCATTTGCAACGGCAAAACCAGTTTTTGAAAGCGACTATTTAAAAGCAGCTGCACTACAAAACAAATTAGGGGCTTTTGCATACAGTGCTATGCAAGGGACACCTGGAGTAAGCGTAATAGAAAATGACCTACTAAAGTTAACCGTTGATAATAACGGGGGGCAAATTATAGAAGCATTAATTAAAAATTACAAAACTTACGACTCACTTCCTTTGTATATGATAAAAGACAACAATGCGTCTTTTAACATCAACTTCGGAACGACAGACAACAGGATCTTAAACACCAAAGATTTATTCTTCATTCCAACACTCAGCAAAAGCAATGGAAATGATGTGCTGTCTATGAAACTAAAAGTTTCAGATACACAGTTTTTAGAATATCGATATGAAATGAAACCCAATGAGTACATGGTTGATTTTTCTGTTCGTTCTCAAGGATTGAGTTCTGTAATCAATGGATCCAACGCCATTCAATTAGACTGGTCTCTTAAAGGGTTTCGACATGAGAAAAGTTTAAAAACCGAAAACACCATGTATTCATGGTACCACTACAAGACCGATGGTGAAGTAGATTATCTGCGACCTGGAAACACGGAAGTTGTAAAAAGCCTGGATTGGGTTGCTTACAAACAACACTTTTTCATGTCCAACTTATTGACAGACACTCCTTTTAAGAACGCAACAGTTACTTCTACAGATTTAGTAGAAAACGAAAAAATAGACACTGTTTTTACGAAAAACTATGAATTAAAAGCTCCTTTAACTTTAACAGGGGGGGAATTCAATTATAACATGAAGTGGTTCTACGGGCCGAGTGATTATAATTTATTAACCACCTACGAAGAAACGAACTTAGACGAAACTGCCGATCTCGGTTGGGGAATCTTTGGTTTCTTAAACAGAACCGTCTTTTACCCGGTTTTTAACTTGTTAAAAGGGTTATTAGCAAACTATGGATTGATTATTATTTTGATGACCATTGTGGTTCGAATTTTAATGTCTCCATTGGTGTACAAGTCTTACGTATCAAGTGCGAAGATGAAAGTAATTCGTCCAGAATTGACCGCAGTGAATGAAAAATTCCCAGGAAAAGAAAACGCAATGAAGCGTCAGCAAGAAACGATGGCCATACAGCGAAAAGCAGGTGTAAGCATGCTCTCGGGTTGTATTCCTGCCCTTTTGCAAATGCCGATTTTCTTTGCTTTATTTAAATTTTTTCCAACAAATTTAGACTTACGTCAAAAAGGATTTTTATGGGCGGCAGATTTATCTTCTTATGATACGATCTTTACCTTGCCTTTTGACATTCCTTTTTATGGAAACCACGTGAGTTTGTTTCCTATTTTGGCTTCCATCGCTATTTTCTTTTACATGAAAATGAACCAGAGCCAACAAGCAAATATGCAGGCACCTCCTCAAGAAGGAATGCCAGACATGCAGAAAATGATGAGGTATATGATTTATTTCTCTCCAATTTTAATGTTGTTGTTCTTTAACAACTATGCAAGTAGTTTGAGTTTGTATTACTTTATCTCGAACTTGTTAACCATCGTGATTATGTTAGTCATTAAAAACTATGTAATTGATGAAGATAAAATTCATGCACAAATAGAGGAAAACAAGAAACGTCCTGAAAAGAAAAAGAGCAAGTTCAGAGAACGTATCGATATTGCCATGAAACAGGCACAGGAACAACAAGCCCAACAAAAAAGAAAGAAATAAGGAATCGTTCCTTGTACAAAATAAAAAAAACCAAAACTGAATTGTTTTGGTTTTTTTTTGGTTGTAATGGAAGTCCTTTTGTAAGCTTTGCTTTGTTCATCAATCTTTGAACCTCAATTGGTATTGTAGGCATTCCGAGTCCGATTGTTATTTTATTAACTACGTCTTGGAATGGGTTGAAAATAGCCCCATTTCTTCTTTTTTTGGGTTCCGCTAGGTCGTAAAATTTTGTGAAGTGGTAAAACGAGGGTTTTTAAGATTTGGTAATTCATTGTGATCATTGCAGTCATTTTTTAGGATTGGAACACAAAGTTGAAATCCTTTAATAAATGGTCATATATTGGAATAAGTGGGAAATTAAGGCTAAAAAAAAGGTACAACACTATGAAAACGCTGTGCTGCTGCTCCAAAAAAGGAGCATATTTCCTATGGAAAAACAGAAAAAGAAGAATGCTACCCTTTTTTAGACTTCACAAATCCGAAATACAAGATATACCCATAACAAAAAATGGTTAAAATAAAAGCAGTGTGAAAACCAAATCCGTCAATTAGATTTCCAAAAGCAAAAGGGATAATAGCGCCACCAACAATAGCCATACACAGTAGTCCAGAGGCCTGAGCCTTTAAATCGCCCAAACCTTCGAGCGACAAGGTAAAAATGGTTGGGAACATAATGGAATTGAACAAACCAACCGCCAAAATAGACCACATTGATAACAGTCCTGTGGTGTTCATCGAAATTAAAATCAAGGCAATGGCCAAAGAAGCAAAAATGCCCAAGACTTTTCCAGGTGCTAAAATACGGGTCAGATAAGCACCCACAAAACGACCAATCATGGCACCACCCCAATAAAAAATAACAAAAACACCTAACAACGATTTCGGATCAGACCCCGAAAATGTTTTATTAAAAGTACTCGCAATGGTATTGGCAATTTGCATCATGGTTTCATTTTGAGCAACCAGCGGAGCTAAATTCATGTCCGAAAAATAGTTCACCAAAAAGCTCCCAATAGAAACCTCAGCTCCTACATAGACAAAAATACCCAAAGCCCCCATCAGCATCAATTTGTTTTTCAATAAGGCTCCATAGCCTCCTTTCGGACTTTCTTGGAGCAGTTTTGGCAAATTAATACACGAAAAAATCAATGCTAAAATTGCAATAAAACCTGCAATGAATAGAAACGGAATTTGAACAGTAGCAGCTTCTGCTATATAATATTCTGCTTTTTCAGTAGCATTCAATCCGTTAATTTCTATGGATGATTTTACAGAATCACTCAATAAAAACAACGCACCAACAATGGGTGCAATGGTGGTTCCCAAAGAATTGAAGGCTTGCGATAAATTCAGCCTACTTGATGCAGCTTCTTCACTCCCTAATAAAGCTACATAGGGATTTGCCGCCACTTGCAAAATGGTGATTCCACCGGCCAGGGTAAAATAGCCCACTAAAAATACAGGGAAGGCTCTGTAAGAAGCCGCTGGATAAAACAATAAACAACCAAATGCCATGGTTAACAATCCTAAAATAATGCCTTTTTTATACCCTATTTTAGACAACAGAAATCCTGCAGGTAGAGAGAAAACAAAAAAGGCTACAAAAAAAGCAAATTGTACCAAAACCGTTTTTCCATAGGACATTTCGAAAACATCTTTTAGCCTAGGAATCAAGCTATCTACTAAAACAGTAATAAATCCCCAAAGGAAAAATAAGGTTGTTATAAAAATAAAAGCACTTTTGTATGATTTTTGTGTTGCAGTTGTTGGCATAAAATATTAAGCTTTGTTATAATAATCTGATTTGTAATTCTTGTTTTCTTTTGCGGTATGTACTTGATAGTTGAACCATTCATGAATGCAATACGATCCAGTTTCCCCCGCTTTGTTTAAAGCGATAAACCCGACTTGAAAATCTTTATAGCGATCACCAGCACTCTTAATCACTCTGCTAACAGCTTCTTCGCAGGCTTCTTGTGGTGTTTTTCCCTGACGCATTAATTCTACAATCAGAAAACTCCCCACCGTTTTTAAAACTTCCTCGCCCATTCCAGTAGCCGTGGCACCCCCTACTTCATTATCGATAAACAATCCCGAACCTATAATGGCCGAATCTCCCACTCTACCCGCCATTTTATAGGACAAGCCACTCGTAGTACATCCGCCAGCAATATCACCTTTTTTATCGATGGCCAACATGCCAATCGTATCGTGATTTTCAATATTGATAATGGGTTTGTATTGAGCGGTTTCTTTCCAAACTTCCCATGCTTTTTTTGCTGATTCGGTCAATAAATTTTCTTTTTCAAAACCTTGTTCATAAGCAAATTTCTCTGCGCCTTTTCCAGTGAGAATTACATGTGGGATTTCTTCCATTACCTTTCTGGCAAGAGAAATAACATGGGTGATGTTCTCAACAGCCGTTACCGCACCATAATTCCCTTCCTTATTCATGATACAAGCATCTAAAGTAACGTTCCCGTCTCGGTCTGGCAATCCACCCTTCCCAACAGACTGATTGGCAACATCTGCCTCTTCCATTCGGCAACCCTGTTCTACAGCATCTAAAGAACTTCCGTTATTTTGTAATACTTCCCAAGCTTTTTGAGTAGCATTTGGCACCCGCCAAGTAGCAATTACAATTGGTTTGATAGCGATGGGTTGTGCTGCAATTATTGCCGTTGGAACATTGGTTGAAGTTTCACAACTTAATAAGGAATTGACCGCTACAAGCGACAACCCCGAAACGGTTGCTTTTTTTAAAAAATTTCTTCTTTTCATGGAGTTTATTGTATCTGAATTTCGTCGACGAACAGCCAAGAGCGTCCATCGTGTTTGTATCCTAAATGCCAAGTGGGAAGTACGCCGAGTTTTTTGGCAATGACTTTGACATATCTAAAAGAACCTGCTCCTTTAAATTGAACCCGTTTAAGAGTGATCGCTGCTGTTTCTATTATTGAATTTATAGTTCTATTCCCATTGGGATATGCTTGAAAATTTACCCCATCATTGGATACAAGACAACTGACCGCTGTTGGATAAAAAATCCAACTCCGTTGATCTTGTAAAAATCCAATAGCCACTTCATGGATCTTTTTTTTACTTCCTAAATCTACCACTGCAACTACATCCGAATCAAAATAACCTTGCCAAGTACCAGTTCTAAAATCTTCTGTACCGAGAACACCATCGATAAGGGCATTATCGCCTCCCGCATTGTATTGATTGGCATAGCTTGTTTGTAAGTCAATTTTAAGGTTGGGATCAATTTTATAAAAATCGGTCGTAATTACTGCACTTTTGGTACTGCCTTTTTGTGCATAAACCGCTAAGGTTGCCTTTTCTGAAATGATCAATGGACGGGTGTATTTCTGAAATTCACCTCCCAAAGAAAAATAAATGATCGCATTTTTATCTACAGAAGACAAGCTCACTGCTGTACTTCCTTTAAAGGCTGTTTTCCCTTTGGCGATAAAAGGTGCTGGAACAATGCGGTGGTCTTCAATTTTTGTTACTGGAATAAAAGCGTCTTGGGTGCCCCAATCTGAAGGCTGATCTGTCATTTCAAAAACCAAAAGCCCTCCTTGCATAATCGCATGATGCTGTATATAGGAAAAAGGATGCTCCTTACCATTCAATGTAACCGATTTAATGTATTTGTTTTTTTCAGAAAGTCGATTGGCTTGCACTGTAAATGTATTGCCGTTTTCTAGGTTGAGAGTCGCTTTTTCAAACAGCGGTGCTCCAATAATGTATTGATTGGAGCCGGGTGTTACTGGATAAAAACCCAAGGCACTAAAAATATACCAAGCACTCATTTGACCACAATCTTCGTTGCCCGCGATTCCATCCGGGGTGTTGGTATACAATTCGGTTAGAATCTGACGTACTTTTTCTTGGGTTTTAGCAGGTTTATTCACAAAGTTGTACAAATATGCCATATGATGACTGGGCTCGTTTCCATGGGCATATTGCCCAATTAAACCCGTAATGTCAACTTGATGACGACCAGACGTTTTATTTGCTGCAACAAACAAATCATCTAACTGGTTTTCAAGTGCTTTTTTTCCGCCCAACAAGTGAGTGAAACCCGAAATATCTTGAGGTACATAAAAACTGTATTGCCAAGCATTGGCTTCTGTATAATTAAAATTCACTTCATACGGATCAAAAGGCGCAAACCAGGTATTTCTAAAACGACCTCTCATGAATTGACTTTCTGGATCAAATACATTTTTATAGGACTGAGCTCTTTCAATGTAGGTTTTATAATCTTTTTCATTTTCGAGTGCATATGCCATTTGCGCAATGGTCCAATCGTCATAGGCATACTCTAGTGTTTTTGAAACAGACTCACTTTCTTTTTCTACCGGAATAAATCCAAAGTTCTTGTAGCTATCCAAGCCTAATTTGTCTCTGGTTGCAGAATGTTTCATCGCTTTAAAAGCCTTATCAACGTCATAATTCCGAATGCCTTTTAAGTAAGCATCTGCAATCACTGGAATTGCATGATATCCAATCATACACCCTGTATAGTTTGCAGACAAATCCCATATGGGGAAAATTCCGCCTTCATCATATTTTGCTAAAAAGGTATTGATAAAGTCGTTTGTTTTTTCGGTCTCTAGAAGCGTATATAGCGGATGTGCAGCTCGGTAGGTATCCCACAAAGAAAATACGGTATAATACTCAAAATCGGTTGTTTGGTGAATTTTTAAATCCATACCACGATAACGTCCGTCCACATCTTGGTACAAATTTGGTGCAATCGAGACATGATACATTGCCGTATAAAAATTAGTTTTATCGGCTAGCTTTGAATCTTCGATAACAATTTTTTGAAGTTGTTGCTCCCATATTTTTTGAGCTTCTTGTTTCACTTCTTCAAAGGTTTTGTCACCAATTTCAGTTGCTAAATTCATTTTTGCCCCAGCAATATCAACGGCAGAAATTCCAATTTTAATAATGACAGGTTCATTCTTTGGATTGATAAAGGTCAACGCTATTTTTTGTCCACCCGGCATTCCTTTTTTTGGAGGAGATTGAAGCATATCATTGAATGGATGCGATGTTTTGATACTAAAAAACAACCGCTGATCGGTTGCCCAAGCTTTCGAGAATCGATATCCTGAAAGTTCTGTTGCTGAGATTGTATTGATTTTTGCATCTAAAACTTCATCACGATGCAACAAATCTAAAATGACCACTTGATTTTTGTTGGCTGGAAATTGATAGGTATGCATGCCGCTTCTTTTAGAAACAGTCAACGCAACATCAATATTGGTGTCGTCTAAATGTACTTTGTAGAAACCTGGTTCAGCAATTTCATTTTCATGAGAAAATTTAGATTTATAGCCTTCCTTCTCTGCTGCGCTTGAAGAAGTATCAGCTCCATTGTTAAAAACAATTTTATTGGTAGGCATGAGCAGGATGTCTCCATAATCAGAAACACCGGTTCCACTTAAATGAGTATGAGAAAATCCATAAATTTCGGTATCTGAATAATGATATCCTGAACAACCATCCCAACCCTCTAAACGAGTGTCCGGTGAGAGTTGCATCATTCCAAACGGTAAAGTTGCACCAGGATAGGTATGCCCATGACCTCCGGTTCCTATCAATGGATTTACATACGAAATTAGCGGTTGTTGCAGTTTTGCAGTAACACCTTGTTCTTTTGTACAACAAAGCATCAAAAACAGCAACATGTAAAGTAAAGGTTGTTCGTGTTTCATGATTGGCTTTCTGAATTGGAATCTAAAAATACAGAAAAAAAAAGAAGCAAAAGATTATTTCTTTTTCAACTGAGCCGAAAGAAATCCTAAACCATATCCTAAAAACTGAGTTAAAGAAGTAATACCGCTTAAAAAAGCAACGGATATACTTTTATACTGAATAAATGCATCGATAAAAAGGAGTACAAAATACACTCCATATAAAATAATTAATTGGGGAATTCCAAAAATGAGAAGGAGCAAACTCACATCAAAACCAATGATAAAAACGGTTGGAAACCAATACGTAATTTTAGCTGTTTTTGGATACTTTTTATTTAAAAGTGGTCTCGCAGTTCCAAAGCCAAAAGTTTGCTTAAAAAATTGTGATAAGGTACTTCTCCGTTTATGATATACAAATGCGTTCGCTAGGAGTTGTGTTTCAAATCCGTTATGCCACAATCGAAAAGTAAGATCGATGTCTTCGCCATTTTTCATGGTAGAAAAACCTTGTGTTTTTTCAAAAGCTGTTTTTGAGATTCCTAAATTAAAACTTCTCGGTTGAAATGTACCAACGGCTTGTTTTTTTCCCCGAATTCCACCAGTAGTTAAAACGGCGGTCATGGAATAGTTGATTGCTTTTTGCAAAGAAGTAAAACTTTCATGTGCAGCATCGGGTCCTCCGAATGCATCAGTAAAACGATGTACCAATCCTTTCTGAACTT
>Ga0209557_1000461_pt1 | contig 24345 bp, 12 predicted proteins | sample SaaInlV_120m_DNA_4_FD_184672 | JGI IMG/M metagenome (GOLD analysis project Ga0209557, IMG submission 184672) | Marine microbial communities from expanding oxygen minimum zones in the Saanich Inlet - Saanich Inlet SI074_LV_10m_DNA (SPAdes) (version 2) | ecosystem: Environmental > Aquatic > Marine... | reverse complement strand
CTGATGCAGGTATAACAATATATCACGGTTCTGGTAGTGGAAATCAAGGAGCAATAGTTTTTGCAGATGGTAATACTGGAACAGATAGATATAGAGGTAGTATTTCATATACTGGAGCAGATGAAATGAAATTTTTTACTTCTACTTCAGAAAGAATGCGTATAGATAGTTCTGGAAACGCAACTTTTACAGGAAAAATATTAGTAGGAACTGGTGCAACAGCAGCAGCATCTTTAAACGCATATACTCAAACAGTAAGTTCAAATTTATATTCTGCATTAAGAATAATGGAAAATACAGCAGCATCTTCTTATTGGGATATAGGTGCTACAGGTGGCGCTTCTCCTGATTTAAAATTCTTTGTTAACGCAGGAATAACGCCTAAATTTACTTTAAGCCCTTCAGGTAGCGCAACTTTTGCAGGGCAAATAACTGGAACTGATGGTAACTTTTCAGGTAAAGTATCTGGCGGTGGAATTCATTATAGAAGTATATACAACACAGGTAATACTGGCTTTTTGATTGCAACCAATATAGCAGCAAATAATTATTCTATGTTCCAAGGTAGAATTGTATTAGAGCAATTTAATTTTAGTACTAAGCAAGTTATTGAATTTTCAGCGACAAGCACAAACGCAGGTGCAGTCCATGCATCAAAAGGTACTGCTGACATAGACGTAACTATAAAGTTATTTGTATATAACACTGCATGGTATTTATGGATTCCGTCTCCTAGTACTTACGCTACTTGTACTGCTAAGGTAATGAAATCTAATGCTTACCAAGGATCCACTGACGCTGAAAACTGTATCGTTAATATTTCGGCAGCAGCAGTACCTAGTTCTGGTGTTACTGGGTCGACAGATATAGTTTGTAAGTTTGCTCAAGGGAATGTAACTTTTCCAGGTAATGTACAAATTGACGGTAGTATAACAGGCGTAGGTGCTTTTGTACCTGTAGGCGGTGGTACTTTTACAGGTGATGTTAATATTACTAATGGGACTGTTGATGGAACAGGTTTTGCTAGTAATAGATTATTAAGACTACAAAATACATCTACCACTGATGGTAGTAGAATGGGAATTACTTTTCAAGGTAACTCTACTATTGGAAGTGGTTTAGCATGGATCGAAGGTGTTAGCGATGATCAAAGCGCTGGACACACTTCTATTAGAATGAGTACGTATAACGGTAGTTGGCACGAGGACGCTTTTATTCTTGGTGCTGATGGTAATGCAACTTTTGGAGGAGATGTAAATGTAGATGGTGGTAACTTGAAAATTAACCCTTCATCAAGCACACACAACTCTACAATTGAATTGAAAGGATATGAGCCTAGCCTTCAAATAATAAAAACTAGAGGTACAGGCGGTGATGATATATTTCAAATAAAACATGAAAATGATACATCAGCAGTTGATTTTACTTTAGCACAAGACGGTGGTAGTGATGTAAGAACTGCAAGAATAACTGATAACGGTAGATGGGTTATTGGAGGTCATACTGAAGTAAATTCATCACAATTAAGTGTTCAAGGTACATTTGGTACTACAGGTGCTATTACAGTTCAAGCAGCAGGAGCCGCTTCTTATGGTAGTTTAAATTTAGTTTCTACTGATAGTTTTATAAGATTAAATACTACAGGAGGTACAACAGATAAACAAAAATGGGATATAAGATGTGTTAGTGCATCTGGATATGAAGCATTAGATTTTAGAACTGTTAATGACGCAAACGATTCGTTCAGTACAAAGTTATCTATTGAACCAGATGGTAAGGCAACTTTTGCAGGTAATGTATATTTGAAAGCCGCTTCAAACGAAGGTAATTTATTCTTCGGAACTGCTGATGCTAGTTATAAAATTTTTGGAGGTGGAACTTTTGGTTATATGGGATATGACACAGGCGGATACCATAAATTTAATACAAGTGGCACAGAAAGATTACGAGTGCTTGCTGATGGTCAATTCTGGATTAAGTTAAGTTCAACAACATCAGGGCGTGAAGCGGCTATGGCTAATGATAATGATAAATTACAAATATTTGGTTCTAGACATGGAGGTACTAGTAATTATGTATCAATATGGGCAGATGGTGCTAATGAAAATGCTAGATTTTATACTACCACAACTGTGTTTTATGAAAAGGTTGGGGTTGCAGGAAAAATACCTACTTATGGATTAACTTTAGCGCAAGGAAACTCAGCAAACAACAAGATAGCATGGACTGATGGAACGCCAAATTTTGCAGCAAGTATTTATGCTGATTCTTCAAATGACAAATTAACTTTTGCTACTAAAAATTCAAGTAATGCTGAAACAACTGCTGTAGAAATAGACATTAATCAAAAAACAACTTTTAAAGGAGATGTACAAATTGACGGTACTCTAAGTGGCGCAGGTGCTTTTGTACCTGTAAGCGGTGGTACTTTTACAGGAAGTATTATTTTTTCAAATAGTGCTTATAATTCAGCATATTCCATAAGAAGAAATGCTGATGCATTAATTTTTAGTGGTGGAACAAGTGGATACTATTTTAATAGGTCTGATAATAGTGTAACTGATTTACATATAAATGGGTCAGGTAACTCAACTTTTTATGGTGATGTAAATATAAACAATAATTCAACAAGAATCATATCTTTAAATTATGAAGATAGTATAAATAGTATTATATCACATAGTGGGACAAACTTTGGTTTAGAAAGTTTAAACGTAAGGGGTGACCAAATTTATTTTTATACTGATTATGACACTAGTTCACCAAAAGGTAATTTGACATTAACACTAGACACTAGTCATAATGCAACTTTTGAAGGTAATATAAATTTAAACGATGGAACTAGTTCGAAAATACAATTTGCTAATGGTGCAAATACTAGAAAGATAGTTTTGTGGGAAGGCGCTGATAATGATTATGAGTTTTATGGTTTTGGTATTGAATCTTCAACATTAGTTTACAGTACTTACAGTGCTGGTGATGATCATGTGTTTTTTGTAGGTGTAAATTCTAGTAGTAGAAGTGAGTTAATGAGAATAAAATCTACTGGAGATGTAGAAGTTGCAAATAAACTAAATGTAAAAGGAGGCCAAATAATAACACCTGGTGGAGTTGATCTTTCTTTAAATCCTAACACAGGAACAGTAAATATTGGTGGAGTTATACGAGCAACAGGAACAGGAACAAATAAATTTACAGGAGGTCTTGTATTAGGTACTCCTAGTAATGGTAATGCTGTTAATAAATTAACAATAGCATCAGGAACTAATGGTGATGGTATTTTCTTAACTGGTTTAGGAAATGCTAATGGTATGGGTACTGGTCATTATAAATCTATAGATTACCAGTATTCTAACACTGATTCTAGTTTTGGATCAGCCATAAGATTCGTTACTGCTGACTCAACATTACATGGTGGTCAAATAGAACTTTGGACTGATAATTCTTCTGGAACAATAACTAAGGCTTTAACCTTAGATAAATCTCAAAATGCAACTTTTACAGGAAACGTAGGAATTAATCAAAATCCTAGTACAAAATTACATGTAACAGCAGGATCAGCAATAGCAGATGAAATTATTTTAAGATTAAGTGGCGGTGCAACTGGATTTGATGGTGCTAACGAGGCAGACGTAGAACACAGTATTGTTTTTGATGCCTGTGCATATAAAGGAACAACAGGTATAGTGCAAAGAGATGCTGCAAAAATTGCAATAGAAAAAGATGGTTCTTGGAATGAAGCAGATGTTGGTACTGGTACAAGAGCAAGTTTAGTTTTTAGTACAAATAATGGAACTATTGATTCTTCGGATTTAGCAGAAAGAATGCGTATAAGACCTTCTGGAAATTCTTATTTTAATTATTCAAATTCAACTATAGAAACATACGGAAGTGGTGTTTATGGCGGTAAAGTAGTTATAAAAGCATCAGGCGCAGAAGCGTTATCTTTATTAAATAATTCTATTGGTGGCGCATCACAAGTTGCTTTAAATTTTACAAATGAATTTGTAGCAAATCAATATAACTTTATAGCAAGAATAATTGCAGAACCTGAGCAAAGTTGGACTGGAACTGCTTCAACAAGGGACGCAAGATTAAGTTTCTTTACATCAAAAAATGGTTCAGCAGGAGAGAAAATGCGTATAGACAGTTCTGGAAACGTAATGGTTAATACTGACAATCCACTTGTTGCAGATAGTGCAACAGAGACAGGTCTTGTATTAGGAGGTGCTAGAAATTTACTACATGTTTCAAGGCAAGATGCGGATCCTGCACGATTTAATAGAATAGGTAGTAATGGAAGGGTTGTATCATTAACCAGAAATGGGACAGATGTTGGTGGTTTTGGTGTTGATGGAACCAATATGACCTTTGAAATAGGTAGTTCAGAAAAAATGCGTTTAGCATCAGGCGGAGAATTTCTTATAGGTACAGAAACTGCTGTTGCTGATGTTAAGTTAAGAATTGTGCAGCCTGATAACCAATGGCCAATGCAAATTGTTTCTAGTTATGCTTATGGATTATCAATAGACACTTCACTTGGTCAAGATAGTAACGCTGGATCTTTACAAATATATCCTAACAGTGGTGGTGGATTTATAGTACGAAATGATTCTAAAGTTGGGATAGGAGAAAATACTCCGTTTGGAAAATTACATATTAAAACATCAGACACAGGAGTAACTTCGGCCTCTGCTCAAGGAAATTTATTAGTATTAGAAGATTCGGAAAATGGTTTATCTATATTATCCTCAACCGCAGGAGCAGGATATATTAACTTTGGAGATTCAGATGATAATGATGTAGGTATGATAATTTACGGTCATTCATCTAATTCACTGGATTTTTGGACTAATGCTGCTAATAGAATGCGTTTAACATCAGGCGGAGACTTACATGTTGACGGAGATATTATTGCTTATTCTGCAACTGTATCTGATAAAAGATTAAAAGATGATGTAAAGCCTTTGGAAAGTTCTTTAGATAAAGTAATGAATCTAAAAGGTGTTGAGTATGTATGGAATAATGGAAGTAGAAAAGGACAGAAAGATATAGGTTTTATAGCACAAGAAGTAGAAGAAATAATACCTGAAATAGTAAGAGAAAAAGAGGTAATATTTAATAAAGAAGAAAACTATAAGACAGTAGATTATGAAAAGATTACAGCAGTATTAGTAGAGGCTATGAAAGAACAGCAAGATCAAATAAACGATCTTAAAAAAGAAATACAAACATTAAAAAGTAAGTAATGGCTGTACCAAGTAGTGGATCTATAAGTTGGTTTGGTTTATCTCAAGAAAAAAAGTTAAACGACTATACTTCTTCAGCAGGCGCAGGAGCAATCCCTGTAATATCTATGTATGACTTAGTTAACGGAGGAAATAGTACAGGCGAAACACAGGCAGATGTAGATATTACAAACACAAATTCACCATCTCATCCTAATACAACAGCCCCTCACTCAGCAAGTGAATGGTATAGTTACGATCATGATTACACCGCAGTTACCGTTTATGAATCTAGTTGGTCACCGAGTGGAACAGTCACAGTGCCTAGTCATAACGGAACAGATGCAATTGGTCATGCTACTAAATCAGCAGCATGCTCTTCAACAAACACTATAAATACTTGTATTTCTATTTCTTGGACAGGAACTTTAGGCAACGGAACAACTTTATATTTTATGTATGGGAACACTTGTGTACAAAACACTGTTTTAGATGCTAATAATAGATATATTAAAATGGGTAGTTACGGTGGAGGTATAGGTAGTAATTGTGCTACCGCTTACCCAGGCGGAACTGTAGGTAATGTAATGAAAGTTAGCGACTCTGGTGTTGTTTCTGAGTTTGCTTCATCTTGTGTGACATTAACTGGTTTGGATGTTACCTCTACTACATACCCAAAACCTGTGTTTGCATGTGGTCAGACAGACACAACAACAAGATATTTTTCAGACAATGCGGCTAATATTACGGTTAATTCCACTGTTGTTTACACTACCTCAGCAGGGACAACCACATTATCGGCTGGAAATTATGGTTTAAACTTATTGCACTCAAGTACTAATAATCGATTTACAGTAAACAGTAGCGGTGTAATAACTGTTTACACTTCATGTTAAAATTATGAAAATAGAAGAAAACAAAATACAAGAACATACAGGAGACTCATTTACAGTTGTAAAAAATAATGGAGTTTCTAAAATGACTTTTTCTAATGGAGATTGGATAGAAAATAAAGAATATTATGGACAAATACTTTTAGGAGATTGTGTAGAATGTTTAAAAATATCTGATCTATATAAAGACTTTAGTTATGATAAAATTCTTATATTAGGGCTAGGTCTTGGTTTAGTTCCAAACTATGCTAAACATGTAAAAAACTGTAGTGTTGTTGATGTGATTGATAATAATGCAGAATTAATATCATATGTAAATTATTTAGATGACTCTATTAATATTATTAAAGCAGATGTTTTTAGTTATGAGCCTACAAAAGAATATGATCTAATACTAATTGATTTGTGGTGGAATGAAGAAGATGTGACTGAAGAAATACAAACTCAATTAAACAACATATATAATACATATTTAACTAACGAAGGAAAAATAATATTTCCTTTAATTACAAAACAAATCAATAAAGAATGAGGGTAATTTTTTGTGTACCAGGAAATAACTTTAGCAACAATTTTTTAACGTCATGGACAAAACTATTAAAGTATTGTCATGATAATGGAATTAAAGCAGAATTAAGTAACGGATACACTTCAATAGTTCATCTAGCAAGATATTCTTGTTTAAGAATAGATGTACATAATACAGGCTGTGAAGTTTGTAAAGATCCGTTTGAAGGTAAAGAAGATTATAATTATATAATGTGGATAGATTCTGATATGGTATTTGAGCCAGAAGATTTTCAAAAATTATTAGATGCTAAAGAAAAAGTAATAACAGGGTTGTATAAAGTAGAAGCAAGTAATGAATACGCTTGTTTTGAAAACAAAAGTAATAAAAGAATAAACGAAGACTACCTTAAAAAAAATAAAGGAGTTATAGAAACATCATTTGCTGGCATGGGTTTTATGTTAATTAAAGGTGGTGTATTTGAAAAAATGAAATTCCCTTACTTTAGTATACCTGGACATGCTGAATGTGTTTCTGAAACAATATCTTTTTGTCATAATTTAAAAACAGCAGGTATTCCATTACACGCACATCTAGATGTTATTATTGGTCATGAAAAACCGCAAATTTTATAACACAAACCGAATATTAAAAAACACATACAACTATACTAATTATCACGATATTTACTCAAAATAAAAAATTATGGAAATAGAATTTAAATTAAAAATAAGAGAGGTAAGAAAACTTCTTTCTGTGCCTGCTACACAAGAGAATAATTACGAAAACGATTTGTCCGATGTGATTATAAGGGTTTATTATTCATTTACAGGATCAAAAGAAGGTCATAGTTATACTTATCCAGGAGATATTAATCTTCAAAGACCTTTAGTAGGTGATGATTTTATTCCAATAGAAAACATAACAGAAGAGATTGTATTAGGTTGGATTAATGATATGCGAGATCTTGATGAATTAAAATATTTTATTGAATCAGAATTAGATAAAGCAATTTCTCCTCCAGAATCATCGGCATATTTTGACTGGTTACCAGATCCTTTTGCAAACATAAACGGAACTCCTGAAAACCCAATTTCAATTGAGACAGAGGAATCAAGTGAAAACACAACTCCAATTGAGACAGAGGAATCAAGTTCTGATGGAGAATAAAACCGAATACTAAATATAAGCAACATATTATTTATATGTTCTTTTATTTGCTATAACAAACCAATGTATAATTTATAAATTAAAACAAATGTCAACAAAGTTAAAAAAAGAAGAACTAGAAAAAGTTCAAGAATTAAATGGGAAGTTAGGTCAATTAAAACCAGCAATCGGAGAAATTCATATTGTAATGTCTAATGCAAAACTACAGGAAGAGTCTCTTATGGAACAGTGGAGGTCTGCAAATGCAGAATTAAAAACACTATCAGATGAGTTAAGAGAGTCTTATGGAGATGTTGAAATAGATATTGCTACTGGAGAAATTAAAGACCCTGCTGCCCCTAAAACAGAGGTAGAAGATGACAATCAAACAGATTCATGATTTTATAACATTCGTTCTCAATAAGGAGATATCTGGTTATGTTTCACCGTCAGATATTGATAAAGCCTTAGATAGAGCGCAAATGTCGAAGTTCGTAGAATTGGTAGGTAACCCTAAAGGTTATCAACCTGGGAGGCCGATCCCTCCTATTGCTTACGGATTGACTCAAAAGATATCTGATGATTTAAGGTATTTTAAAAGAAGACAACAGTATACGTCTACGAGTACAGGTATTATAAACCTTAACGCTGCTACTGAATTTAACAATCTTTCTGTAGCACCTGAGTATTTACATATATTAGGAATGTATGCAACATCTTCAAGATCTATATCATCATCTAGTTATAGCAGTTCTGCTGGTATAATTAGCGAGAGTATTTCTTCTAGTACAAAAGTAATTAATAACCCTGTAAAAGTTGTAAATGAGGATCAACTTGCAGAAAGGTTAATATCACAACTAGCAGAACCTACTAACACTTCGCCAATAGCAATACTTGGTGATGGTGGTAATAAAATACAGTTATTTCCTGAAGTACAAATATCAGGTCAAATGATGTATTTAGAAAGACCAATAAAACCGTTTTTTAGTTTTATTGTTGATGGAAGAAAAGTTATTCATAATCCAAGTAGTGAAAATGCATTAACTCATACAGCAGTAAATGCACTAACTGCTCAAGATGGTACGTCTGTTGCTGCTGGAGCAACAACTTCAGTGGCTGTAAGTGTAGAACTAAATTGGCCTGCTGATTGTTTAAATGATATAATATCTAGAGCCTTAACTGTTTTAGGTGTTCATCTAGAAGACCAAGGCGTACAACAGTATTCAGAACTTAAAACACAACAAGGATCATGACAACTATAGGGAAAATAACAGAACAAATATATAGAATCTATAGTGGTGGAAACCCATCTGATGATAGTGAAATAACTAAAAGAGAAATAAAATCTTTAGTAAGTCAGTCTATAAATAAATTATTAAAGTCTGAGTATTTGGGGGTGAACAGAAAAGATGGAGATTATTTTCCTCCTCATTCAATGATTAGTACATATAATATAGGAAGCATAAGTACATACGAAACAGTAAAGGCAAGAGCAAAGTTACCTGTTGTACCGATTTCGTTACCTAGAGATATGGGAGTATGGAGTGTGTCAACATCTGGTGATGCAGATCAACAATACATTCCTTTACAAAGTGGACAATATACATTATTATCATCACAAGATGTTTTACAACATTTAGATAATCAAGTAGGATATTATGTCGATGGGCAGTATTTAATTTTCACTAAAGACATAACACAATCACCTTATAGTTGTAGTACTTTAAAAGTAAGGTTACTTACTATAGACGCAACAACATTAGATGATTATGATATTGTACAAATAGCAGCCGATATGGAAGACGCTATTGTAAAAGATGTGTTACAATTTTTAGGAGTTGTACCGAAAGTAGTAGATAAAGTTTCAGATTCAAATAACCAAGTATGAAAGTATATTTTATAGATGAGATAGTCAGATCAGCGCTGCTTACATGTGGTAAGCCTCTTCATTATTATATGGAGTTTCTTCACTACGGTTTAAAAGGGCTAAAAGAAATAAATTATGATTCACCAATTAGAGTTAGATCAACAAGAGCAACTGTAAATGATTTTAATGAAATCACATTGCCAAATGATTATGTTGACTTTATTAAGGTAGGATATGAAAATGGACAACATGTTGTGCCATTAGTACGAAAAGATTCTTTTAATAGAATGATGAGATTAGATTCAGATGGAAATCAGATAGCATATGCACCAGTAGAAATAGATACTGATCAAATGTATGCAGATTCTTATTATTACTCATCTCATGGAAATGATAAAGGTGAACATATAGGAAAGCATTTTGGACACAGAGCCAGTTACAACGGAGCGTTTATGGTTATACCAGAGCGTAATGTAATCATGGTGGACCCAAGCGTAAAAGTAAAAACAATTGTTATTGATTACATATCTACAGGTATTGGTTTAGAGACTAACAGTAGAACTACCCTGCCAGCATATGCAGCAGAAGCAGTAGAAAGATATATACTTTGGAGATATATGGAACATAGTCAAGTCGTTCCTATGAACCAAAAACAATTAGCAAAAGAAGAGTGGATACATTCTTTCAAACGATATAGAAGTAGAGAATATCAATTGTCAATTAACGATGTATTGAGATCACTTAGGTCTCATACCTTCGCTGCAATCAAATCATAAATATGAACAATGCAAAAAAGACATTTATTTCTGGGCTTAATGCAGACGATTCATTCTTCTCTCACAAAAAAGAAGATAACTTAGATGCATTAAACGCTAGAGTTATAACCTCAAAAGAAGGTAAGGCAGGATCTGTATCTAATATAGTTGGAAACAGATTGATTACCAATACAAATATAGTGCCAGCAGGCTCTAAAGTTATTGGTGTACATGAAGACCCTACCACAAATAATATCTTTTATTTTACGACAAATACTAATGGAGATCATAGAATCTTTTGTTATGATGAGTTAGATATAAAAATATATGTAGTTTTAGCAGATGGTGATTTTGGTGGAACATATGATTTAAATTTTTCTTTAACTAAACCAATTACAGGTATTTCATATATCGATGGTTTATTGTATTGGACAGGTCCAGATAATAAAGAACCAAGTAAGATAAATGTAGATAGAGGTATACTAGTCCATGATCCATCATATATAACTACTGAGACTGCTTATGAGTTGCCTATAAAAAAACATATTATAACAGTTATAAAGAAACCTCCTTTTTCTCCTATAAGTATAGAAGTCTTAGAAGATTCTAACAGAGACACATCTTTTATAAAGCCACAAGCACATACGTTTGCTTATAGATATGTATATAAAGATGGTGAAACAAGTGTGTTCTCCCCTACCTCTGATTATTATCCTCATCAAAACATGGCGAATAAAAATCACAGGAAGTCTAAAAAAATTAATCTTACTATTCCTAGTGCAGAAACAATATCTGATGATGTAAGAAAAATACAGGTTGGTGTAAAGTATGACTCTGACTCAAGTTATTTTATCATAAAAGAATATCATCATACACATGATGCTACTGTAATAAATGCACATAATTCAGGAACTGATATATCTTTTGATTACTTCAATGATATGTTGGGTAATCCTGTGAATGATAGTGATTCTGTAAAATTATATGATACAGTTCCACATCATGCTGAAGCATTAGCAATAGCAAGAAATAGATTATTTTTAGGAAATATAACTAGTGGGAGAGTTAATCCTGTAAAATTAACTACGTCTCATTTTTCATTAAATCAAGTTCAAAGCAATGTCCTTGCTAGTACATCAACAATATCCAGTACTGAAAGGACTGATGGAGGTACTAGAGGTTTTTCTTCAGCATCGTCATATCAGTTTGGTATTGCATTTTATGATTTTGCAGGTAGATCTGGTGGAGTTTTAACAGATGAGAACTTTGTAGTTGTTACGCCAGAAAGATCAGAGTTTATAACAACATACACTTCGAGTGTAAACTGGACATTAACCTCTACTTCAGATATAATTATACCAGAATGGGCGCACCACTACTCTATATTAAGAACAAAAAACCTAACTAAAGATTTTACATTAAGCAACTTATCTAATAAAGTAAGGTATTATACTTTTGATAGTAACAATTCTTTTACTGTAAACCTAGAAAAAGTAGATGATGACGGAGATCCTACTGGTAAATTTTCAGATAATGAATTAATTTCTTTTAATAAAAATTATAAAGGAATTGCTATTGGACTAGGAGATTTAAGTACCTATCAATTAGGATATAGTTATCAAGAAGGTGACAGAATTAAATTAATTAAAGGAACAGAAGTTTTTGATTTTGCAATTACATCAACTGCTGGTGAATTTGTTTTAGTTAATTTAAAAAACTTAAATTCTTCAGACTTTTTAAATACAGGTACTTTAGCAAATTTAGATTACAATATAAGATATGAAATTTATAGTCCACATAAAATAGCACAAAACGAGTTCTTTTATGAAACAAATAATTTTTATCCAATTGAAAATCCTGGGACTACAACTAGAACTTTTAGTGTAAAAAACGGTTCAACAAAAGGTGGTGTTTATTTAAAAAACAGGAAAGCAGAATTAAGTAATGAAATACCATTTGAATATGAATACTACGATGATTCAAAAAGTGGAAATAACAACGATTTAAGAAATAAACAAAAATATGTTGAGTTCCCTTCTTTTTATGGAACAGGATCAAATGATTTAAGTGTAGTTGATAACACTGTTTATTCAGGTGTTAGTGATGATTTAAGAATAGAAATAGTGATTGATGGTAATGGAACTCCAGATACTTTTAAATACAGGGTCATGTCTAGTCCAACAAATGTTGGTACTTACTTTACAAATGTTTCTTGCAGTACAAGCACTATTACATTAGCGGCATCCGCAGGAAGTGTTCAAATACAATTTGCTTCGACTACAGGCCACACAATAGGTGACCGATGGACAATAAATGCAAAAGATCAAAATTCAGGACCTGTTAGTCAAGACGATGATCATAGAGCGTTACCTTCTTTTCATGGTCAACCAAACGATGTAATTCTTGTGGGAACTGAAATTACATTTGATGTAAAAGAATGGGCTGAATCAAACCAGGAGTTTACATATAAACATGTTGCAACTAGAACTTACGATAATCTAGAAGAATTATATTGGGAAGATCAAGTGTATAATGGAACTGAATGGGGCATTACTCATAGCAGAATTGCTTTTAGAAGAGGTACTATTGTTAAACCAAACAGCAGTTCAAAATTAAATATACTAGGAGATGATGGTACAGCGTCACCTGCTGTTGTAACACCAAGTTTAACAGACGGAACTAATGTACATATGATTGTACAGTCTCTAGGTTATGAAAACAACTTTTTAGATGGTGATCCAAAAATAAGACTTAAAATAAGATATGAGTTGCCAGATGCTTATGAGTATGATGCAGAGACTATGAATCCATCAGATGATTATTTTTTAAGATGGATACAAATTACAGGAAGACCAAACATATCTGTACAGGATGTAGAACAACAAAAGAAAACAACTGGTATAAGTTTCAGTGAAACAAAAATACCAGGATCTAAAATAAATGGACTTTCTAAGTTTAGTGCTTTAGATGAAGATCAATTAGATGAGGTAACTGGACCATTAAGAAAGTTAGCATTATCTACTAAAACACAGTCAACAGGAACAATACTTTTAGCAATATCAGAAAATGAAACTACATCTATATATTTAGGTGAAGAGCAATTACAAGGTGCATCAAGTGGTAATCAATTTTTATCTGTATCATCTAAGGTTATAGGAACAAAAAACTCTTTACAAGGATCTTACGGTACGTTGAATCCTGAATCAGTTGTTGTAGCAGAAGGTAATGTTTACTGGTTTGATGTTAAAAACGAAACAGTTTTATCTTATTCACAAAATGGGTTACTACCTATTGGTGATTTAAAAATGAAAACATTTTTCTCTGATAAATCTAAGTTAGTTGTAGACAATAAATTTGTGCCTGCTACTTTTGATGCTTATAATAATGAATATATTTTAACCTTACCATCAGGGGAAGGGTATGAAGTTGTCTTACAGGAAAATCCTTTTTTAGAGACAAACCCTTCAACTACTTTTACAACTCCAGCAACTCAACCTGCAAACAAGGTGATTACGGTAATTGTACCTGCTCCATGGAGTGTTGCAATAAATGCATCTTTAGTTGATGGTGTTGCTACATTTAGTTTAGATAGTCCTTATAGGTTTAAAATAAACTCACCAAGTATTACAAATTTTTCTGGTATGACTCTTAGTAACGCTAGTAGTGGTGGTTTTACAACGACAGTTGAAAGTGGGGTGACCTACTATAATCCTGCTAATGCTAAACTACAAATAACAGGAGTACAGGATAATCAAGATTTCCCTGTAATTAATATAGAAAGAAACGATGGATTAAGTAATAATGAAATTACAGCGTCAATACTAAGATATGCAGGGACTTTTGATAGTTATGAAGATAATCCAGTTAGTCACACAGGAACTGTATATCAAGCAACAGGACCAGGGTTACATTCAACTTTTGGAAGTAAAGTAACTGCAAGTAGTGGGCAAGTTGTAATTCCTATAACATCAACTCACCCTTGGACTTTATATACTGATGGTAATCATTTAGGAACGAATACTATTGGAAACAATGTATTAGAGTTTTTCCAAGCAGAAGGTTCATCACATACAAACATACCTATAGCAGACATATCTGTATCTAATACAGCAATAGGAAGTATAGGTTTTGCTGCTGGAGCAGGAAACATAACGGTATCAAACATATCTGACAGTAGTACTAGAGTAGAATTTAGAGCGCAAAAATTAATAGAGGCAATAGTAAGTACTGATGCTGAAACAAATATATCGTCTACAGGATTTACTATGAATGGAAACTATTCATCTGCTGGTGATGGTACTGCAACAACTAAAGGGTTTGTATATTCTAGTTCATCAATAAATCCAGACTTGGGTTCTGGAACTGATTGTGTTGTTAGTGGAACGTCTACAGGAACATTTTCTAAGGTTCTTACTGGATTATCAAATTCTACATCTTATTATTATAGAGCATATGTTATAAATGAAATAGGTACTGTATATGGGGCAACTCAAACAGTAACAACTTTTGGTGCATCTACAACTACACCAACAGTCACAACAAATGGAGCGACTGCAATAAGTAGCGCTAGAATAAAAACTACAGGTAGTTATTCTACTGATGGTGGAGCCACAGTAACAGAGGCAGGTGCTGTAATTAGTAGCACAGCAACTAACCCTATTATAGGTGCTACAGGCGTGACTAAAGTTGTAGCAGCGTCAGGAACATCGTCTCCATGGCTTGCAGATGCCACTGGCTTAAATGCTTCAACATTATATTATGTTAAGGCTTATGCAACCAACGTAAATGGAACTGCTTATGGTTCAGTTGTTCAGGTTACAACACCTGCGGCACAAGGAGGAGTTGGGAGTTTTGTAACTACAACTACCGCTATATCTCCAAATGGAGGTACTATATATTTCCAACTTTCTAAAACAACAATAGGCGCTGTTAGTGGAGGCATGACCGTAAGAGTTATGAATGGAAGCCAGGTTTTAAATAGCGATATATTTACTATTAGTATTGGTAGCAGTGGAACAACACAACAGTTTTTTATAAATGCTCCAGCAAATGTTCATACACAGAGTAGAACTTTATATTTACAAATACAGTCAATGACTGGTGTGACTTTTGATAATTCACTTCCGTTTGTAAACATAAACTACCCAGTAAATCAACCAGGAACTAATATACCATAGATATGAGCGACTTTACTTTAAATACAGAATACCAAGTAGGTGACAGAATCAAGATTGAATTTGATTTGTCTAATAACGCTCCTAATGGAAGTAATAAAGATTTATTTATTGTTGCTATAGAAGAAATATCTTCTGGTGTTGCTTGGACTAACAAACATATCCAGCATATAGAAATACTAGCAAATGATTTAAGTTATGGTGGCGGACAATCAAACACAAATACTATTATAAATACTACAGATCATACAACATCTGCGGCAAAACTTTGTAATGATTATACAGTTACAGTTGCTGGAACAGAATATAATGACTGGTATTTACCTAATACAACTGAATTTAATTTACTATACAATAACAGGGTCGCTGTTGATAGTACAATAACAAGCAATAGTGGAGATGTAGTAACATTGTCATCAGGCGTTCAGTATTTTTTTAGAGACATAGCCAACCCATCTGCTAACGATGCAACTTCATATTGGACATCAAATCAGGCTGTCAATAACAGTTCAAATGCCATAGGAAAAAAGTTTACATCTGAAGATGGTACTGAATGGTACAGAAGAAAGAATGGTTCTTTAAGAGTTAGAGCAATTAGAAAGGTATCAAAGTCTAGCGGAACTTATAATATAGGTGATTATGTAGAAGGTGGTGTGGTGTTTCATGTTATAGATAACGGAGGCGCATCGACTCCAAGCGTTGACTTAGATGTAACTGTAGGTGATGATAATACTAATGTGTACTCGCAAAATGGTTTAAACGTATCAACAGGTAACATAGTAAATACATTTACTATAACGTCTGGCATGGCCAAAGATCTACCTATAACATTTACTTTTACAAACTCCAACACTGGTATTTATAACTGGGGAACTGCTGTAAGAATATTTAAAGAGATAGAAGAAGTTACAGAGGAAGTTGTAAGAAAAATTGGTGCAGTAACATTAGCATATAGTAGAGATATGAAAAGATGGACTTCTAGGTATTCTTATATACCAGAGTACATGACAACATTCAAGACTGGTGTAGCCTCATTTAGAAACGGAGACCTATTTATTCATGATGATACCGTTAATAAAAACTATTTTTACGGTGGTTCATTTCCAACGTATATTTCATACATTGAGAATGAGTTTCCTAGTCAACCTAAAGTGTTTTTAACACATAGTATTGAAGGAAATGCAAAGCCAACACTTTCTACATTTGAAACTGTAGAAAATAATAAGATGTTGTCAGACTTAGAAAGTAATGATTACGATCAAAAAGAAGGCACATTTTATTCAGAGATGTATGGGGATTATACAGATCCTAATATAGAAGGATCTAAGGGTGATAAACTCTTGAGAGGGACAAAACTAAGAGGACAATATATAAAAGTAGGTGTGACTTTTAGAGAAAACGATTTAAATATAAAACATTCAAACATTGGTTTTAACGCAAGTAAAGGCCATGATACACAACCTTAAAAAATAAAAATATGTCATTAACAGCAGCAGCAGTAGGCGCAGGTATTCAAGCAGTAGGTGGACTCGCACAAACATTTTCAGGGCTTTTTGGAAAAAAAAGGCGTATGAGAAAAATTAATTCAATGATTGACGCAATGCCAAAATATAATATTCCAAAAGAAGCAGGCGAACAAATGGGTGCTGCTAGAAATCAATTAAATGCAAGGCTGGATGATCAACAAGATATGAAACAGTCTTTATTTACACAGCAACAAAACCAATTAGCAAACGCACAAAGAGCATCAGGATCACTAGAAGATATGCTAGCAATAGGTGCAGCATCGGAAGGTAATATGAATGAGGCATTAATAAAAAACAGAATGTCTGGCGCACAAGAGAGGGCAAACAGACAAAACAGATATGATCAAGCATTAGTTAACATGCAGGAGTACAGGGATAAAGCGTATGAAACAAATGAACTTGCTCCATGGAAAATGAAGTTAGACGCTTATAACGCTGAACAAGAAAACTCTAAGAGTATGATTTTTGGTGGTCTTAATCAAGCAGGAGCAGGATTAATGAACGCAAATTCTATTGGCATTGAAGGAGGACAAACAGGGTTTTTTGGTAAGGCTTAATAAAGGAATAAAAATTAAATTATGGCTAAAGCAGTTAAAAGAAATTTTTCAGGATCTCTTGGATTAGGAAACGTAAAGTTTGACAAGAGTGGTTTTGTAAGCGATGGCTTGAGTGCTGTAAACCAAGCAGCCGCAGGAGTAAGACAGTCATTACAGAATGAGTCTAGACAAAGAAACGAACTAGAACAAAACTACAGAGATGGAATTGTACAAGGAAAGTTTGCTCCTGGTATGGCAAAAGATGTACAAGCAGGATTAGATGAGTTAAGTAAGTTTGGTAATTCTAATAGTAATGAGTATAAGACAAAACTAAACCAACTAAATGCTAAACTAGCAATAGATGTAGCAGATCAACAAAGAGTAAATACAGCAGTTACAAATCAACAGGCAGTTGCAAAAAATGATCCTGATGCTAAATTCTACGAACAAGATAATATATATAACGCAATTAACTCTTCAACAGATGCAAAAGGATTAAAGACATCTGATGACGATGTTGTAGGTGCATATAAGAGTGCTATAAAAAATGTAAAAAATATTAAGTCAGATGCAGTAGTAGAAGACTTTAAAGAAAAAATAGGAAGTTATGTTACTGCATGGAAAAGTTCAACACAAGAGATAGATCCAGTAACTGGTTTAATAAAAATAAAAGACTCTCAAGGGCAGACCCAAAAAACACAAGGATTCGAAATGGATATAGTAAATGGAGTTTCTGTTCCTAAGTTTAAAACTAATGCTGACATACCAGTAGAATGGGTAGAGAAATTTTATGGTAGCGGTAAGGCTGCTATGGCATTAATGGATGACTATGTAGAAAAAAATAAAATAAAGTACAAAGACGATCCTGCAACTAAAGATGTTGATGAGGGAGTTTTACAATTAAAACAAGAATACCTAAGAGAAAAAATATTAGGCACAATGATACCTAACTATTCTGTTTCTTCAGGTAGTCAAGACGATATAAAAGCACCTCCAGGAAGTGGTAGTGGTTCTGGTGACGGAAATGCAAACCCTTTAATTTCACAAATGTCTGAAATTATACAAGGGTCTACAAATGTAATTGATGATAACACTCCTTTAGATCGTATATCACTTGGTGATAGCGATGAAGAAATAAATGTATATAACGTATCTAGTAAAGTTGATAAGTTCTTCTTTGGTAAAGACGAAGATAATGAACCTATAAAAGCAGATAATGTATATTTAAGTACTAGTAAGACTGATGGAGAAAATACATTGTACGTTGAGATTGGAGATGAAGTAAAATCATTTAGAGAAAGTCAATTCAAACAACTTATGAATGACATGAGTCAGGGTAAGATGAATGGATTTGATATAACAGATTTACAAAAATCAAATTTATATAATCAAAAGACACAGCAGTATGATTTAACTAGAGCGTCTGGTGAAGGTGCAGAATTTGTAGAAGACGTTACTAATGCTGAAATTTTAAATAGAAGAAAAGTACAAAGTTTAAATGGATTAAATAAAGCACTATCTGGTTTTGGATTAGGTAGTGATTCTGTAAGTCCATTAGATGAATTAAGTACAAGTGATTTCAAGAGTAATGCACAATCAAAAAAACTTTCTGAAAGTTTAACGTCTGCATTAGTTGGAAAACGAATACCAACATTCAATGGAGGATCTGAAATTGTTACAATTGGAACAGAACAAAATACAATTTACTCAAATCAAAATATTATTATAGAATATAGTGACGGTCAAAAAGAAACCATTTCTTTAAACGATTTCAAAGAGAGATTTAAATAAACATATATAAGATGGGTGAAAAAGAATTACTTGAATTATATGAAAAGTATAAAAATAATTATGGTAGTAATCTAACATATGATGAGTTTTCTATTAAAATGCAAGGGCAGGATTATAGAAAACAACTTTTTGATAATGTAAGGAGTTTTGGTAAGATTGGAAAAAAAGATCAATCATCTTATGATTTCTTTGGTGAAGCAGATTTTGATAAGTGGGAGTTTAATAAATGGGGATCTCAAAAACCAGTAGATGCAAACAATCTTAAAGATGTTTCTAATAATAATGTAATAGATGGAATTACTGGAAATGAAATAGATAATATTCCAGACCCAAGTGCAACTCAAATGGGTACAAGACCTGGAAGTCCAGGTAACAGATCTATTAATAAAGGAAGAGTAAGTCCTTATGCACAAAAAATAATAGACGAAAACAATAAGAAGAAAGAAGAAGAAGAAGCCGAAGAACTATATAGAACACAACTAGATAGGGCATCTCAGACTTCAGGTTTATTAAGTGATGCTATTAGTCAAGGTAAAGATTTAAATGATTTAGCAAAGATCTATTCTAAGAAGACAGGTAATGGTGGATTTGATAAAAAACTTGCTTATTATGATGAAGGAATTTCAGGTTCGATGTTTGACATGGATCCAGAAAGAAAAGGAAAGTTTGAGGCGGATGTAATTAGAACTATATCAGAAGACTATTTTAAGTTATATGAAAAAATAAGTGAAGATCCATCCTTTAAAAAAAACAAAGCAGAGTTTGATTTTCTTTATAATGAAATAAACTCTACGCAAGATGAAATATCTGCGCTTAGGGAAAAAGCAAAAGGTGTACAGGATCCAGAAATACTACAAGGATTACAGGATCAAATTAATGATATCATAGAAAGACCTACAGAATGGAATCCAGACAAATCTTTTTTAGGAGCAAACAAATTAGAATATGCTAACTATAAAGACTTAGCAACTAGATACAACTCATTATTAAAATCAGAAAACTTTTCTCAATACTCAGGCATACTAAATGTCATTGGTAAGATGAATGAGTATAATGAAGATTTTGACAAAAGAAATCCTGAGTATAAAAAAATATTAGATGAGCAGAAAGCAGTTCAAAAAAAGGTTGATACTGATGATTCTAGTTTTGGATTTTTAGGAACACCAAAAGTATACGAAGACAATATTATAAAACCATTAAGAAACTCTGTTATGAAGGGTTTGAGAGATATTGCAACACTACCTAGAACTGCTGTAGGGTTGTTTGATAATGATTATGGTCCGTTAGATCAATTTGCTGATTTCAGTGAAGAGTTATTAGATCCAAAAAAATATGCAATGACAACACTTCCTAGTAATATGAGTAGAGGATTTGCTGAAGATGTTGTAAAGGTCGATGGGTTTGATGTTGTAGTTGATGAAGATAACAAAAGCCAAGTTCTAGAAGTAAGAAACAGTGATGGGTTTTTAGTCGATAATGAAGAAGCAAAAGAAATAGCAAAAAAATATACTGACAATACTCAAGATTATGAAGTAGAAAAAAACTATAATCCATATGTTCTTTTAAACAAGACAGTAGGTGTAATGGGTGACCTTGGTATTTTAATGTTAGGAACAAAAGGAATAGGTGCAGTGTCAAAAGGAACTGGTAAAGTATTAGCGAAGCGTGGTTTAACGAGAACAGGTAATTTTTTACAATCTTCCAATACTGCAAACAGAATAGGTTTGACAGGTGCAATATATGGTCAATCACATAACGAACTATATAATGAGGCTATAAGAAATGGTCTTAGTGGCTCTGAAGCATCATGGTTTGCAAACACTGGTAGTTTAACAATAGCGGCTATTGGTCAATTTAATCCTCAATTCTTTTTACTAGGAACTAAATCTGTAGCATCTAAGTTCACTACTGAATATGCTAAAATTTTAGCAGGTGGTGTAACTAGAAAACAGGCTATAAAACAAGCAATAAAAACTTTAGGAATACAAGGGTTAAAAGAAACTGGTGAAGAACTAGCAGAAATACCTGGAGTAAACCTAGTAAGAAGTGGATTTAATAAAGCAGTAGTAGCACCTGATAAAGAGTTTCAAGTTCGTTGGTCATATAATGAAGGGGTAGAAACTGCAATATTAGGTTTTGCTGGTGGATTTTTTGGAGGTATTGGGAATGTAAACTCTTCTTCTAGGATAGCAAAAGAAGCAACTTTCAGAGCGTACTCTAATAAAGAAACTTTTCAAAATAAATTAGATGAGATTGTAGGGTCTGAAGTTATGGGTGCAAATGGTAAAATGATTGAGTATACTCAACCAATGGCAGATGCTGCAAAAAAATACTATAATGATGTTTTTGAGATATATGAAGAACACACTTCAAATAGAAAGGTTGATGACAATGTAGCGTTAGAGATATTAGATTTAGCAAAAATAAAACAAGCGATTAATGTAAAGTCAGAACAAACAAAAGACAAAGGGCTAAAAGCAGAGTTGTTTGAAAAATATAATACAGTTGATGGACAGATAAAAAAGATGGTAAAAGATAACACCGTCTTAGAAGAAGTACAAAGTCCTGAAATGAAAGTGGATGATAAAACTAAAGTTGATGACAAAAACAAAGGAAAAGATAAACCTAAAACTGTTGTGTCTGAAAAACTTAAAAAGAAACTTCCAAAAAAATATCAGCCTAAAGTAAAACAACCAGAGAATCAAACAAGACCAGAGCCTGTATTTACAAAAGACGAGTTGTTAAATGATAAAATGGATAAGGAATTTGCTAATCCAATAATAAAAAAACTAAATGATAATTTTCCAGGTATAAATATTGTCATAGGAGAAAAGAAAATACAGGATGCTGCTAAATCACAAGGTATAGAGCAAGATGGAAAGTATTTACCTAAAGGATACTATGACCAAAAAAATAAACAAGTTGTATTAAATCCAACTAATATGACTAAGGACACACCAGTCCATGAGTTTAGTCATGCTTGGTCTAAAATGACTAAAGAACAAAGACCTGAGTTACATGCAAAAGGATTAGAATTAATTAAAGGATCTTCGTTTGAAGTAGATTTAAGAGCAAAAATTGAGGGTGACCCTGATCAAAAGAAGGCATATCCTACAGATGAAATAATATTAGAAGAGGCGTTAGCAATTGCTATAGGACAAAGAGGTGCAAAGATATTTGAAGATGCACAAAAACAAAGTAAGTGGGAAGCATTCCTTAATGACTTAACTAATTTCTTAAAAGAATCATTAGGCTTTGATTCAAGTAAATCATACCATGAACTAACATTAAGAGAGTTTGTTGATGGGGCTAGTGCTGAAGTATTATCAGGTCAAAAAGTATTCAATGCTCCTGAACTTACTAAAGAGCAGATAATAGAGAATAGAAAGAAGGCAAGTAAAGACGGTAAAGTAGATGAGGATGTGATGATGTTCCAAGCAAACTTCCAAGATCCTGAAACTGGCTTTGAAATGATGTATGATAAAAATGGTGAGTCATTTAAATCTTTAGAGGAACAAGGATTTATTACAAGAGATAAATCTATTGGCGATTTTAAAGGTGTTGAAATGGTTGTTCATATGCCAGACTTTGCGTTCTCAGGAGAAATTTCTAGAAATGGAAAAACCTTAGTAGAAGGAAAAGGCGGTGTGTTCTACCCTATTAAATTTCACGATAAAGGATATTTCTGGGCTTCAACAAAAAGAGGTGCTGATGGTTTAGTTAAATTATTAAACGAATCAGTTGATAAAAGTTCTGACGGAAAAGCAAGAATGGCTTTAGTAACAGCACCGACTGATAAATTATTATCATCTACAACTGCTGCAAACGGAGTAATGGAACTATTCAGTTCAGACTTATTTATAAATGAGTTTGGAATATCAGAAACAAGAATTAAAAGAGCATTAGTTGTTGCCGCTAATTCAGTTCTTAACGGTAAAGGTTTGAATATGAACCTTAATAACAAAATGACTTTAGAAGAAATAAAGTCACAAATTGCTACAAAATTAGGGGCAGATAATTCTAGATTTCCAGACAGAAAACAATTCAATCTAGCGCTATTTGATGGTGTTGCAAAAAGATTACAGTTTACACAAGATGGAAAGAAAAAGAAAAACACAGATGTAGCAAAAAAGATTGCAGACTTTTTCACTAAACCTGGAACAGTTGAAAATCTAAATTTAAAACGAGGTAAACTTTCTAAAAAGAATTTATCAGAAGCGGTATCGTTTATGTTTGGAGAACCTATGCTTAGATCAGAAACTCAATCTGGCAATGTGTATGCTGTTATAGAGGTTGATGGAAAAGTAAAACCTATAGAATCAACAGATCACGAATCATATCCTAACGCAATTGTACCTGAGACAGAAGGAAATAAAGTAACATTAAATATTTTAGGAGACAGAGTACAGTGGGGTGATTCTTTTATGGATCCTAACACTAATGAAGTATTTGATAAAATAGAAAAGAATCCTAGAAAAGACCAAGTAATACCTACTACAAGAGGATTAAGCACTTCTACATTAAAAGTAACTGAGGACTCGCCATTGTTTCAATTAGAAGACGGAGGAGTTGCTGCTGATACAGAAATGTTTAATACAATACAAAACTTAAAATCAGATCCTGAGATATCTCAGAGTGAAGTAGAGAATTATTTTAATCAAGAGTTTGGTATAGATAAACAGGTGATCAGAGATATGTATAATGGTATCAAGCCTGACCCTAAGTTAGATGAAACAAAAGAAAGAAGTTACTGGTCAAGAATATCACAATCATTATCTGGTGAATCGCAATCTAATGTATCTGAAGAGGCTAAAAAATATGTACCTAAAACAAACGCTTTAACAGAAGCAGAAGCAGATATTATTTTAAAAGAGTTAGGATTAGAAAAAACAATAAACTTAATAAATGAGGATCCTGT
>Ga0209557_1000460_pt1 | contig 24349 bp, 24 predicted proteins | sample SaaInlV_120m_DNA_4_FD_184672 | JGI IMG/M metagenome (GOLD analysis project Ga0209557, IMG submission 184672) | Marine microbial communities from expanding oxygen minimum zones in the Saanich Inlet - Saanich Inlet SI074_LV_10m_DNA (SPAdes) (version 2) | ecosystem: Environmental > Aquatic > Marine... | reverse complement strand
TGACGTCACCGAGTTTGATGGACTTATCCAGCAGGATGATGATGCCTGACACAAGGTTCGACACGACCTTTTGCAGACCAAAACCAACGCCAATACCAATGGCACCTGACAGCACTGCAAGCCCTGTCAGATCGAACCCGACTATGCGCAATCCAATAAAGAACGCTGCCCCGAACAGAACGACTTGTAAAAACTTGATCAGCAGAACCTGCAGGGACGGGCTGATATCGTCGTTGCGTTTGATCTGGGCGGATGTCGTGCGCGACAAGAACCGCGCAACCATGAAAAACACGCCCAAGATAAACGCCGCTTGCAGGAGCAGCCAAAGCGAAATGCGCGTTTCACCCAGTTCTAATGCAATCGAATCCAGCAATTGTTCGGATTCGTCGGTGATGCCCAGAATGGTCAGCGTGACCCAGATCCATGCGCCATAGCGCACAACAGACCGCAACAGCGGGTTCGCAATCAACCGTGTGGCAAAGGTCACAACAAGCCAAGCGGTCGCCAGCGTCGCAATAATGCCCAACAGATAAGACCGGCTGGGCCATGTGATTTCGCGCATGGCAAGAACAACGGCCCAGATCAGCAGGACAAAGATGATCCCGCCTAGCCTTTTGTGGATCACCAGCAACCAGCGTAGGCGCCATTTCGGCCAGGCTTCGCGGGTGCGCATCCATTCATGCAGCCGAGGCGCAAAGATTTTGCGCAAACCAAGCGACAGCAGCAAAAGCCCCAGCGCAATCGCGACCTGATACAAATTCCAGGTGCGAAATAACGACGTGATGAACACTTCGCCTTGCGTGAACAGTGACTGACCCACTTCGGTTATCTCCGAGATCGGGGACGCAGGGGCAGGCGGTACGACAGGTTCAAACGCCTCCGCAGGCACCTGCGATTGCATGTTCTGAAATGCGCTGCCCTGTCCGAGCCGTTCTTCATGTCCTGCCATAGCGCTGACTGTTGAATGGGCGGCGATTCAGGATCAAGCGCATTACCGCAGCTCGAACGCCACCTCGTTGCGGCGGTTGAATGGTAAGGTGAACGGATCATCATAAAACATGAACACTGGCGTGCCCGTGGTGTCCAATCCCGCATCGCCTGCGATCTGAATGATTTCTGCAGTGCGCGCCTCGAGCGCCCGTGTCGTGGCGCGGCCAGAAAACTCTAATGCCATCATGGATTTCGCCGGAACCTCTACAAACCGAACCGCTGCATTGTCGGGCGCGGGCAAAGTCGCAACGGTAAAATCGCGTGGCATCATGAACGTAACCGTCCACACGCCATCCGTTTCGCTTTGCCCGACAGGCGCTGTCATCGCGATGTTGGTGGAACTTTGGGTCACAGGAGCCGTCATCGCCACGGACGCACCACCGTCATTCCCACCAAAGATATATCCCGCCAAAACGCGAAATCCGAGGTTCAATGCCCCGCTTTGATCACCTTCAACCGCGACTATCGCCAGAATATGTGGCGCATAGGCCCGCACCTCGGCGTCGCCCACTTGGCGCACCACCTCATACCTTGGTGTTTCGTATTTTCCGTAGAATCCGTCGTCGGCACTTGCGGCTCCGCTCATGGCTGCTGTGACCCCTAAAGCTGTTAAAATCCGGCGCATGATAGTCTCCTTTGAACCTACATATAGGGCGCCGCGTCGCGTGATCACCCTTGCGATATGGCTTTTGCGTGTATAGTTGCATCCTATGACGCAAGTTTTTGACATGGATGATCGCGCGCGGCTGCCTTGGCGGTTTTATGGTGCCACGCGCACCATACTCGCCCACCTATGATTTTTTGCGTGCTTTGGCGCGCCTGAAACTGACCCCCCCCTTACATCACCAACAGAATGGGAGAGGACCTATGTCCCCCAAAACGCTTTATGACAAAATCTGGGATGCCCACGTCGCCCACGAGGCCGATGACGGCACTTGCCTGCTGTATATCGACCGCCACTTGGTCCACGAAGTAACGTCCCCGCAGGCGTTCGAAGGTCTGCGCATGACAGGCCGCACCGTGCGCGCACCGGATAAAACCATCGCCGTGCCCGATCACAACGTGCCAACCACGCTGGATCGCGCGAATGCCGAAACCATGACAGCCGACAGCCGAATTCAGGTTGATGCTCTCGACACGAACGCCAAAGAATTCGGTATCCACTACTATCCCGTGTCCGACGTGCGCCAAGGCATCGTGCACATCGTTGGCCCCGAACAAGGTTGGACCCTGCCAGGCATGACTGTCGTTTGTGGTGACAGCCACACCGCGACACACGGCGCATTCGGCGCGCTGGCCCACGGCATCGGCACGTCCGAGGTTGAACACGTTCTGGCGACGCAAACGCTGATCCAGAAGAAGTCCAAAAACTTCAAAGTCGAAGTCACAGGCAAATTGAACCCCGGTGTGACCGCCAAAGACATCACGATGCATGTCATCGGTGAAACTGGCACGGCTGGCGGAACCGGCTATGTGATTGAATATTGTGGCGAAGCGATTCGCGAGCTGTCCATGGAAGGCCGCATGACCGTCTGCAATATGGCGATTGAAGGCGGCGCACGCGCTGGCCTGATCGCGCCGGACGAAAAGACATACGCCTACTGCAAAGGCCGCCCCCAAGCGCCGACAGGTGCCGATTGGGACAAGGCGCAAGCGTGGTGGGAAACCTTGTATTCCGACGACAACGCCCATTGGGATCTGGAACTGACCATTGACGCGAACGACATCGCACCGTCCGTCACATGGGGCACATCCCCAGAAGACGTTCTGCCGATCACAGCCGTCGTGCCAGACCCTGCATCCTTCAAAGGTGGCAAAGTCGATGCGGCGAAACGGTCGATCGACTATATGGGCCTGACCGCTGGTCAGAAACTCACCGACATTGAAATCGACACGGTCTTCATCGGGTCGTGCACCAACGGTCGCATTGAAGACTTGCGCGCTGCCGCCGCGATCCTCAAAGGTAAGAAGATCAAAGATGGCCTTCGCGCGATGATCGTTCCGGGTTCTGGCCTTGTGCGTGCCCAAGCTGAAGAAGAAGGCCTAGCTGACATCTTTAAGGACGCAGGTTTTGAATGGCGTATGGCGGGATGTTCCATGTGCCTCGCGATGAACCCCGACCAGTTGGCCGAAGGCGAACGCTGCGCGTCCACGTCCAACCGCAACTTTGAAGGCCGTCAGGGCTATAAGGGGCGCACGCACCTCGTGTCCCCGGGTATGGCAGCGGCTGCGGCGATCACCGGTCGCCTCACTGACGTTCGGGAGCTGATGTAATGACGATGAAACGTCGCGGGTTCCTCAGCATGTTGGGGGGTGCGTTTGCCGCGCCTCTCCTGCCGTCTGTGTCATTCGCTGCGGCAACCAAGGCGGCCTATCCCGCCAGCGCGTTGCATGCCGCGATCTATCACGCACAACAGCGCGTGAATTTTTCGGTTTTTTCGCTGGCAAAACAGCTGCGTCTGGATCTTGGTCAGGCAGAAGCGCTCATGGCTGACATGTCGAAACGCGGCATCCTCGGCCCGATGCAGGGATCAACGCAAGCAGGCCGTTGGGCCTGCAGCAAGGTGTGGACCCATCCAATGGCAAATGCCGCTGCGGCCCGCGACGCGGCGCACTCCAAGCGCGCGGCTGATCAGACATCGGCCAAAGAACCGCGCCGCTACACAGAGCCTGATTTGAGCCAGTTCATGGCACATCTCTATGAGATATGCCGCACCCAAGGCATGACGCTGCACCCACGTTGTGCGGTCTGAACAATAGGACGAAACCAATGCAAAAATTTGACACATTATCAGGCATCGCGGCGCCCATGCCGCTGGTCAACATCGACACCGACATGATTATTCCAAAGGTGTTTTTGAAAACGATCAAGCGGTCCGGTCTCGGCGTGAACTTGTTTGATGAAATGCGGTTTGACCGCCAAGGCAACGAAATCGCTGACTTTGTCCTCAATCAACCGGCGTACCGCGACGCGTCCGTGCTGGTTGCGGGTGACAATTTTGGCTGCGGGTCCTCGCGCGAACATGCGCCATGGGCGATTGCCGACTTCGGCATCCGTTGCGTGATCTCCACCAGCTTTGCCGACATCTTCTATAGCAACTGCTTTAAAAACGGGATCTTGCCCATCGTGTTGCCAGAAGATCAGCGCGATGCCCTGATGAAGGACGCCGAAAAGGGTGCCAATGCGCGTATTGAGGTCGATCTTGACGCGCAAACAGTCACATCTTCGGATGGCGACGTTTATACGTTCGACGTCGACAGCTTCAAAAAGCACTGCCTGATGAACGGTTTGGACGATATCGGCCTGACAATGGAAAAGGCCGCATCGATTGACACATTCGAAGCGCAAGCTTCCGCCGATCGCCCTTGGGTTTAGCCCGAAAGGGATCGAAAAAGGCACTTGTGAGGAGGGGCGTCCAATACGGGCGCCCCATTTTCGTGGATCGCGCCGATATTCAGGCCAGTGTCCGATGATCCGTTTGCGGCAATGTTGGGGGACGACGGGTTCGCGGCGGGGCCGCACCGTTTGGTCTGGGTCGATATTGCCATCCTTTAAACGTCGTATTTCTTGACCCTTGCGGGTGTTCGGGCTACGCGGTTTGCAACTGTTTTAGACCCACACCACACAAGGACGCTTCTTATGTCGAACCCTTCCCTTTTGATCCTCCCCGGCGATGGTATTGGCCAAGAAGTCATGGCTGAAGTGCGCCGCGTCATCGACTGGTTTGGCGCGAAGCGCGATATGCGGTTTGATGTGTCCGAAGATCTGGTCGGCGGTGCGGCCTATGACAAACATGGTACACCCCTGCACGACGACACAATGGGAAAGGCGCAAGAGGTCGATGCCGTGCTTCTGGGTGCGGTTGGTGGCCCCGCCTACGATGATCTGGATTTTTCCGTTAAGCCTGAACGCGGCTTGCTTCGTTTGCGCAAAGAAATGGACCTGTTCGCGAACCTGCGCCCTGCCCAGTGTTTCGATGCGCTGTCCGACTTTTCTTCGCTAAAGCAAGAACTGGTCGCGGGCCTCGACATCATGATCGTGCGCGAATTGACGTCGGGTGTGTATTTCGGCGAACCCCGCGGCATCCACATGGAAGACAACATGCGGGTGGGCATCAACACCCAGCGCTACACTGAGGCCGAGATTGAACGCGGTGCTCGTGCGGCGTTTGACATGGCGATGAAGCGGGGCAAGAAACTCTGCTCCATGGAAAAAGCCAACGTCATGGAATCCGGTATCCTGTGGCGCGACGTGGTGACAGAAGTCCACGCCGACTACCCAGATGTCGAGCTGTCGCACATGTACGCCGACAATGGCGCGATGCAACTGGTGCGCGCACCCAAACAGTTCGACGTGATCTACACCGACAACCTATTCGGTGATATTTTGTCTGATTGTGCGGCGATGCTGACCGGTAGCCTTGGCATGTTGCCGTCTGCGTCCCTTGGTGCGCCGATGGAAAATGGTCGCCCGAAGGCGATGTATGAACCCGTGCACGGGTCCGCGCCAGACATCATGGGTCAAGGCAAGGCGAACCCGATTGCCTGCATCCTCAGCTTTGCGATGGCGTTGCGGTATTCATTTGACCAAGGCGAGGAAGCCACGCGCCTTGAATCCGCGATTGAAAAAGTCCTGTCCGATGGTGTCCGTACTGGTGATTTGCTGAGCGATGAGCACAGCACCGCCGTATCAACATCCGGCATGACCGATGCGATCCTGACAGCTCTCGACGCGTCTCTTTAAAGAATTAAAAAATCGCGTGGTCGCCCAAATCGGCGGCCACGTTGCCCTCTATCATGGCGCGGTAATGCGCCCGCAACGTGTCCGACCCGAACGATGGTGTCGCGTCAGCGTCGTATTTTTCCCCGTCCCAAACCAACATAGATTCGCTGGCGTAGTAGCGCCCGATCTTCGCGAAGTCTGCTTTGCGACGTAGTGGCGGAATGATCGCTCCACCGATCGACAATCCCGTGATAATCGCGTCCATCAGGCCGAGTGGCACTGATTTGAATTTGGGTTCAAGGTCCAGCATTTCGAAAATCATCTCACCCTGTTGGCGCGGTGTCATGGCCGGTTCAGGCCCGCCAATCGGGAGGATCCTGTTTTGCACTTCAGGGTCGGTGATGCAGTTGCTTAGATATTGTCCCAAGTCACGGTCGCTGATCGGCTTGCACGCGGTCAGCGCGCCGTCCCCAAACAGCAAGAATGGCTTGCCCGATTTCACCCGCGCGACTTGCCCCGATAGGGATTTGAAAAATGCAGTCGGGCGCACGATGGAGTAGGTCATCCCGCTTGTTGCCAACGTCTGTTCAAACGCCAGCTTCGCCTTTTGAAATTCAAGCAACGGGCGCTGCACGCAAATGGCGGATAGCAACACGAAGTGCGACACACCTGCCGCCTTCGCGCTGTTCAAAATGGCGACATGGGCATCGTGATCTATCGCCCAAGCATCTTCAGGGCTGCCCGTGCGCGACGCGAGGCAGGACACGATCACATCAACAGAGGGCAGCGTCCCCAAATTCGTGACATCCCCACGCAAGATCACAACACCGTCGGGCAGGGGCGCTGCATCCGCGCTTGGGCGCAACACGCAGGTCACGTCATGCCCGGCGTCCACCAAGGCCTGCGCTGTGGCGCGGCCAATCGTGCCAGTGGCCCCGAACAACAGGACGGAATGTGATACTTTTTTCATACCCGAACTCTAGGCGACTTAAGTAAGGAAGCAATCACCACCTTGAGACTTTGTCAGGGGCTGTTAACGGTAACAAAACCAAGAGATGAAAAGAAAACCTATGTCTGCAAATGCAAAAGGCGCGTTATTGGCGCTTCTCGCCTTCGGAATTTTCGCAACTCACGATGTCTTTGTGAAGACGTTAGGCGCTATCTATTCCCCGATCCAGATTGTGTTCTTTTCTGTTTTGTTCAGCTTCCCACTCGCGACGGTTATGTTGATGCGCGATGCCAAGCCCGGCACGTTGCTACCGCGCCACCCGTGGTGGATGGCGCTGCGCACGATTGCGTCAGTCGCCACAGCGGTATCGGCATTTTATGCGTTCACGGTGCTGCCGCTTGCGCAGACCTATGCGATTTTATTTGCATCACCTTTGTTGATCACAATCCTCGCGATCCCCGTGCTTGGGGAAACGGTGCGCTTGCGCCGGTGGCTTGCTGTTATTGTCGGCCTTGCGGGGGTTATGGTTGTGTTGCAGCCCGGCGCGACTGAACTGACATTGGGCCATGCAGCAGCCCTGACCGCGGCGGTCGGAGGATCGATTGCGTCAATTATTGTACGTCGCATCGGGGCAGATGAACGCCCTGTTGTCATGCTTCTTTATCCGATGGTCGCGAATTTTGTCGTCATGGGTGCCGCGCTCGCGTTTGTTTATATCCCCATGCCGATAGAACACCTCGGCCTTGTGGCGCTGGTGGCGGCGTTTGCGTGGACCGCTGGGCGCTGCATCATCGTGGCCTATCAATCCGGTGAGGCGGCGATCATTGCACCTATGCAATATAGCCAGATTATCTGGGCGACGCTGTATGGCGCGCTGTTTTTCGACGAAACGATAGGGCGGCCCACGTTGATCGGAGCGGGGATTATCATCGCATCTGGCCTTTACATTGTTTTGCGCGAAAGCCGGACTGACGTGTCGTCGACCACTCCGGTTTTGCGGACGCGGTCACGGCATGAAACGGGCACGTATATGCGCGCGGGTCCGTTATTGCGTCTTTTGGGGCGCCATCCTGACAGCTGAATTTTAGAAATTTTATTTCTGATTGTTTTAGTCAGAATTGCTTGACCGCCCCGCCGCATCTTTGTAGTTGAGTAAAAAAGTCAGATATAAAAGGACGATCCTGATGACAAAATCACTCACCCTCGCGGCCCTTCTTTTGGGCACGGCTGCACCCGCTTTCGCGGACGGAGAATTGAACCTTTATTCCTCGCGCCACTACGACACCGACGAACGTTTGTATTCTGATTTTGAGGATGCGACAGGCATCACCATCAACCGGATCGAAGGCAACGCTGATGAATTGTCAGCGCGCATGGCCGCAGAGGGGATCAATTCCCCCGCCGACATTTTGATCACGGTGGATACGTCCCGTCTTGAACGTGCTAAGGATATGGGCCTTTTGCAAAGCATCGATAGCGATGTTCTTGAGGCTGCGGTTCCCGCCAATCTGCAAGATACAGAAAACCAATGGTTCGGATTTTCCCAACGTGCCCGTGTGATTTTTTACGACAAGGCTGACGTGACGAACCCACCGATGACCTACCTTGATCTGGCTGACCCAGCCTATGCGGATCTTGTGTGCATCCGTTCGTCCACGAACACGTACAACCAAACTTTGCTGGCATCGATCATCGAAAACCACGGCGAAGACGTGGCCCGCACATGGGCGCAAGGGGTTGTCGACAACATGGCGCGCGATCCACAGGGTGGCGATACCGATCAGTTACGCGGTATCGTGTCGGGTGAATGCGAAATCTCGGTGTCCAACACGTATTACTTCGCCCGCGCGCTTCGCCGCGATGTAGACGGCCTGTCCGACAGCATCGATATGATCGGTTTGCAGTGGCCTTCCCAAGACGGTGAAGGCGCGCATATGAACTTGTCTGGCGCGGGTGTGGCCGCGCATGCGCCCAACCGCGACAATGCGATTGCCTTCCTCGAATACCTCGCGTCCGATCAGGCGCAGCAATACTTCTCTGCTGGTAACGACGAATTCCCAGCGGTCGAAGGCGTCGCCCTAAGCGCGGAAGTCGCGGCCTTGGGGGATTTCACAGCCGATGATGTCAGCCTAAGCGCGGTGGCAAAACAACTGCCCCTTGCCTTGGAAATCTTTAACGATGTTGGTTGGAAGTAATCCCTGAACCCAGTTGATCCAAAAAAGGCGTGGCGAAAGCTGCGCCCTTTTTTATGCCTGATGACGCGCGACGCGGCGGCACAATAAGATGACAGGCAACAAGCCGATCGCCCCGATCATCAGGCTTGGCACAGCCGCGCCGTTCAACCGTTCATCGGATGCCAATCGGAACGCCTGCACAGCCAAGGTGTCATAGTTGAACGGGCGCATAATGAGAGTTGCTGGCAGTTCTTTCATAACATCGACGAACACGATGAGGGCCGCGGTCAACAGGCTCGGCGCGAGGATGGGCACGTGAACACGGCGCACCGTACCGATTGAATTTTGCCCCAAGACACGGCTGGCCGCGTCTATGTTGCGACTTACGGATGCGATGCCACCCTCATAGGCGCCAAGTGCTGCGGCAAGGAAACGGATCATATACGCGCCGATTAGCAGCCAGATTGATCCGGTGAACAGCAATCCTGTTGAGACATCGAAAGTCGCCCGCATCCAAGCGTCCAGCCCGTTATCGAACGCAGCAAACGGCACCATGAGGCCGACAGCAATCACACCACCCGGCACGGCATATCCGATCCGCGCGATATAAAGCGCTGCCGCCGCCCCACGCGTTTCGCGCAAACGATTGAGGCTGCCTAGCAAAGTCGCCGCCGCGACTGTGACAAACGCGGCAATCCCGGCAAGCGTTAGCGAATTGGTGATAAAACCGATGTAGCGGGGGCTGAATAGGTTTTGCTCGGATCCGGCGGCCATGACCGTCAACGCGACGACAGGAATGATGACACCGAACAGCACGGGCAAGCCACACAAAAGCATCGCGCCCCATCTCGCAGCACCGGTTAGGGGGATGCGTGCGATAACCTCTTGGCGCTTGCCATTGGCGAATTGCGCGCGGCCCCGATTGGACCGTTCCAACACTGCCAGTAGTAGGGCGAACGTCAGCAATCCGAGGGATAGCTGCGCAGCTGCACCGCGATCTACCATACCAAACCATGAATTATAAATGCCCGTCGCAAAGGTCTGCACGCCGAAATAGGACACGGTTCCAAAATCAGCCACGGTTTCCATCATAGCCAGGAGAACACCCGCCGCAATCGCAGGGCGCGCCAAGGGCAGGGATACAGTCACAAATGCACGCATGGGCGATTTTCCTAGAGATCGCGCCGCGAGGAACGTCGTCGCGCTTTGACCCAAGAACGCCGCCCGCGCGAGAAGGTAGACATATGGATAAAGCACCAGCGTCAGCATAGCCGCAGCGCCACCGAGGCTGCGAATTTCAGGGAACCAATAGTTACGTGGCCCCCATCCGGTCACATCACGCAGCACAGATTGAACAATGCCGGGGTGGTCCAAGACATGGGTATACGCATAGGCCAGAACATAAGCTGGTAACGCCAGCGGGATGACCAAGGCGATTTCCAACCAGCGCCGCCCCGTAAAATCCGTCATAGTCACGAGCCAGGCGGACCCTGTGCCAATCGCAAATGTCGCGATTCCGACGATGACCACCAGCGCCAGCGTGTTGCGGGCATAATCATCAAGAACGGACCCCGCCAAATGGCGCAAGGTGTCGGTATCGCCCAGAAATGACGCCAAAAGCACTGAAATATGCGGCAACAGACAAAACAGCGCGATCAGAAACGCCAACGCGGCAATGGCTTTGTCGGCCATAAACCAAGACGTTTTAGGGGCACTTCGGGCCTGTTGTACGGTGTCTGTCATGGCGCGTTGCTATCCCATCATTGGTGGATCGTCTACGTATTCCTATGGTTTTAGTCGGGATTGGGGTCTTTGGTTTGAGTTGCATCGATACCGCTTGTCGTGTGACGTGACCTTAGGGAGAATATGACATGCGGATAGGTTTGATATGTTTGGTGCTCGGCTATGTGCTGAGCCAGTTCTATCGCGCGTTTCTGGCCGTTTTGACCCCCGCGCTCGAGGCTGACTTAGGCGCGACATCGGCGGATCTATCTTATGCGTCTGGCCTGTGGTTCATCGTGTTCGCGGCCATGCAAATCCCTGTCGGCGAAGCCTTGGACCGGATCGGGCCAAAAATCACGACGGTCGTTTTGTTCACGCTGGGCGGGGCGGGTGGCGCGTTGTTGTTCGCCGTCGCGCAAACACCGGCCCATATCGCGTGGGCCATGGCGCTGATCGGGGTTGGCTGTTCACCAGTGTTGATGGCGGCCTATTACATCTTTGCAAAAATGTATCCAGCGGCGATGTTTTCGACCCTTGCAGGGTCCATGATCGGGTTCGGCAGTCTTGGAAACCTCGCGAGTTCGGCGCCGATGGCGATTGCTGTCGATGCGTTCGGTTGGCGTGAAACGATGGTGGGAATGTCCGTGGTGACGCTGATTGTTGCCGCTGCATTGTGGCTGTTTATGAAAGACCCGCCCAAGGTTGCGGCGAAGGTTAAGGGATCCGTGATTGATCTGTTAAAGATCAAAGCCCTGTGGCTGATTTTTCCGATGATGTTTGTGAATTACGCCCCCGCTGCGGGCCTGCGTGGTCTGTGGGTAGGTCCGTATGGCACGGATGTCTTTGGCGCGGACACGGCATTGATTGGAACAATGACGCTGGTGATGGGCCTTGCCATGATCGCGGGCAACTTTGCTTATGGGCCATTGGACCGCCTGTTTGGCACCCGCAAATGGGTCGTGTTTTTTGGAAATGCACTGGGCGCAATCGGGTGTTTCGCGTTGTTTGGTTTAGGGGCGGACGCAAGCACCTGGACGGCGACGGCGCTATTGGCGCTTGTCGGCCTCGCGGGTGCGTCTTTTCCTGTTTTGATCGCACATTCCCGCCCGTTTTTTCCAGAACATCTGACGGGGCGGGGCGTGACGTTGATGAACTTGTTTGGCATCGGCGGTGTCGGGATCATGCAAATCGTGACAGGGCGGCTGATGAGTACGTGGGACAGTTCGAACGCCTATTCGCTTCTTTTTGGTTTTTACGGCCTGCTGATCTGTTGCGGCCTTGCGATATATGCCTTCAGCACGGATCGCACGGACTGACGCCCCCTTTTGTTTAAGGCCGCAAGGGTCTAAGACGCGCGTGTCCCGCATCGGGATGAGTCTTACACAAAGGATCCACGCAAATGGGCTACAGAATCGTCGTAGTCGGCGCCACGGGTAACGTGGGCCGCGAAATGCTTAACATTCTGGCTGAACGCCAATTCCCAGCAGATGAGGTTGCCGTTCTGGCATCGCGCAAATCCATGGGCACGGAAGTAAGCTTTGGCGATAAAACGTTGACGACGAAAGACTTGGATACCTTCGATTTCACGGGCTACGACATCGCGTTCTTCGCGGTCGGATCGGACGCGACAAAGAAATACGCACCCCTTGCGGCCAAGCAGGGCTGTGTGGTTATCGATAACTCATCGCTGTACCGCTACGATCCTGATGTGCCGCTGGTCGTGCCAGAAGTGAACCCCGAAGCTGTGATGGGGTACGCAAAAAAGAACATCATTGCGAACCCGAACTGTTCGACTGCGCAAATGGTTGTGGCCCTCAAGCCTTTGCATGATCGTGCCAAGATCAAGCGCGTCGTCGTGTCCACATACCAGTCCGTTTCGGGCAGCGGCAAAGAAGCAATCGATGAGCTGTGGAACCAGACCAAAGGCGTTTACGTCCCTGGTCAGGAAGTCGCGCCCAAGGCATACCCTAAGCAGATCGCGTTCAACGTGATCCCGCACATCGATGTGTTCATGGATTCGGGCGATACCAAAGAAGAATGGAAAATGGTCGCTGAGACGAAGAAGATTGTCGATCCGAGCATCAAAGTCACCGCGACTTGCGTGCGCGTTCCTGTGTTCGTCGGCCATTCTGAATCGATCAACATCGAATTCGAAGATTTCCTCGATGAAGACGAAGCCCGCGACATTCTGCGCGAAGCACCGGGCTGTATGGTCATCGATAAACGCGAGGATGGCGGTTACGTCACGCCGATTGAATGCGTCGGTGATTTCGCGACGTTCATCAGCCGCATCCGTCAGGACGTCACAATCGACAACGGCCTGAACATGTGGGTCGTTTCTGACAACTTGCGCAAGGGGGCTGCGTTGAATGCGGTGCAAATCGCTGAAACCCTCGGCGCGCGGTGCTTGAAAAAAGGCTGATACGCCAAACAGAAAAATCAAAGACCCGCCGCACGATCAATCGCGCGGCGGGTTTTGTTTTTTCTGACGGCCCGCAGAAACTTGACAGGCATGTCCAATCCCGCAAATGCTGACGCGCAGTGCCGCCACACCATGGCACGTTAGGAGTTGAACATGTCGACCGATCCATTGCTCCAGCCATTTCAGCTTAAGCACCTCACATTGCGCAACCGGATCATGACGACCAGCCATGAACCCGCCTATCCGCAAGACGGCATGCCCAAAGAACGCTACGCCGCCTACCACGCTGAACGCGCCAAGGCGGGTGTGGCGCTGACGATGACGGCTGGGTCCGCCGCCGTCAGCCGCGACAGCCCACCCGTGTTCAACAACATCCTCGCCTATAAGGATGAGGTCGTGCCGTGGATTCAAAACCTTACAGACGCGGTGCATGAACATGGCGCGGCGGTGATGATCCAATTGACCCATTTGGGGCGTCGTACGAATTGGAATAAGGGGGATTGGCTGCCATCCCTGTCGTCCTCAAAGCACCGCGAACCCGCCCACCATGCCTTTCCAAAACTGATTGAAGATTGGGACATTGATCGCATTATCTCTGATTTTGCGGATGCGGCGCAGCGGATGCAGGCAGGCGGCATGGACGGGATTGAATTGCAGGTTTACGGCCACCTGCTCGATCAATTCTGGTCGCCGCTGACCAATGATCTGGTCGGGCCATATGGTGCCGATACGCTCGAAAACCGGATGCGTTTCCCCCTTGATGTGGTTGAGGCGATCCGCAAGCGCGTCGGATCCGACTTCATCGTCGGGCTGCGTTATACGGCGGATGAGGCGCAAAAGGGCGGCATCACCCCGCAAGACGGGCTTGAGATTTCAAAACGCCTTGCGGCAACAGGCCAGATTGATTTTTTGAACGTCATCAAGGGGCGTATCCACACTGACCCTGCGATGACTGATATGATCCCTGTTCAGGGAATGGTATCGGCGCCGCACCTTGATTTTGCGGGGGAGGTGCGCAAAGCGACAGGTCTGCCCACCTTCCACGCCGCCCGAATTCCAGATGTGGCCACAGCGCGCCATGCGGTGCAAGCGGGGTTGCTGGATATGGTCGGAATGACCCGTGCGCATATGGCCGACCCGCATATCGTGCGCAAAATTATTGAGGGGCGCGAGGACGACATCCGCCCGTGCGTCGGAGCGACCTATTGCCTTGATCGTATCTATCAAGGCGGCGAAGCGCTGTGCATTCACAACGCCGCCACGGGGCGCGAATTGACCATGCCCCACGTTATTCCAAAGGCGCAAACCCCGAAGAAAGTCGTCGTCATTGGGACAGGCCCCGCAGGACTTGAAGCCGCGCGCGTTGCCGCCCAGAGAGGCCACACCGTCACGGTGTTTGAGGCCGCAGCCCAGCCAGGTGGGCAAATCCGCCTTACTTCGCAATCCCCCCGCCGCCGTGAAATGATGGGAATCATCGATTGGCGCATGGCCCAATGTGCGGCCCGGGACGTGACGTTTCATTTTAACACATGGGCGGAAGCCGACGATGTAACCGCGCTGTCGCCGGACGTGGTCATTGTGGCCACGGGCGGCGTGCCAAACCTTGAACTGTTCGAACAAGGTCATGACCAACCCAACGTGGTGTCTGCATGGGATATCATTTCAGGTGATGTAAAGCCGGCGGGCAACATCCTGATCTATGATGAAAGTGGCGATCATCCTGCATTGCAAGCCGCCGAAGTTGCCGGCAACGCGGGTGCCAGCGTTGAAATTATGACACCGGACCGCACGTTTTCACCCGATGTCATGGCCATGAACCTCGTGCCGTATATGCGTTCCCTGCAAGACAAAGACGTGACCTTTACGGTGACACGGCGACTGATGGATGTCATCCGCACAGGCAACAAACTTACCGCGCGGATCGGGACGGATTATAGCAATCATATTTATGAAATAGACGTCGATCAAGTCGTCGTGAACTACGGCACGCTTCCGCTGGATGATCTTTATTTCGACCTCAAGCCATCGTCGTCCAACTTGGGTGAGGTGGACTACGACGCGCTGATTTCAGGGACGCCGCAAACGATCAAACGCAACAATACTGGCGCGTTCCAGCTGTTTCGCATCGGTGACGCCGTGTCCGCGCGCAACACCCATGCGGCAATTTATGATGCCCTTCGTCTGGTTAAGGATATTTGATATGCGCAGCAGCAAAACCATTCATGTCGTGTCTTGCCATGCCGAAGGCGAAGTTGGCGATGTAATAGTTGGCGGTGTTGCTCCGCCCCCCGGTAAAACGCTATGGGAACAGCGCACCTGGATCGCCAACGATCAAACTCTGCGCAATTTCATGCTGAACGAACCGCGCGGCGGGGTGTTTCGCCATGTGAACCTGCTGGTCCCACCCGTTCATCCTGATGCCCAGATGGGCTGGATCATCATGGAGCCCGAAGACACGCCGCCGATGTCGGGATCCAATTCTATTTGCGTTGCAACTGTCCTTCTCGACAGCGGGATCATCCCGATGACCGAACCTGTCACAGAAATGGTTCTTGAGGCGCCGGGTGGTTTGGTGCGCGTGCGCGCCGACTGCCGCAACGGCAAGGCTGAACGCATCACTGTGCAAAACCTGCCGTCCTTTGCAGGCGAACTGGGCGTGACGCTGACTGTCCCCGACCTTGGCGAAATCACAGTTGACACCGCGTTTGGTGGCGACAGCTTTGTGGTCGTAGATGCGCAGGCCCTCGGGTTTGATCTGGTCGCATCTGAGGCCAAAGCCTTGGCCGACCTTGGCGTGTCGATCACCAATGCGGCCAATGATCAATTGACTTTTCACCATCCTGACAATCCCGATTGGCGGCATTTTTCGTTCTGCCTGTTTGCAGGCCCAATCAAGCGGGATGGCGGCCACCTGACCACATCCGCTGCGGTCGCCATTCAGCCGGGAAAAATTGATCGATCCCCGACAGGCACCGCCGCCTCAGCGCGTATGGCTTTGCTTCATGCACGCGGCGAAATGCAAGTGGGCGAAACCTTCACAGCGCGCTCCATCATCAATTCGGAATTCCATGGGCGGATCGTAGAAACCACATCATTGGGCGACACGCCGGCCATCATCCCCGAAATCACAGGCCGTGCGTGGATCACGGGAACACATCAGCACATGCTGGACCCAGATGATCCGTGGCCCCAAGGATATCGCCTGAGCGATACGTGGCCTGATTTGAAGGCGCGCTAACGGTTTAGGGCGCCCCGCATCCCGGGCCAAACCCCTTTGCTTGGATTTGAAGAAGCCGTCAAAACCGCTCTGCTCGGACCACTTCGACGTCGGCAATTGTTACGACGCCGATGTGTTTGTCCACGACCTTAAACGCCGCGTCCAATAACCCGTCCAGACGTTCGGGTTTGATGATGCAAATGACCTGCACCATACCGCTGGCGCGGCTGATCTGCCCCTCGGCTGTCCATGGTCCTGATCGCCCTGATCCGCCCAAAACAGCAAGCACAGAATATCCCGTGACCCCCGCACTTTCCAAAGTGTCGGTCAGGCGTTTTTGCATGACGGCTTCGATGGTGATGACGACGCGTTTGGCGTGATGCGTTTGCATATTAGCCTCCTGTCACGGCTTGGGACACCGCCACATAAAGTGGAATGCCGATGGTAAGGTTAAAGGGAAACGTGACGCCAAGGGACAGCGTAAGATAAACTGACGGATTGGCCTCGGGTAGGGCCACACGCATGGCGGCGGGAACGGCGATATAGCTGGCAGAGGCCGACAGAACCATCAGCAGCGCGATGCCGCCGGGTGATAGGCCAATCAAAAGACCCGCACCAAGGCCAAACACGCTCCCGACCAAGGGCATGATGATGCCAAAGGCCACGGCTCCCATGTTCAACACGCTGCGCGATTCCCGCAGGCCGCGACCCGCGACCAATCCCATATCGAGAAGGAACAGGCACAGCACGCCAGTGAACGGAGCGACGATGAAATTGGACACTTTATCAAGGCCCTCTTGCCCCGTGATCGCACCAATAACGAACGCGCCAACAAGAAGGACGATCGACCCGTTGAGCATGATTTCCCGCATCAGCTCACTGTCCATCCGACGGCCTGATCCGCCACGAGAGACGAGCCACAAGGCAGACAGAATGGCGGGGGCTTCCATCACGGCGGCAACGGCAACCATGTAGCCTTCCGATGAAATTGCGCGCCCTTCAAGAACGGACGTGGCCGCAACGAATGTTACGATTGAAATTGAACCATAGTGGCCTGCGACAGCCGCCGCATCGATCCGGCTTAGGTTTGTCAGGACACGCAGCATCGCGAATGCGATAAACGGCAGAACGGCGGACAAAACGAAACCCGCAACCAAAGTCGCAACAAGCGTTGCATCCAGCCCGTTAGACGCAACAGCAGCGCCGCCTTTGAAACCGATGGCGAAAAGCAGATAGATCGACATGGCCTTTGCCGCGGCTTCGGGCACCGACAGATCGGATCGCCCAAGGGCTGCCACAAGGCCAAGCACAAACGATAAGATTACAGGTGAAAGTAGGTTGGTGGCAGCGAGGTCGAAGATGTCGGCCATTTGGTGTCCCCATATACAAATTCGTGACTAAATTAGTCAGAAATAACATCATGGCAAGTGCTGCGACGCAGAAAGATGTTAGACAGCGCTAAATTCACCAGTTGCCGCATCATAGGTTTCTAGCCCGCCTTGGCCGACGTCTGTCCACAACCCGTGTAGCGACAAGCGGCCAGATTCCACTTCCGTTTTGACATGGGGGAAGGTCATCAGGTTTTCCAAGGATACCACAACGCTGTCTTTTTCAAGCTGACGGACACGATCGGCGTCATCGCCGTCGGGCAGGGCTTCAAAACTTGGGCGCAAAATGTCCATCCAGCGGCCAACATAGCTTGCTTTCTTCTCGAGGTCCGGCGCTTTGCCCGAACACATATCATAGCATCCCTGCACACCGCCGCAGGCTGAATGCCCCAACACGATCAGATGCGAGATTTTCAAAGTCTGAACCGCGTATTCAATCGCGGCAGACGTCCCGTGATGGTTGCCATCTGGCGTATGCTTCGGAATGAGATTGGCGATGTTGCGGTGAATGAAAAATTCACCCTGATCGGCGCCAAAAATAGATGTGACATGCACGCGGCTGTCGCAACACGACACCACCATGCAGCGTGGGTTCTGACCGTTCTCCATCAGCTGAAGATACCAGCCCTTGTTTTGCTCGTAGGTGGTGGCCTTCCAACCATGATATCGGCGCACAAGATAATCGGGAAGGGGGCGCGCATGTTGCATAGTGTATTCCTGCTGGTCTTAATCCTCTTTGTCTTATGGCGAATTTTCAAGAATTTCGAGCGATTAATGCCGCGCCATGGCAACGACTTAGAAACTATGCCGCCTTAAACCCGTTTCTGAGTGCAGAAAAGTGGGACGATTATGGAACAACAACACCAGACCAATGTGGCACGTCTTGTGCCCCACGAAACGTTCGGACCAGACGTTCGGGCCTTGTCGCCGCATGCGTTGGCGGACGACGATATGGACTACGGCGATGTCATTTGCCTCGGTCTTGAGGAAATATCCCGCCATCTCAAATGGCTGGACGATGATTACCAATCAGGTCAGTTTGACCGCCTTGAAGTTCGGCTGCGTAGCATCGTGATGCTGGCCGATCAGCTCGGCTTGCGACGGGTCGGGCAAGTGGCGTCCGATGTTGTGTATTGTCTTGATGGTCCTGATGAGGTGGCGTTGGCAGTCAACACTGTCACGGCTGATGCGATTGATGACGCAAGCTCTCGATCATACGGCGGGGCCAATGGCTGCTTTCTAATGGATGGCGCCGCGCGCTTGGGCTAGGCTGACGGGATCACACACGAGAGGTTCTATGCAGCCGATATTTGCCGCCCCGACGCCCGACGCCATCCCATTGATCGCCGTCTATTCGGATGATCTTGAAGCAACGATTGCGAATTTGCCAAATGCCGCTGCCGATTGGCTACGTGGTATGGGTTTTGACGCCAGCATTGGCGCGTGCGCAGTGCTGCCCAATTCTGATGGGTCGATCAAGGCGGCCTATGTCGGGCTAGGTGCGAAGGGGCAGGCCCGTGTCCGGTTCGTATTGGCCGCGGGTGCAGCGAAATTGCCTGCTGCAACATATGCGTTGGACACAACACAAACGGGTCCCGCCTTGGACGAGGTTGCGCTGGGCTTGCTGTTGTCCACGTACAGGTTCGATCGATACAAATCTGTATCGGCGGCAAAGCAGTCGTTCATTGCGCCGGCCGGAATTGATGCCACGCGCATCGAAGCCTTGGCCGCGGGTGAATGTTTGACCCGTGATCTGATCAACACGCCTGCGTCCGACATGGGGCCAGAAGAACTAGAATCTGCCGCACATAATCTTGCCGAAACCCATGCTGCGACGTGCAGCGTAATCCTTGGCGACGATTTGTTGGATCACAATTTCCCACTGATCCACACTGTGGGGCGTGCATCACCGCGTGCGCCACGACTTATCGATATGTTTTGGGGCAAAAAGGGGCCGAAGCTGACGTTGGTCGGCAAAGGTGTGTGCTTTGATACGGGCGGACTGAACCTGAAACCCGGTGGGTCGATGGGGTTGATGAAGAAGGACATGGGGGGTGCTGCAACGGTCCTTGGATTGGCGCATATGATTATGGCGCTGAAACTGGACCTGCAATTGCGTGTGCTTATTCCTGCCGTTGAAAACTCTGTCGACGGATCCGCGTTTCGCCCCGGTGATGTCTTGACCAGCCGCAAGGGGCTGACGGTTGAGATCAACAACACCGACGCCGAAGGGCGCCTTGTTCTGGCTGACGCCCTTGCGCTGGCGGACGAAGACAGGCCCGATTGCATTATCTCGATGGCGACGCTGACGGGGGCTGCGCGGGTTGCTGTTGGCCCCGACATTGCGCCGTTTTTCACGACGGATGATGCGATGGCGCGGGCGTTGCCGCAGGCCGCATCAGAAACCGCTGATCCGGTTTGGCAACTGCCGTTTCATGACCCCTATGAAGGTATGATCGAACCGCAGATTGCGGATTTGGACAATGCGCCAGCGGGCGGGTTTGCAGGATCAATCACAGCCGCCCTGTTCTTGCGCCGCTTCGTGACGGACACGCCCTATACCCATTTTGACATTTACGGATGGAACCCGACGGCCGCACCCGCACGTCCGAAGGGCGGGGGTGGCATGGGCGCGCGCGCAATCCTCGCCGCCTTGCCTGAGGTATTGGGGCTGTGAGCGACCGCCGCCTGACACCTGCCAATGGATACGTTGCTGCCACCCATCTTATGGGACAGGTCGATGCAGAGACGTTCAGCGACGGAACACCCGCATCCATTGGGCAAACCGTTGTTGATCTTTGCGCGACGGCAGCCGGAAAACGTGACCGCCAATTGCTGCTTGGGGCGTCTGTTATCGTGTACGATCGCCGCGACGGGTGGGCCTTCGTTCAATCCAAGCGCGACGGTTACGTCGGGTATGTGCGCGAAGCCGGGTTGGTTGACCCCATCGCCACCACCCACCGCATCGCGACACCTGCCACCCACGCCTACGCCACCGAAAGCTTTAAGGCGCAGGATTTGCTGCGTCTGCCGTTCGGCGCTGAGGTCGTTGTGATCGACGAGCGCCATAAATTCTTTGAGACCCCCCACGGCTTTATTCCTAAAAAGCACCTGCGCCCGCTTGGCCAAGTGTTTTCTGATCCCGCGACGGTCGTGCAGCTGTTTTTTGGAACGCCCTATCTGTGGGGTGGAAATTCTACATTGGGCGTGGATTGTTCAGGGTTGGTGCAAGCAGGATATCACGCATGCGGTCACATGTGCCCCAGTGATAGTGATATGCAGTGTGACAGTTTTGGTGTGCTACTGATGGACGATGCGCTGCTGCAACGGGGCGATCTGGTGTTCTGGAAAGGCCATGTCGCGATGATGGTTGATGGTGAAACGATGATCCATGCAAATGCGCACCATATGGCCGTTGTGTACGAAGGGCTCGCGCAGGCGACGATGCGGATCAAAGCGCAAGGCGACGGGGATGTTTTGGCGCGCCGCCGCGTTCTTTAGTCAATCGCGCGGATCAGCTTACGTTCCAACACGCGCAACACCTGACGCAGGTCGTTTCCGCGTTTCAAAATTTTCCCGTCCATGCCGATCACCGCATATTGCCCCTGCTTCATTCGCAGGTTCGGGCGCTTTTCTATGCGGTACATCGGGTGTTCTGCCGTGCGTCGAAAAACCGAAAAGACAGCAACATCTTTAAGATGCGAGATTCCGTAATCGCGCCATTCACCCGCCGCGACGAACCGACCGTATAACGACAGAATAGCATTCAATTCGGTGCGGTGAAATGCGACTTGCGCGGGCGCTGGGCCGGGGAAGGGTGTCGGGGCGTTCATTCAATAATAGTTGCGCTGATCAGGCCGCAAATCAACCCCGCTGGTCGGTGCCGCGAAAATACCGCGCCCGACCCTGATTTGCGCCACAATCTACCGTCAGTACACACCTATCGACAGTCCTCCGGAGGCGCGTTTTTTAGCCCCCACCCAGTACACGCCTTCGGAGTGGCTTCGTATTTCCCTAACCACAGTTAATCGATGTGATCGCACCGGCGGGTCCGACCTTGAAATTGATCCGTTCAGGTCGAAAGTCCAATGTCACGGCCTGATTTGGGCGAATGACCCGCACCAGATCAAGGATCATGACCCGTTCTAAGGCAGTCACGTCTTGGCCGATCAAAGACCCGTATTGATTTGCGTTGCAGGTATCGTCGGTGATCGCGGGCAGGGCCGGACCGCGTGGTGACGTGGGTGTGGATACTGGCATCTCGCACGCAGCGAGGAAGAAAAACGGGGCAATCGCAAACAATTTTTTCATAGCATAACTATCGGTCGGCGTGCCGTGCGTTGCAACACTAGGGATTGCATGGTGCATCTGCATGCCGCATTTTAGCAGAGAAACATTGAAGGAATATCCAATGCGAACACGTGCCGCCGTCGCCATCCAAGCTGGAAAGCCCCTTGAAGTGATGGAGGTCAATCTCGACGGCCCCCGCGAGGGCGAAGTTCTGGTTGAAATCAAAGCCACGGGGATTTGCCACACGGATGAATTCACGTTGTCGGGCGCTGATCCCGAAGGGCTGTTCCCCGCCATTCTTGGCCATGAGGGCGCTGGTGTTGTCGTTGACATCGGTCCTGGTGTGACGACCCTGAAAAAGGGCGATCATGTGATCCCGCTTTATACGCCGGAATGCCGCACGTGTGAGTATTGCCTTAACCCCAAAACAAACCTTTGCCAGTCGATCCGTAGCACGCAAGGTGCGGGCCTGATGCCGGATGGGACGTCGCGTTTTAGCACGCTCGATGGTGATCCGATCTTGCACTACATGGGTTGTTCGACGTTCGCGAACCATACTGTTGTGCCCGAAATTGCGTTGGCAAAGGTGCGCAGTGACGCGCCGTTTGACAAGATTTGCTACATTGGATGTGGCGTCACCACCGGCATCGGCGCTGTGATCAATACAGCAAAGGTCGAAATCGGCAGCACCGCGATTGTCTTTGGTCTGGGCGGCATTGGCCTGAACGTGATCCAGGGACTTCGCCTCGCGGGGGCGGACCAAATTGTGGGCGTTGATATTAACCCGAACAAAATCGAAATGGCGACGCGGTTTGGCATGACCGATTTCGTGAACCCCAAAGAAGTTGATGGTGATCTGGTCGCGTATCTTGTGGCCCTCACGGGTGGCGGTGCGGATTACACATTTGATGCCACGGGCAACACGGACGTGATGCGGACAGCATTGGAATCCGCGCACAAGGGATGGGGTGAAAGCATCATCATTGGTGTGGCTGCTGCGGGCGCGGAAATTTCAACCCGCCCGTTCCAACTGGTCACCGGACGCAGCTGGCGCGGCACGGCATTTGGCGGCGCGCGTGGCCGCACAGATGTGCCTCAGATTGTCGATTGGTATATGGATGGCAAGATTGAGATTGATCCAATGATCACCCACACGATGGGCCTGGACGATATCAACAAAGGGTTTGATTTGATGCATTCTGGTGAAAGCATCCGTTCCGTCGTTCTGTATTGATTAAGTTCGAAATTCAAAGGTCCGGTTCTGAATAGGGGCCGGGCCTTTGTGCGTCAGGCTGCGTAGCGCGCCAAAAACGTATCCACGGCACCCGTGACAATCCGCAGCTTTTGCACATCATCAAATGACTTTTCCATGCTGAACACGAGGCGCGGGAACAGATCGGCCTTGCACAATTCGCTAAACTGGTCGGCGGCGAGGGTAAGATCGTCAATAACAAGGTCGCCGCGTTCGATGCCTGTTTCGAAAAAATGGATCAGCTTGGTTTGTACCAAGCCTGGCCCGCTTTCGTAAAATTCACGGCCAAGTTCGGGGAAACGGTCGCTTTCGGCGACGCACAGCCGAAACACCCGTTGGCCGAAATCCGAGGTAAAGAAGTTCACCATTTGCCACGCGGCTTGCGTCAAAACCTCTGCAACGGGGCGGGACATGTCGATGGTTTCAACCGCGGTTTCAGCCTGCCTGATACACTCAGTCTTGGCGACTTCCATGAACAGCAGGCGTTTGTCCGGAAAGTAGCTATAGAGAGTGGCCTTGGACACACCTGCGGCCCGGGCAATGTCGTCAACGCTCGCGCCTTCAAACCCGTCAGACATGAAGATATCGCGCGCGCCTGCCAGCACTTGGTCGAACTTGCGCCCGCGCTTTACGCCTTGATGTTCGTCAGCCATTCACGGTTCTCCCTGCCCGCATACTTAAACTGATCCGTTTAGTACGGGCAAGGAGGGGTGTTGTTATCCCTGCGGAAGGCAGGCGGCCGTTGCATCTAAACCAGCCAAGCAATCTTTGGCGACTGTGACGTCTTGGGTCGATGGGAATGTCAGGTTGGGGATTGAAAATGTGATGCTGCCAGCTGTAGCGCTGGTCGCGAGGGCGGCTGTTGTCAGGGCGACGAGGAGGAGATTTTTCATTTTGGTGATTCCATAAATTGTCTTCGCATTGAAATATATAAACTATACAGTTTAGTTTATAAGTAGAAAGTGAACCGATCAGTTTAGATGGTTTCGTGCTTGATAAATCCATGCAGCTTCCTAGATTAGAATTATTCTAATGTAGGAGTGCCAATTATGATCCCCGGAGTATCCAATCGCCGCCGCTTCAAGGACTTGTCAGAGCAAGAAATCCTCGCGCTTGCGATATCGTCGGAAGAAGATGATGCACGTATTTATAGGTCCTATAGCGAACGTCTTCGCGCCGATTTTCCTGCATCTGCCGCAATCTTTGACGACATGGCAATCGA
>Ga0209557_1000454_pt1 | contig 24478 bp, 33 predicted proteins | sample SaaInlV_120m_DNA_4_FD_184672 | JGI IMG/M metagenome (GOLD analysis project Ga0209557, IMG submission 184672) | Marine microbial communities from expanding oxygen minimum zones in the Saanich Inlet - Saanich Inlet SI074_LV_10m_DNA (SPAdes) (version 2) | ecosystem: Environmental > Aquatic > Marine... | reverse complement strand
GATCAACAAAGCATCTGCACTTCACGACGCACAGATTACCCACACTTCATATCGTGGTGTTGAGTATACTACACGTTGTGTAGAATCCAAGGAAACCCATGGCACATTTTGCTATCGTGGGAAGACCTACACTAAGTGATCAACTTACTTTAAAATTTTAGGAAGGGGTTTACATACCCCTTCTTTTTTGCTAATATATAATGAGACTTCAAACTATATAAATGAAAATCTTTTTAGACTCTTCGGACTTCTACGAAATTGAAGAGGTTGCGAAGTTAGGATTCATCGATGGTGTGACTACTAATCCTACACTGATGTGTAAGCAGAAGAAAGATCCAGTAGAAGTTATCAAGAGGATTTCTGATCTGTTCCCTGAGACTGCATCTATCTCTGCAGAGGTTGTCGGTGGACGGCATGAAGAGATGCTAGAGCAGGCACAACCCTATATCAATCATGCTAAGAACATTACTATCAAAGTCCCCATGTCGTTTGAGGGACTGAAGGCATGTAGATACTTGACAGATCTTGGTAGAACTGTTAATGTTACTCTTGTCTTCTCAGCAGCACAAGCAATCGTTGCTTCCAAAGCAGGTGCTACTTATGTTTCACCTTTCGTGGGTAGAGTTGACGACCAATCATTTGATGGCATTACTCTAATCAAAGAGATCTCAGAGATCTTTGATGGACATCTCATTGATTGCCAAGTCTTATCTGCATCTATTCGTAATGTAAAGCATGTTATAGATTCATTTAGACATGGTGCAGATGTTGCTACTATGCCATTTTCAGTGTATAATAAAATGTATAACCACATTCTTACGGATAAGGGTCTAGAACTCTTCGACAAAGATTGGGCTGAACTACAGGAGAAAATCCGATGAAACTTCGTACTGTTTCCACGAAAAGGCAAATGGTCGTTAACAAGAAAGATGAAAACCACAACCAAGTCTGGGAGTGGGAAGAGACACCTGAATTAAGAGAGTTTATTAGGAAGTATGGTAAAACCAACTGATTGGGACAGTGTAGAAAATGATGAGGCAGAAGCAATCCGTCGTCATGCTCGTGCAGACTTTCGTCTAAACGAGATGAAGAGAGAACTTCAAGATCTCAAGAACATTGTCCATAAGAACACAGATAAGCATGTCGCACACAAAAAGGTCAGACAATACCAGAAGAATAAGAAATCAATCTTCGGTGAAATTGGAAGAATCGACCGTAGTAAAAACTACACCCCAGAAGGTCTTAGAATCCAATACGAATCTCTTTACGGCGACATGGAACTTGCCGAAAGCAGCAACGAACTGCGGGATGACTCACAAGGAAATGAAGATGACATTCTTTGAGTTCCTTAAGTACAATCCCCCTACTTGGGAAGAGGGTTGACAAAAGAATCTACTTCCCTTATAATAGATTCTGTTGGAGAGGTGGTCGAGTGGTTTATGGCACTGGTCTTGAAAACCAGCGATGTGAAAGCATCCGTGAGTTCAAATCTCACTCTCTCCGTTATACACTTTAAATTCTAACGTGTATAAATACTCAGTCATTACATTTATGTAATGTTTTATTACGAAGACAAGTCGAGTCTTCTTCCATCCGTGGGATACTCCACGAGATATACTTAAAGGTAAACAACAATGATCAAATCTGTATTCGCATCTGCTGCTGCTCTGTCCATGTCCGCTGGGGCTGCCTTTGCAGGTCCCTACGTCAACGTCGAAGCAAACTCAGGTTGGACGGGATCGGACTACTCTGGAACCGCCACAGACCTGCACGTGGGTTACGAAGGTGCTCTGGGTGAGAACGCATCTTACTACGTTCAAGGAGGAGCTACTGTAGTCTCCCCTGATGGTGCTGAAAGTGACACCGTGCCTTCTGGTAAGGCTGGTCTCGGTCTTGCACTGACAGATGCACTGGGTGCGTATGGTGAGGTTTCATTCGTCGGTTCTGGTGACAGTGATATCGACCGTGGTTATGGAACCAAGTTGGGTCTGAAGTATTCCTTCTGATACAACAAACTAAACTCTAGAGTTTCGGAGGGGTTGCAACCCCTCTTTTTTTATGCTAAGATACTAAGGTAATCAAGGAGGATCTATGCCTGAGCAATCCAAACGCAATCGCAAACGTGGTCATCGTGACATGGAACCAGCTGCCATTCCTACTCGTCCTCCTGGAGAACGTAGGAGGATGCGTTCCTATGGTCGTGTAATTCAACAAGCAAAAACAACAAATGAATAGTTTTATCGTTTATTCCAAAGACGGATGTCCTTTCTGTACCAAGATTGAGCAGGTTCTTCAATTAAAAGAACTGAAACATGTCGTCTACAAACTTGATCGAGATTATACTCGTGAACAGTTCTACGAAAGGTTTGGATCAGGATCTACATTCCCTCAGGTTCAATGTAATGGTCGAAATCTTGGTGGATGTACAGAAACTGTGCAGTATTTAAGAGAAAATAGTATGCTATGACATACTAAATATTAACACTAGAGATCAGGGAGAGTTCACATGGACTACACAGCTGTGCTATTGTTCTCAACGTTCCTCATACTGGGGGCATTCATAATCGGATTCCTCGCAGGGTGGTTTGCTTCTAAAGTGTTTGATGCCTGGTATGACAAGGCAGATTATGCTAAACAAGTAATTCACCCTGAGATGTATGATGAAGACGGGAATCCTGCTGATGCAGGTGAGCTCCTATACTTGCGTATAGACAAAGAACATGATACACTAGAGGAAACCGATGACTGACAAACTATGATTCTAGTTGATATGAATCAGGTGATGATCTCCAACCTAATGATGCAAATCAATGTGCGAAATGGAGAACTTGATGAAGGACTAGTTCGACACATGGTTCTCTCTTCTTTACGGATGTACCGTAGGAAGTTTGGGGACAAGTTCGGAGAACTAGTCCTTTGTTATGATAGTAAAAACTATTGGAGGAGAAAGTATTATCCCCAATACAAAGCTAGTAGGAAGAAAGATCGGGCAAAGTCTAATCACAACTGGGGTAATATCTTTGAGGTTCTAAACAAACTCAGAGATGAATTCCGTGATAACCTTCCTTACAAAGTCTTATGCGTTGATGGATCTGAAGCAGATGACATCATTGCAATCATGACTATTGATCAGGGTATGAGGAACATCAGACTGCAGAAGGATATGCAGCCACCTGTACCTATTCTAATCCTGTCTGGTGACAAAGACTTTGTTCAGTTGCAGAAGTATCCATTTGTCAAGCAGTATAATCCTGTAAAGAAGGCATTCGTGGAGTGTCCAGATCCTCATCTATACATCCTGGAGCACATCATCAAGGGTGATAAGTCTGATGGTATTCCCAACTGCCTTTCTCCTGATGATACCTTTGTGAAGGGTATAAGACAGAGACCTATTAGTAAGAAGAACTTCTCTATGTGGTTGGACAAAGCACCTGAAGACTTCTGTACTTCAGAACAGATGCAATACTATGATCGAAATAAGACACTCATAGATTTCAGATATATACCTAAGGAGATTGAAGATTTAATTGTCGAAGAATACGACAACTATGTCTGTAAACCTAGGTCAGGAATTTATCCTTACTTCGTATCGAACCAACTTCTTGAATTGATTAACCACGTAGGAGAATTTTAATTATGTCTGGATGGACAAACAACAACCTTTTGATTTCTGAAGTGCTTCAGAAGGTCAGTAATGCAAAGACTAAGAAAGAAAAGATCTCTCTTTTAGTTCAGAATAACAGTCCCGCACTTCGCAGTATTTTAGTCTGGAACTATGATGAATCTATCATCACCCTTCTACCTGAAGGTGAAGTTCCTTTCACTCCAAACGATTCACCTAAAGGTACAGAGCATTCACTGCTTGCTAAGGAGTATGCTAAACTGTATTATTACATCAAAGGTGGAGCAGATCAAGTGCCTCAAGTGAGACGTGAGTCTATGTTTATTGGATTGATTGAAGGTCTACACAGGTCTGAGGCAGAAGTTGTATGCCTTGCAAAGGACGGCAAACTTCAAGACAAGTTTCGTATCACACTTGCTACAGTAAAAGATGCATTCCCACAAATTGAGTGGGGTAATAGAGGCCCTGCTGAATGAAAATTTATGAAGAAGACTGTTCACCAGAACTTGCTGCTGACAAATCATTACCCTATACAGCATATCTTGTAGAGTATGTTCTGGATGGACAGACTAAGTATGACATCGTGATCTCAGGGAAAAGAATTGAAATCTTTGACTGGTATTGGGATCATTATCGTCATGATTTTGTTAGGTTTACACAGACTGATGGTAGAATAAACCCAAGGTTGTGGAACAATCCAAAAGATCCATCGAAGACAAGTAAGAAAAAATGAGCACTGTTATTTTTGATCCTCGTAAGAAAAAAGAAGAGGAAGTTGAAGAAGAGTCTGTATCACAGAGTCCCAAAGAATTAATAGCAGCAATCTTAACAGTTGCTGCTATTCCAATTGCCTTTATGCTATTATGGAACTGGTTGATTCCTAGTCTCTTTGGGTTGGCAACCATTGGTTACTTTAAGTCCGCAGGACTTCTTGCTCTATCCTATATGATTTTTAAGAAATGAAAGTATGTAAGATCTCTACAACTCCTGATGCAGAGAAAATTATTGGATACATTGCACGTGTAAGTAACCCTAGCAACCAGGAAAATCCTAAGGTTGAGGGTCTACTGAAGTATTGTATCCTGCATGGTCATTGGTCTGTGTTTGAGCAGGCAACTTTGACTGTAGAAATAAATACCACCAGGGCAATCGGAGCTCAGATCCTGAGGCACCGTTCATTCACCTTCCAAGAATTTTCACAACGATATGCTGATTCTTCCCTACTCTCGGAGAAGATCCCTCTACCTGAACTACGCAGACAAGACACCAAGAATCGTCAGAATAGTATTGATGATATTGACCCGTTTGTCCATCAACAGTTCCAAATCAAAATGCAACGACACTTTGAAGAGGGAATGAATCTCTACCAAGAGATGCTCGATGCATCTATTGCAAAGGAATGTGCAAGAAATGTACTTCCTTTATGTGTACCCACCAGAATGTACATGACGGGCAATCTCAGAAATTGGATCCATTATATCTCTTTGCGTGAGAAGAATGGTACTCAGAAAGAACATATGGACATTGCTAAAGCAATCAAAAAGATCTTTGTTGCTGAGTTTCCAATCATCGCAAGTGCTCTAGATTGGAAAGTCGTAGGATCGAACTACGATTCAAATGATCAACCTTGTATACTAATAGAATAGATCCATGCCATCATACGATTTTAAAAACAAAGATACTGGAGAGATCATCACCACGATGATGCCGATCTCTGATCTAGATAAATACAAAGAGGAACATCCTGAACTTGAAAGATATTTTGGTAATCAAAATGTCACTGCTACCTATGGAGCTCCTGTTGCTTCAGAGGGATTCAAGGAAGTGATGTCTAAAGTCCAGAGAGCACATCCTGGTGCAAACCTTAGTAGATTTATCTGATTATGCCACGTCGTAAGAATTTACAGAACAAATTCAATCTTGAAGGAGTTCTAGATGATAAACCAACAGTGAAGAAGTCTCCTAGACGTAAACCGATCAGCACTGAGCAACTTGCTACAATCGAACCTATCACTGAGAACCAAAAGAAAGTTTTCACTGCATGGGCAGAGGGTAAGAACTGTGTCCTGCATGGTTGTGCAGGTACAGGTAAAACATTTGTTGCATTGTATCTTGCATTGAAAGAAGTCCTGAATCCTGAGACTCCTTACGAAAAAATTTATATTGTTCGTTCACTAGTTCCTACTAGAGAGATTGGTTTCCTACCTGGAGATCATGAAGACAAGTCATATCTTTACCAGATTCCATATAAGAATATGGTGAAGTATATGTTTGAGATGCCAGATGATAATGCTTTTGAGTTTCTTTATGATAATTTGAGATCTCAGGAGTCTATCTCTTTCTGGTCTACATCATTCATTCGTGGAACTACATTTGATAATGCTATCATTTTGATTGATGAGTTTAGTAATCTAAACTTCCATGAACTTGACTCGATGATTACTCGTGTTGGTAATGATACTCGTATTCTATTCTGTGGTGACTACACACAGTCAGATCTTGTAAAATCTAATGAGAGAACTGGTGTTCTTGACTTCATGAGAATCTGTGCTACTATGGAGGAGTTTGAAACTGTTGAGTTTGACATTAACGACATCGTTCGTTCTGGTCTGGTTCGCAGTTATCTGATCAGCAAATTGAATTTAGGTCTTTAATGTTTAATTGGTTATATCATGAGGAGGACCTTCAGGTCCCCAAGATGAAAACGACTCAACGCAATGGTATGCGTTTCTACGAGAAGGATGGTAAATATTATCCTTCTGTTACTACAGTGACTGGTATTAGATCAAAGAAAGCAATCTTTGAGTGGAGACAACGTGTAGGTGAAGCAGTCGCAACCCGTGAGTCTGGTCGTGCAACTGCTAGAGGATCTGTTTACCATGAAATTTGCGAATCGTACCTTCGTAATAATTACATTGCTAAGGAATGGGAAGAGAAGGTCGTGCCGCATCTGCTTTTCCGATGTTCTAAAACTGACCTTGATCGCATTGATAATATTCATTGCATGGAAGCAGCTCTTTATTCTGATTTCCTTGGTCTTGCTGGTCGGGTTGATTGCATTGCTGAATATGATGGCGTTCTTTCTGTAATTGATTTTAAAACATCAAACAAATCTAAAAAACTTGACTGGATTGAAAATTATTTCGTACAGTGTTGTGCATATGCTACAATGTACTACGAATTAACTGAACGTGAGGTCAAACAATTGGTTGTGATTATCGCAAACGAATCAGGTGGCACCCAGGTGTTCATCAAAAAAGATATCGATCATCAATTGACACTACTCAAGGAATATATGCAAGAATTTGTACAGGAGGCCCATGGAAACCAGTAGTCGTACCGAGGACTTGAAAAAGTTTAGCATGAGTGTTGAGATGGAGAAGAAATTCTTGACTCCTACTAAATTTGCCTTAGAAATTGAAAAGTTAGTCAAAGAATCTCATGGTTTGATCAACTATATTGATGCAGTGATAGTCTATTGTGATCAAAATGAGGTTGAGATTGAGAGTGTACCCAAACTTTTGTCTAAACCTTTAAAAGAAAAAATTAAGAGGGATGCTCAGTATCTGAACTACGTTAAGAGAACTAGTAGAGGTATTCTCCCTGTGTAATTGGGTGTACCATTACAATAGAGAAATGTCCACAGAATTTTTTAATGCACCTGCAGTTCGTGCAGAACTAGCAAACATATTCAGTCTTCATGAAGACATGGTGCGTCTTCTTAACCCTGCTGTCATGAAAAATCTGACAGCAGAGGTTCAGAATGAGAGGATTGAAAAGGTTATTGAATTAATCGAACGTCAGAAGATTTTCTACACTAGATTGACTTTAGAAAGTTATGATAATGTAGAATTGCAAGAGGTTCGATCTAAAATCGATGCTATCGGTCAGAGGTTCGGGTTTAATGGCACCTTTAGTCAACATGCTGATACCATGATCGACCGTCTGAAAGAACGGTTGACAACCACTGACTGATCCGTTATAATAAATAAGTCGGGGCAGGACGGGACTGGGAGACTGGTTCGCACTGTAAGACCCTGACACAATCCAACTAATACAAAAATACGAGGAATCCAATTATGTCTTTCGCAGCACTCAAGAAGTCTTCATACTTCGATAATCTGAAGAGTGAGATTGATAAGATCTCTAACCCTCAGGGACAAAGCTATACTGATGAACGTCTCTGGAAAGCAGAACTTGATAAGTCTGGCAACGGATATGCTGTGATCCGTTTCCTGCCACCAGCTGAGGGTGAGGACCTTCCCTTTGCTAAGGTCTGGAGTCATGCGTTCAAAGGTCCTACAGGGCAGTGGTACATCGAGAACTCCTTGACCACCATTGGTAAGGATGATCCAGTCGGTGCTATCAATCGTGACCTCTGGAACACTGGTCTGGAAGCTGATAAGCAGACAGCACGTATTCAGAAACGTAAACTGTCTTACTACAGCAACATCTATGTGGTCAAGGACCCCTTGCATCCTGAGAATGAAGGTAAAGTATTCCTCTTCAAGTATGGCAAGAAGATCTTTGACAAGATTGTTGAAGCAGCAAAACCTCAGTTTGAAGACGAACGTCCTGTTGATGTATTCAACTTCTGGGAAGGTGCTAACTTCAAACTTAAGATCGTGAAGAAGGATGGTTTCTGGAACTATGATAAGTCTGAGTTCGAGTCTACTTCTGTGCTCGGTGAGTTCTCTGATGGTGAACTGGAGAAGATCTACAAGCAGCAGTATGCACTTTCAGACTTTACTGATTCTTCTAAGTTCAAGACCTTTGAAGAACTTGAAGCACGTTTGAATCTTGTCCTTGGTAAGGTTCAACCTCGTGTGACTGCTCGTCTCGATGAGGAAGTTGCTAACGAGGAAGAGGTGCCTGAAGGACCCTCTTGGACCAGTCAAGTAAGTGACCACAAGTCTGCCGAATCAACCGATGATAGTCTAGACTACTTCAAGAAACTAGCAGAAGAAGATTTCTGATGAAACTACTTGCTCTCCCCTTGTTGATGTTCCTTGCAACACCTGCTCAGGCAATCACCTGGGGAGAGTTTTGGGAACCGTTCACTGATGATCATCATCATGTTGAACGGGAAGTACATCACTATCACCATTCAGCACCACCCTCAAGGAGGTGTAGATACAAAGTGAAACGGGAACGGTACATTCCAGGTGACTATTACCATGAAGGTTATACTACATGGGAGACTGAGATTGTTTGGAGAGCATGTGGTTCATACAATCACAGATATAGATACTAGTAAACGAAAATCAATCTACAAATCCTAAAATACCCCGAAAAAATCTCGGGGTATTTTTTTGTCTCTTAGGTTTTTTATCTTATCTGAGTTCTCTTGAGGAATGCGTTATCAGCATCCACAGACTCAGGATATTTGATCAATTCTTCAAACTCTTTAATAAACTTCTGAATGAATTGAGTCTTAAGAACTTTAATTTCTTTTTTTTGTTCGTTCTTACGTTGCTCAATATCGTAATTTGTTAACGATCTAATTTTATTGAGTCCATGCGTGATACCCTCGTAAGTAGTAAACGTGAAGTTGGCATTTACAATTGTACCTTGAGGGATTAGAACATTCTGTTTAGTGTCCTGTATCTCATCGGTTTCGTATTGAACTACATCATACAGTTTATTTCCATACTTCCTGTCTAGATAATCTTCTAGTGAAGCAGTATCCATTGGCCATTCTTCATATAGATTGGTGTATCGGTTGCAAATAATGATAATCCAATCGTACTCAGGTGTACTATAGAACTTTGTTGACACTGAGTCAGGTCTCTCACCATCATTAACCGTATAACTATCGTAAGCAAAGATATACTTTGCCAAGTCATCTCTAACAGAGACTCTTCTATAGATGTTCTTGATTACATTTTGATCTAGAAAAGAACTTTTAGCAGTTCTTTCAGAGATCTCGATGTTTGGTAGGTAGGAAAAATAGTTTGCCATCAGAATTCTTTTAGTTCTTTTAGTGCTGAACGATGTAGCATGACTGTTTCTTGAAATCCCATTTGAATTTGAACTGCCATCACATAGTCTTCTGTTGCAACATACTGACCATCGGGTGCAAAGTTCACATTAAAGTTCTTAAGAACACAAGCACCAGGACGATATATATTTTCAATTTCAGCAGAAGAGTTAAGTTTCACTCTTTTTTGATTACCCTTTGATCCTTGCATTCTGACAAAAGCAAGATCGAAGTATGAGGGAATACCCAACCATCTATTATTACCACCCCCGTTGAAGATACTACCACCACCTCCTTGCCCACCATTTAGATCGGGGTGCATGTAGTATCTTAGTGTATTAACAATCTTTTTGATTTCATTCTCTTCAGTTTTATTTCGTGCAACCATCTTCACAGTGAAGTTATGGCTTCTATAGTTTGCACCTTTGAAAGTGATCTCTCTGAATGGATTTAGAGTTTGACCTTGCATCAAAGCACTTAAAGAGTTTGCATCAACACCACCAGAAAATCCTGCTGCTTGAATGAGACTATTGACACCTGTTGCTGCAGTATTCAATGCCAACTCGGGTTTTGCATTATTAGCCATACCCGAAATTTGTGATGCAATGTCTTGCGATTCCGTTTTCCCCTCGCCTGCTGTTCCTGACAACCCTGCTGCCGTAGATACCAAACCAGAACCAAGAGAACCTAAGTCAACACCTTGATATGACATACCATAAGAGACAGATAACTGTCTGGGCATTGCTAGAAAGATAGTACCCTGTGAATTATTGACAGGTGCTTTTGCTCCACCATTTGTGGATCTACCTTTACCACCATCAAAAAACTGATAGATACCCTGACCACCTTCTGTTGCGATTGTGATTTTTAGGTAGTCTTTATCTGATGATCCCTTGAGTTGTCTTGGATATACTAACGGTGCTACTGACATGGATAAATATTTCTAAACGTTAGTGATGTCATATAAAGGTTATAAAGGTAGATTTTCACCAACAAACTTTCAAAAATACAAAGGTGATCCTACAAAAATTATTTATAGGAGTTTGTGGGAACGTAAGTTTATGATTTGGTGTGACAAAAATCCAAATATCCTTGAGTGGGGTAGTGAGGAGTTCTTTATACCCTATATATCACCTGTTGATGGTAGAATGCATAGATATTTTCCAGATTTCTATGTGAAGTTAAGATCTATTACTGGAAAAGTGAAGAGATATGTTGTTGAGGTAAAACCTCTAGCACAATGTAAAGCACCTAAGAAACCAAAGAGACAGACGAAGAGATATATATCTGAGGTGAAAACATATGCGGTCAACCAAGCAAAATGGAAAGCAGCAGTTGACTTTTGTGGGGACAGACTTTGGGAATTTAAAGTCATCACAGAGAAAGAGTTGAAGGTATGAGTATCTTTACAGACATACGATCATTAACCAAGGGATCTGGCAAGAGTGAGACTTGGTATAGAAAACAGTGGACTAAACGTATCCAGGGATTTCAGCAGACTAGACCACAGGTAGGTGGTATCTATTACTTCCATTACATTGCAAAACAACCTGAGAGGATGGAGTGGTATGATAGATACCCATTTGCATATTGTATTTCAGTAGATGGTACAGGTTGGTTAGGTGCAAACCTACATTACCTTGCACCTAGTTCAAGATTGGGTACAGTAAATCAGATTAAGAGTAGTTCTAGAGATGCATTGTTCTTTCCTAGAACTACCATACATAGATATAGAAATACCGAGATTAAATCTCCTGTATACAATATTCCTGAGGAAGAGTGGGACGCAGTACAATTACCATTAGAGTATTTTGTAGACGAGTCACCATTAGCACCGAATGGAAGTAGAAGAATTGCTGCTAAAAAAGTCTGGGGGTAATAGATGACACTCGATGTGAGTGCAATGCTTACAAAATTATCTAGTGCTGGTATGGCTACTAGTAATAGGTATGCTGTACAAATGCAACTGCCAACAATCCTTAGATCTGAGACGTTTGCTGTTGATGGGTATTCTCTTGGTGAAGTTCTAAATTTCTATTGTGATTCTGTCACTACACCAACTAAGCAAGTTACTACAGCACAGCACAGAGATCATGGTGTTGGCATCAACTATGCCACTGGTACTGTTTATGGTGAGGTGACTTTGAATCTATTGTCACCTAAAGATCTTGATTTCAACCGAGTCTTTGAAACGTGGTATAATTTTATTCATGATGACACTGGTAACAAGGTATCCTATTATGATGATATCGTATCACCTAAGATGGTCATCTATAAGTTAGAGAAGAACGGTACGAAAAATAATACGTGGTCAACTTCTATTACTGGTAGATGGGAAATTGAAAATGCTCTACCATACAACATTAGTCCTTATCAATTAAGTTCTGCTAGAACACAACTACTGAAGACTAGAATCTCTTTCAAAGTTGAGAGATATAGATTCGTAAGGGGTGGTGCATTCAATCTTGCTGCCGATGTTCTTGGGAATGTATCTAATTTTGATGACTAAATAACTAAACTGAAATTGGGTTTTAAACTATGCCTTTGCCAAAACTTGTCGTACCTGAGTACGAATGTGAATTGCCTTCTACAGGAGAAAAAGTAAAGTATCGTCCATTCCTAGTCAAAGAAGAAAAGATTCTTTTGATGGCTATGGAATCTAATAACGAGAAAGACATGATGAATGCGGTGAAAACTATCATCCGCAACTGTACATCAATCAAACGCAAGATTGATGTTCTCCCAACATTTGATATTGAGTTTCTGTTTCTTCGTATTCGTGCGAAGTCTGCAGGTGAAGAAGCAGATGTGATCATCACTGCACCTGATGATGGTGAGACTGAAATCAAAATCAAAGTTCCTCTAGAGGAAGTTGTTTGCGAGAAACCTGAAGGTCATGATCCAAAGATCATGCTTGATGATGACACTGGTGTTGTCATGTCTTACCCTAGTCTTGACACCTTTGTTAAGGAAAACATCTCTGGTACAACCCAAACTGAGTCTGATTCTATTAATCAGGTATTCTCTATTGCAGCAGGTTGTATCTCACAAATCTTCCAAGGAGAAGAGGTGTGGGAAGCAAAAGACTGTACTAAGAAAGAGTTAACTGAATTCCTAGAAAGTTTGACTAATGACCAATTCATTAAACTACAATCATTCTTCGAGACTATGCCTAAGTTGCAGTGGAAGAGTGAAGTCAAAAATCCAGAGACTGGTGTTACATCTGAAGTAGTTCTTGAGGGTTTGTCGTCTTTTTTCGGGTGAGTATGTTGTACTCTAGTTTGGAAAATTATTACCGAACTAATTTTGCCTTAGTACAACATCATAAATGGAGTCTAACCGAGATAGATAGTCTGATGCCCTGGGAAAGGGACTTGTATGTGATCATGTTGACTCAACACCTTGAATCAGAACGTGAAATGCAACAATCTAACCAACAAGCACCATACGAAGGTTAAATGGCCGTACTTGCTAAACCACAGAATAAATTAGCACAAAAACCTCAACGATATCAAGAAGTTGGTGGCAAAACTGCGCCTACCATAAAGGCATTGAATGGTATAGGCACTCAAGTTTCTGCAAATAATGTAATATTAAGTGCCATTGCAAACTCTTTTACAAGAAGACGCAATGTAGATCATAAGATACAAACATCACTTTATAATGACCTTGAGAGAAGAAGAGAAGCACTTAAGAAATTAAATGGTCAGAAAGTTAGACCACAACTAATATCACGAAATTTACAGAAAAGAAAACCTGCAACAGAAGTAAGAAAAAAATTAGTAAAAGAAAAAAAGGTTGATGATGGTGGTGGTCTAGGTATCCTGAGTGGTATCGGATCATTCTTCCAAAGAATTGTCGGATCTGTCTTAAAAGTATTTGTGCTGTCAGCAGCATTCAAGTGGTTTTCACAACCAGGTAATGCAAGAAGATTTGTAGATGCATTTACTAATTTTTATAATTTGGTACTGAAACCTATTGGTAGTTTTGTAATTAATTGGACTACTTGGGCACTGGACGGCATTGGTTCTGCTGCTGGTGGTATCGGTCAGATCATCAACGGTGTTAAAAATGGTGAAGTTGGTGAACTGATGTCAGGTTTTGGTAACCTGCTGAAAGGTTTACCTGCCATTGGTTCAGTTGCATTCCTATTGAATCCTATTGGATCACTGAAATTTATTTGGAATCTAGTTAGTGATATTCTTGGTATTAAACCACCAAGAGAACAGGATCCACAAGGGAGACCCAAACCAAAACCCAAACCAAAACCTAAGCAAGGTCCTGGATTTTTTCAAAGGCAATTTCAAAAAGCCAAGAGAGTTGGTGGTAGAGTAGTAGATCAAGGTAAGAAACTTGGTGGTAGAGTAGTAGATCAAGGTAAGAAACTTGGTGGTGAAGCATTAACAGGTCTCCGAAAAATTGGTACTGGATTTAAGACAGGATTAGTTACTGTCGGCAAAGGTCTGAATGGCATCAAAGATGCTGCCATGCGAAAAGTTGTGGAACCTGCTATAGAATATGTCAAACCTATGCTAGGCAAGTTAAAAGGTCTCAAGGGTGCCATCGAAAAGAAATTGATGCAGGTCCTAGGACCCAAGGGTGCTAAACTTCTACAAAAGTTTGGTGGTAAGGGTGGCAATGGTCTGATGAAAAAGATTGGATCTAAAGCAATCCCAATCTTAGGTGGTATTGCAAACCTATATTTTGGTTATGAAGCACTGAAAGCAGGTGATCCTATTGGTGCACTACTAGAGTTTGCATCTGGTGCATTTGACCTTGTTGGTTTAATTCCTGGAGGACAGTTCGGTCCTGGAGTATCCATGGGCATGGACATCTACAACTTCCTCCGTGATATGGTTCCTGGTATCAAGGACACTGAAAATAGAGTAGTTAAAGGTTTAGGTCTAGATCCAGTCATGGATCAGATCAAGAAGTTTGGTGCCATGTTGCCTGGTGCTGAGACTGGTAGAGGTCCTGGATTTGATGCCTATGATCCTAGAATGAGATCAGGTAACTACCTAGTTGGTGCACTGCAAGCTATACTTGAGGTAATGCCTGGTGGTGAGATTCTAAAGAATGAGTTCGGACCAAAACTATTTGAGGCAAAGAGAGCATTTGGTTCAGGTGTTATTGCTTTAGGTGAAACACCTATGATGGCACCAGTCGTCTCAGCAAAGAATGAAATCAAGGATCATCTCGCAAAATTCTTTGGTGCGACTGTAGCACCAATAAAAACTCTTTTGGGTGGTTTGCTAAAAACTTGGTTGGGCAGTCTACCAATGCAGGTAGCACAAAGAACTGGACTCACAAACCTGCTAGGTTTAGGTGATGAAGAGTCTCTGAGCAGATCAACAGGTGCACCCACACTTGATCCAAACAGAAACTATGGAATTAAAGAGAATGATAAGTTTTTCTTTGAGGATGACAAAGGTCAAAAATTCCATGCAGCCAACACTGGTTCGGGACTACAGTTCTTTGAAGGTGGTATAAATGGAGTTGGTGGTCGTCTAAGACACACCACAAATGAAGATGGAACTGCTGCGAACACAGGCATGGTTCAGGCATTCTTGAAAGCAAAAGGAGAAACTGCCTCACCATCAATTGCAGGTATAGGTGACGATAAGACTGGTAAGAAGAAGAATAAAAAAATCATCTTGCACTGGACTGCAGGTTCATATGATGATGATAGATCTATCATGGCAAATTTTGGATGGGCAGGTTATCACCGTTATGTGAAAGGTGATGGTTCTGTTGTTCCCAATAAGCACCCAGGACACTCATCATTTGGTCAGAGTCCACCATATCACACGGCCGATTTCAACACTGGCAATGCTTCTTTCTCAATCTCAGCAATGTTGAATGCAACGGAAAATAATTTCGGTAAATATCCAGTCAAAGACGTTCAGGTAAAAAGTCTTGCTCAGGCAGTTGCAAATCTTGCAAAGACTTGGGGGTGGACTGCAGCAGACATCACTAAAGAAACTGTACCTACTCACGGAGAACTGCCTGATCAGGGTGGAAAGTGGGACCTCGCAAAACTAAAGCAAGGTGACAAGATGTGGTCGGGTCCAGAGAAGATTCGTGAAATGGTTAGGCAGAGAATGAACCATGGTGGTATTGTAAACTTTGGTCGATTTACTACTGGTGGTGTCGCAGGTGAGGTTCCATCTGAGCATATTATTGCTGCAAGAGTTAAAGCATCAGAGGCACAGGGCAAGAAATATAAACCTGAAGATTATGAACGTAAGAATCTTGGTGGTCTTGTAAAAGTTGCTGAGACTCGTGGTGCAAGAGTTATGGGTCAGTCATCAGGGATAAATAGAGAGAGTATTATGCATCCTGGTATTACCAAAGCTCCTGTTGAGATTGGTGTTATCCAGAGAGTGTTTATGCCAATCCCCACACCAATGTCCGCATCATCTGGGTCAGCAGGAGGTGGTTCTAAACCACCATCACCACTATCAACTTTCGGTCGATAATATAAATGGCAGCTGCATCATTCTATAAGTTTGTAAACCCTCGTGGAGTTCGTCCCACTGGAGGGACAGCAACGATTGCTGGCAAGAAATATAAGACTAAACCAGATGGTACTCCTAGAATGCAAGTTCTTGCACTGAATAGGATTGGTGGTCAGTTGAATGAGCAAACTAAGATTCTACAGGGCATCAAACTTAGTATTGATAATTCAACTAAGGGATTAATCAAAAATAATAAATTAATTAATGATTCTATTAAAGGTCTAGCATCTGAAGACCGTAAGAGAAAAATTGCTGCTGTTAAACAACAAAGGCAAGCATCAAGAGAGAGTAGAATTGCAGCATCACGGGCAAGATTAGGTGGTAGAGAGGGTGATCTTGAAGCAAAACGTGCAGGACCAGTTACTGATGGTTCGACTGATACATCACCTGAGGGTGGTGGTGGGTTCTTCGCAGGAATAATTAAGTTCTTAAAGACACTAGTTTTGTATGGTGCATTATCGTGGTTGTCTAACCCTAAAAATGCAAAGATGGCTGTGGATTTTTTAAAAATCCTAGTCAAAGTTGGTAAAGCAATCTATAAATTTGTAGAGTTTGGTGTTATCAGTGCACTAGAAGGTTTTAGTAACGTGTTTGGTAGTGATAGTTCACTACTAGACAGATTGAAAGGATTCTTACAGTTTGCCGTAGGAATATTCTCTCTGTTCTTAGTCAACAGATATCTAAAGAATCCTTTCAAAATTATTAAAGATGTTAAGAGAATCTTTAGGGTACTAAGAATAATCCCGAAAGCATTAGGTCTTGCTGCTAAGGCAGGTAAAGCAGTTGTCATGGCAACCAGGACTGGTGTTGCCAGAATGAAAGGTGGTGGATTAGTTAAGGGTCTGTTAACAACTGCAGCTGTTGGAGCAGCTGCCTATGGTGTTTCAAGTCTGATGTCTGATGGTGGAGAAGGACCAACACCTGCAGCACCAACAAACTCTGGTGGAACAAGTGGAACTCCTGCAACAACAACAAACTCTGGTGGAACAAGTGGAACTCCTACAGCTCCTGTTCCTAAGGCTGAAAGTGGTTCTATCTTACCATTCAGAACAGGTGGTAGACCACCCCATGCTCAGTCTGGTGCTGCTCGTATCATCACTGGTAGAAATCAAGGATATCGTGCATCAGTTGGTGGTGGAGCAATCGAAGCACATGGAACTGAAGCAGTTGTTCCTATCAAGAACAGATATACTGACTCAGGTAATGATCCTCTTGCTGCTATCCTTGGCAACAGTAAGAAGATGGCAAAAGGAATGGCAACTCTCATTCCTATGCCACTTAAAATGGCAGGTGCTGGGATTCTAGTTGGTCTGGGTTCTCTTCTAGGAAAACTACCTTTTGGAATCGGTAACATGCTTGGACCGATTGCTAAGACATTGATGGGTCCTATTCTGCAAATTTTTGGTGTAGACGGCAATATCTTAGATAAGGCAATGGGTCTGTCCACAAGCAACAATCAGGCAGGAAAGGACTTTGCCGAGGCAATGACCGATGCTATCAAAGATTGGTTTAAGAGTATCCTACCTGGAGGATCACCAGCAGCTGCTGCACCATCTCCACCTGGTACAACTCCCTCCAGTTCACCCGTGGAATATGCAGGTCCTGCTTTTGGTCCTAATGGTGAAAAAACAGCATCTGCATCTGCTGGAAGTCCAGGTACATGGGGTCCACTCTTAGATCTAATTGCTGGTAAGGAGTCAGGTGGCAACTATGAGGCAATGAACCCCAGTACGACATTGCCTGGGGCAACCAAAATGACCATCTCTGAAGTTGTTGAGAAAGCAACAGGAGCTGTTGGTAAGTATCAACAACTTCCACGTTTCCTCAAGGGACGAGCAAGAAAGGCGGGTTTAGATCCAGATAAAGATCTATTCAGTCCTGCTAATCAAGATAAAATTATTGTTAAGGCAAACATAACAGGCCGTGGAGGGGACGACTGGTTAGCAGGTAAGATGTCCACAGAGACCTTCATGCAAGGACTATCACAAGAGTTTGCTTCGTTCCCGAATGCTAACGGTAAGTTCCACTATCCTGACCAGTCTAGTAATATGACTGCTGAAAAAATCAAAAAAACTCTCAATACAATCAGACCTCAACGCATGTTCCTTGGTGGTATTGCTAAGGGTATTGGCAATGCATTAGGTAGTATTGGTAAGACTGTCGCAAAAATAGCACCTATTGCTGCATCATTCATCCCTGGTATTGGACCTATTGCATCTGCTGCTATTGGTGGTATCAGTGGACTGATGGGTGGTGGAGGTATCGGTGGTGCTTTATCTGGTGCACTCGGTGGCATCGGAGGGTTTGGTGGTCTTGGTAATATGATCGGAGGAAGTTTTGGTGGGTTGATGTCATCAGCAGGTGGTATGTTAGATGGTGCATTTAGTGGACTGATGAGTGGAGATATCTTGGGTGGAATGGGAGGAATGGGAAATATTCTTGCTCAAGGTGGTGAGATGATCTTTGGTCCTGGATTTACATCGATGTTTGGTGGTACACTAGACGCATTGAACATCGGTGGTAAAGGTTTAGGTGCATCAACTTTCCTGAAACAGTCTGGTATGGGTGCTCTAGACTTTGCTGTTGGCCAACTTGCGGGCACCGCAGGTGGACCTGACTCAAAACAAGCTTTTGTTCCTGGTGGATCAACAGTCTTGAACGTCAATGCAGCAAAGGCATTCTCCACATTGATGAAGACTCAGCAGGTAGCACAGAACTCTGCCAAGATTCAGAACTTGGAAGGTGCAACCACTATGTTGACAGATAAATTAGTTAAGGTTACTAGTGATGTTATTGCTGGTGTCCTTGTAGACAAAGGCAAGATGGCAGAACTGCCACCTGCTATAAATGATCAGGCTATGGCACAAATATTACCCATGATTCAATCAGCAATTATTAGTGCATCTCAGAAGGGTGGACAAAGTAGTGGTGGAGGAGCACCAAGTCCTGGATTCCAGAAATCTTCTTCAGGTGAAAATCTTACATCTACTATTGCTGGTAGTCTTAGTTCTATTGCTGGTAAGATTTTTGGTGGAGGTGTTAAGTAATGGCAAGAACTGGAGTTTATAACGTTGGTGATGCTGTAGTCAACAACATCACACTAAGAAAGGCAGATGGGACTAAGTTACCTGACATTACAGCATATGTGCAGGGTATCACTATTCTACAGAGTATTGATTGTCCTAGTGTCAGAGTCATTTTGTCTATTCAAGACAATGTAGGTCTCTATACACAAATTGTCGGTCAAGAGATTTTAGATCTTGATATGGATTCATACGGTGGTCGTATGACTTGGCAAACAAGTTTGAATGAAGTACGTGACTTAATTGATGGTGAGAAAGTTAAGAAGTATAATCTTGTGTTTAACTCTAGAGAGAGTTATTTGAATGACAATCAGAGATTATTATTTGCATACAAGAATACCAAGATATCTTCAATTGTTAGAGATATTCTGAAGAGAAGATTGGGTACACAAAAGAAGGTTGAAATTGAAGGTACGGAACACAGGGGATCTTTTATCTGCCCAAACTACAGACCCTTTGATTTTATCGCACAACTATCAGCAAAAGCAATCCGAGGTGGCAAAAGTGGACAAGCAGGTTATCTATTCTATGAAGCACTAGATGGTTTCCATTTTAAATCTATGGACAAATTGTGTGAAGGTAAATCAAAGTATGAGTACACACTGAGACCTAAAAACCTTGCTCAAAATGTTGGTCCTAATGATCAACTAGCAATCAGAAGCTTTGTTATTGATAGTGGTCTGAATGTTCAAGATAATCTACAGAAAGGTGCTTATGGTGGCATCTTCTATGGTGTTGATTTCGTGAATTTGAAATCGGAAAATAACATAGCGAAAAGGTGGTCTATCAACGATGCATACGGTAGAATGAGTCATCTGGGAAGTACGAATCCCTTCTCAGAGTTTACGCAAGTTGAAGATCAAATTGGTGGAGTATCGAGAGTGTTCTATTCCTGTGTAGCACCTCATCTCTTTGGGGATGCTATTACAAGAGAGGCAAACACGACTAATAATAGTGGACCCATTGGTGGTGCTACAGGCAGTACCATTAGGACTGCACAAAATATTAGTGGTGGTGACTATGAAACATCTGCAGATGCCAAACCCTATACCCTATCCCGATTCTTGTCATTAGATCATATCAGTGGTCGTATTACAGTTCCTGGAAACTTTGGTATTGTTGCTGGTGATGTTATCAATATCAACGTACCACGGTGGGATGGGCAAAATACTGTTATCGATAAGAAAAACTCTGGCAAGTATTTGGTCAGTGGTATTACACATCGATACAATATTGAAGGGTCCATGGAGACAGACATATATATTGCGAGGGATTCTTATCAATAGAAATAGGGACTATGATGAGTGGAAAGGTAGCAAAGAAAGTAAACGAAATCGATGAAAAACTCTTTTTCTTACGAGATCAGATCAATAAGTCAATCTCTGATTTTAACACAAAATCAGTGTATGACGCATCAAAGTCCATAATTAGTCTTATATTAAGAAGGGAGGATTTAATGTCACAACCTAAGCAGAGAGATTCTAATGATCCACTCTATGATCCTAATGATAAGTGGAATGAATACAAGGTAGATCTACATTGTAATGAAACACATTCACCTGATGAATGGGATCCTAAAACAGAAGGTAGAATTGCTAATCCAGAGAATCGTCATCAGGACAAAATTTTAGATAAGTTCTGTGATGATCACCCTGGTTCACCAATGTGTAAAGTATTCGACGACTAAACAAAAATCAACTTTTGATTTGTAGAATCCCCCGAAAAAACCTCGGGGGATTTTTTTGTCTGTAAAGTTTTCAGGGGCTTGACAAAAGTTTGGATAATCAGTACAATATCTTTTGTAGAGAGATCAGAGAAAAGCTATAAATACAGGGTAACGATAATTTGTGAAATATGACAACCCAGTCATTTATTGGTAAGGACGGTTTTACTTGGTGGGTAGGACAAGTCGAAAAAAATGATGGGGATCCTGCAGGTTTAGGTAGGGTCAAAGTTCGTGTTGCTGGTTGGTATACTGGAGAGGATTATAAAGAGAATATTCCTACAGATATGCTGCCATGGGCTCATGTTATGCAACCTACTACTGAAGTAGGTATCAAAAACATTGGTAAGTCAAACAATAGACTTGGTGTGGGTGCTATTGTGATGGGATTCTTCCTGGATGGTGAAGAAGCACAACAACCTGTGATCATGGGTATTTTGCGTTCTTTCCTGAATACAGGAACTGATGATAAAGAAAAGTTAAAAGCAGGTGAATGGATTGCTGATATCAAGGGCAATGGTGGTGGTTTTACTAATGTTGCAACTGCAGATATCAATCATAACCGTCCTCTTGGGCAAGAATTAACAAGAGAAAGGGGTAATCGAAAGGGATCTAGACAAAATAGTAATGATCTTGCATCTAATGCATCACTAAACACCAATCCTGGACGTAATGATGATGGATCTGGACCACAAAATACTGGACCAGTAGGTGCAGGTTCAACAAAAGCACCTGCATCAGCAGCAAACCCTTCTGGTGTTCCTAGTACATGTCCTAGACCTGTTAGTAATGGTAAAGCAGGTGATTTTTCGGAGTATGTTGATACACTGAGATATATGCTTTGTGACCTTGGTGTCACTATCGGATCTCTTTCTAAGGGATATAATGGTGAGTTTTTCTCTGCCTTTACAGGTTCTCTTATTAATATTGATGCAATCATTGTCAAAATCAAGAGATTTATTTCATATGCTTTCAATGGACTATTTGCTGAGTTGAAAGCAGGCATTGCTAATTTGATTGGTGATGCTGTTACTGACCTTATGTCTAATTTTGCAGCATTACCGTTTGTATATCAACTTCTGATTGACACTGCTATTCGTGTTGTCAACAGATTCATGTGTGACTTTGAGATTGGTAACAATTTTGCATCGGCAATCTCAAATGCAGCAAACTTTGTACAAGGATTTGCGGATAGTATAATAGATCAAGTATCTTCTACAATATCAAATTATATTTCTAGTGCCTTATTGACAGTTGATAACATCATGGGCAATATTCAGAATTCCCTTGGTAAAGCAATCGAGATTGCAGGTTCTATTGCAGATGCTATACAAACTGCAAAAGAAACATCCGCCGCAGCAAAGGCAGTTTCGGAGACTGCTGAATTCTGGAGTACACAAGCAGGGAAAGATCTAATTACAAATATTGTTAATTTTGTTGTTAATCTACTATTAGATCTATTATTCCCAGATCCGTGTCGAAGGAAAAAATCTGATGATAGGGTGAAAAACTGGATGCCATTATATGGTAGTTCGGAATGTTCTACTGATACATTACGTGGGTATGAAAGATCAGATAATAATCCATATAAGAGGGCTAACTCACCGTGGAATGAAACTCTACTAAATGCAGCAACAACTTTTGTTGAAAACTTTGCTGATGGTTCATATGAGCAGTCTTCTGCAGAACCTGGCAAGAGATTTAAGAGAAAAGTTGATCATGCTGGTAACTCACACGTTACCGATGAAAAGGGTAATACTCATGAGCATAAGACAAAAACTGAAACCAGAATCATTGAAGGTGATAAGTGTGAACATGTTAAAGGTAACTATATCATCGAAGTTGATGGTGATTTAATTTTCAAAGTTCATGGAGATCAAAAAGTTTCCACTGATGGTACAACACAACAGTTCACTTCATCTGGTCCTGAAGTTGATAAGAATGGAAATGTGAAAGATAATGGTAGAGCAAGAGAATCAACTCATACTGATGCATCTGACTTCTCACGTGAATACAAGGGTAGTTGGCATATTGGTGCAAATAAAGCATCTATTCATGCTTCTGAAGGTATTGATCTAAAGGCACAAAAAGGTAGAATCAATTTACAGGGTGCTAGTATTGTTGGATCTGCACCTGCAATTGGTTGGTCATCTAGTGTTACAACTAACTTCTCAGCAAAATCAGAATATAATGTTGTTGGTGCAAGTATTCAAGGTTTAGCATCAAGTGCACTTGGTGGTGGTACACTAGATCCTAATGTTGGACAATTCAATTTCTTCTTAGGAAAGAGAATTACAACATTCTTGTCTCCTACAATCACTAGTGATACAACCCTTCACTTAGCACCTGCATCCGTCGTGACTCACAAGCAACTGACTGCTGCTGTGTATAATGTGATTCAGGGTGCTGGTGGTGCTATGAACTTCACTGGTCTTGCTGGTTGTGCCTTTACAGTCAACACTACTGGTGCCATCTCAATGTCAACTGCTGGTGTCTTCAGTCTGTCTACAGCAGGTAAGATGTTTATCACTGGTGTGGGACTAATCACTATCACTGCAACTGGACCCCTGACCTGCATTGGTGCTCCAATCATGCTGAACTGACCCCTTGACACCCAGACACGGGAGTGCTATACTATGTGAGTAGTCAGGAGACACTCATGTCCAGTCCCGTTCTTGAACATTGTTGGATCGATGTCCAGAATCGCAAATTTCAGATTCTTTCCAGTGATGGTGAGATTCGTGAGATTGAATGTTCTATGGGTAGAACGGGAATTAATGAGTTTTTAAGAGTCTTGATGGAAATTCGTGCACAAGTATCAGAAGATGACGTTACCTACACCAACTATGAAGATGCCTTATTTGACCGTTGAAGAATTGGAAGCAAACTTTGACATTATTTTCACACTTGTTGAACGTGGTCAATCATTCTTAATTAAGAGTGAGAAAGGTAACTGTGTTCTTGCCCCTTATGCTGAGATTCCTAAAATCAAACCTCAGATTGATGTTGAGCAACAACTTTCATCAATGTTAGAGGAACAGATGACAGATCTTGGTGATATTGGTACTATATAATTGGCGTGTTGAGTTTATGATACGTTGGATTATAAATTAAGTACCAGATATTGTCTGATCGAAGAGATCGGTTATGTTAAGATGTACTTCGTCGAAAACATTCCGTTCACATTCGATGAGTTAGAACCCATAATGCAGAGAGATCCTGCTATCTCATACGAAGCATCCATTAATCCAGAGTATGAAATGGAAGACCTTTGGAAGTGGAGTAACTATCTCATTATGGAAGAATGTCACCCAATGATGTATGCTTTAAGTTTTAAGAATCCAGAATTATTGCCTGATTAGCTCAGTTGGATAGAGCAGGTCTTTTGTAAAGATCAGGTCACCCGTATGCCTCCGTAGCTCAGTGGTAGAGCAGGGCTTTTGTAAAGCTCAGGTCGCAAGTTCAAATCTTGTCAGAGGCTTTAGGAACTTGAGACGTTCCAACCAAAGGTGCCACTAATACTTAGTGGAATTAACCCCCTTTGGATGTTCA
>Ga0209557_1000451_pt1 | contig 24532 bp, 53 predicted proteins | sample SaaInlV_120m_DNA_4_FD_184672 | JGI IMG/M metagenome (GOLD analysis project Ga0209557, IMG submission 184672) | Marine microbial communities from expanding oxygen minimum zones in the Saanich Inlet - Saanich Inlet SI074_LV_10m_DNA (SPAdes) (version 2) | ecosystem: Environmental > Aquatic > Marine... | reverse complement strand
TTATGAAACTTGGCGAGAGTCAGTTTATGATTATGCGTTTTATCAATGTAGATACCTTAGTAAATTAAAGTCTGAAACGGAATACTTTGAATATTTAGGAAAAAATTATGCAGAAGCACCTAATTACGTTGCTAATCTTAAGAGAGTTATTAAAAACGAAACTCTCGAAAATATATTCAAATAACCACAAAAATCACCACCAGAAGTGACGGTTCTTTGATATATCGAACATCCACTAATATAAATACACACCAAAAAAGTTCAACTTTTTATGAAACTAAGTTGATATGTCATCATATAATAATAAATTAATATCATTATGAGTAATTACACAAATCAAGAAATGACCGAAAAAGAATGGCAAGTATTTGGCGAAATTCAATACCTAAAAGGTAGATTAGATGAGCTATTTAAATTAAATTCTACATTATCTAGTTTAGATATGCATGACTTTAGAATAATCGATGCAAGGATATCAAAATTATTAGATAAATTAAAATCGGTAGATGGTATGGCGTATCAACTATATCACGTAGAAAAAGAAAACATTAAACATTCAATCCAAAGATCAATTAGAGATGAGCGAAATAAAAAATCTAGAGAAGCATCTTAAAGCTATCCAAAAAATATCTGCAAGTTTAGGAATTAAAGATATATTCCGTAACAAAAAATTTATTGAAGTATTAGCTGCACAAAAGCTAGGACATCGTGTTAATTCTGCACCAGGTGGTGCTGATGCATGGGAGTATATCGATGATGTAGAGTATCCAACTGAATATAAGAGTTGTGATTGTTCTACTGGTAAAGGAAGTTTTCAATTCCATTGGCTATCAGAAAATGTTATGAATTCATATAAAGAAACTAAGAATATGTATTTCATAGGACGTAATGGTATAGATATCGAATGGATATACTCGATTCAAAGCGATAATGTATTACCTTTAATCGAAGAAAAGGCTACCGGAGATAAAACAACTAACGGCCATAAGTCATTTAGTATTAAACAATTAATTAACTTAGGAGCTGAGCTCCGATATCAAATATAAATTATGAGCGATACAATTTCAAAATATTGGGAAATGGTTGAAGATGGAACTATGGAAGCGCCTGCAGAACTTCGAAACATTCATCTAGAAAAACAACGTCAAAAAGCTATTAAGAACCTTCGTTTAAACAATCCTGATGAGATTAAAAAATTCTCAAATCAATTAGCTAACGAAACTGAAAACCATAGCAGTCTATACGATCTAGCAGAATCATTCGAAAAGATGTTAACAACTTTCCTAAAATAAGTTCAATAAAATTTTTTTATTCCAACTTTTTTTATTATATTAGTATATAATAAATAACATTAAAACATATGAGCAAGAAAAAAGCAACCGCAAAGGCAAACTTTCAAAAGACTACATTAGCCGAAGGTATTGAAGTAGCAAAACAATTAGAATCAGACCTAAACAAAATTTGTTCTAAGGTAAAAACAGCAGGTTCTATTCGCCAAGGTAAAGAAATGGTTGGCGATATAGATATTGTAGTTATACCTAAAGATACTGATACATTTTATGATGATGTAAAAGATCTTATTGAATTTGAATATGGTGCAACTAAAAAAATCTTCGGTATGTACAAAGAACGTCCTATCAATATATTCATTACTAATAACGAATCTTATGGTGCATGTTTATATCAATGTACCGGACCTGCAGTATACAATATACATAAACGTCAAATGGCTAAGCGTAAAGGTTACAAACTAAACGAATATGGTTTATTCGATCGAGAAACTAATGTTCAGGTTGCAGGCGATACCGAAAAATCTATATTCGAATATTTAGAATGGGAATACCGAGAACCTAATAAAAGAAAAGCTCCGCAATGGATCGTAGATCGAAACAAAAAATGACAACGTATCATATAATTAATAAATAAACAAACAAACAAATGGAACATCAAGGTAAAAGTAAAAAGCAATTAGAATTTTCATACAAAGCAGCATTAGTCGGTTTTGTAGGAGTATTAATAACTTTTATTTTGCATTTAATATTTAATTAGAAATATAGTCCGATGGTGGAATTGGTATACACGACAGACTTAAACTCTGTTGCTCATTAGAGCTTGCGAGTTCGAATCTCGCTCGGACTACCCAAACATAAAACAAACAAAACAAATATACAAATGGAAAAAGAATTATACGATAAAGTAGTTGAGTATGTAAAGAAACACTACAGTAGAAGTTACGGTGCATCCGAAACATTAATAGTTAAAGACGCAGGAAGTTGCTTTCAAATAGCAACTCATAAAGACGGATCACCATTAATTTTAGGCAAAAAAATATTAAACTAACATACGGTTTTAAGAGAGGCTAGTGAAGCTACAATGATATAGAAAAAGGTAAGGGTTAACCTCTATATCGTAGTAACCCCGAAAGACCCGAAACCTCTCTTATTTGAACCAGTAGCTCAGTTGGATAGAGCATCTGCCTTCTAAGCAGACGGTCACAGGTTCGAATCCTGTCTGGTTCACCTTTAAAACAATAAACATGAGTAAATTAATTTGGAAGTTATATAACGATAACATGATTAGCGAAGAAGTTGCACATCAATTACTTGACTGTCATTACAATAGAAAAACTTATTAAATGAATGTATTAAACTACATAACGTGGTATGTAATTATCGGTGTTATTATATCTGCTTTGATAGATCTTTCACACCATCTTACAAAAAGATACGAAACGTATAATCCAGATGACGCATTATCTAATTCTGAAAGATTAGCAGTTATCTTTACATGGCCGAGGATAGTCATATCATTTATACGAATAATATTTTTTAAAAGTAGATAATGATATCTCGGTATGTAGCTCAACGGTTAGAGCAGGATCCTTATACGATCAAGGTTGTGAGTTCGATTCTCGCCATACCGACCTGTTAAAAAACCTTAACAAAAACAGAAACTATTTTGACTGAGATACATATAATAATTAAACAAATACAAAATGAGCAAAGAACAAGACGCACTTAAATTACTCGGTACTCCACGAGGCCAATATATTGCAGGACAAGCATTAGCAATTGCGGTAAAGGAATTAGAAAAAATCGACGAATCTCGTAGAGAATTTTCAAACATTGAAGATATGAAATTTCTAGGAGAAAATTTATTTAAGGCTGGGTATATCACTCACACACATTTAAGTACAGAACTACTTAACAAAATTCAAGAAGAGATTGGAAACAATCCAGACTCGATTATTGAAGATACAGAACTCATAGAACAAATCAATCAAGAAATCACGAAATTCAATAATGACGAAGAAAGTAAATCCTAACGTCAAAGTCGGTTCTAAGTGGTATGCTGCTAGAACTAATTTAGAACACTTCAAAGAGCTATGTGCTCTTCGTATATTACATGCACCACCTAGGGAAGCTGGTATATTCTATCGAAAATACGGTAGAGAAAAATACCTTATACATCCAGGACCTCCAGGAGGTCAGTGCATTATTCCAACTAAACAATTTCAAAAATTATTTACACCAACTTTAAAAGATGGTAAGATCGTACCGGTCAATGCACCGGCAGCTGCTGGTTTTGAACGAAGTTTTTGGAGTTATATAGAATCTAACAAAAAAGCAAAAGAAGATGGTAAAAAAGATTAAAACATTATTTAAGAAAAAGAATCCTAGTGAATTACTTTTAAATGCAATAGCTCATGTAGTAAAAGATAATCCTAACGATTCTGAATTAGGACAGATTATGAGAGTTTTTTACAATAACTTAGAATATTTAAAAGAATTTAGTGAGGTTGACTCTTGTAAATTATTAATGAGTATTAACAAGAACAAAAAATACAAACCATGAATTTTCACGAAGACGATCGAGCACAAAGATTATTAGATGTATTTCCGGTAAACGAAGGACAGATAAACATATCATACATCAATTCAACTAAGCATATTGTAGCTTGGCATAAACATGAAAAACAAACCGATTATTGGATTTGTTTAAAAGGAAGTTTAAAAGTTGGTTGGGCAACTGAAGACGATGGTTGTGAATTTAAATACCTATCAGATAAAAACCCTCAAGTACTTGAAATACCACCAGGAATATATCATGGATATAAGGCATTAGAACCTGGTACTATATTAGCATATTATGTGACAAGAAAATATGATCCTACTGATGAACATCGAGCTAATATAGGAGACTTTGGTGAAGAGTGGGAAACTGAAAACAAATAAAAGCATATAATCAATATACATCAAAGCAACAACCACAATGACCAGAATAAATACATGCATACCAAAGCTATTAACAGATCAACATTTAGTAGGCGAATATAATGAGATACGAAGACCTGTAAACTTAGCAGTAAAGCGGTATGAAAAATATGGAAAAGATTCCTTCAAAGACTTACCTAAAAATTATCAATTAGGGCCTGGTCATGTTTTATTTTTCTATGATAAATTAGAATATTTACACAAAAGATTTGATGCTATTTGCGATGAAATGAGAGCAAGAGGATTTGCAGTAAATACAGGATTTGATAGAGACAGAATTCCTGACGATTTATATAACGATTGGAATCCACCTGATTATGCAGTTACAATTCTTAAAAAACGGCTTAAAGAAAAGATCGAATCGTCAAAACCATTTTGGCGATATTATAGAAAGCCAATTAATAACAATAAATATTTTAAATCAGTTTTACATATATGAGTAAACCAAAAATACATTACAAACGACACCTATTAAAGACTTTAACTTGGAGGATTGTAGGAACCATTGATACTATTTTAATAGGATGGTTAATAACTGGAGATGCTACTGTAGGATTGTCTATAGGTGGTATTGAAGTTATTACGAAGATGGTTTTATATTTCTTTCATGAGAGAGCATGGTACAAATTAACAGACTTCGGAGAAGATAAACAAAAGAAAAATGAATAATTTAACAAAACACAATTTTACAATTTCTCGTAAACAACGAGAAGAAAACACTGGACATCCTGGAAAGGTTATCTGGTTTACTGGACTATCAGGTAGTGGTAAATCTACAATAGCAAATGCATTAGATGAGGTACTACATGGAAGAGGGTTAAAGACTTACATACTTGATGGTGATAATATAAGAATGGGATTAAACAAAGATCTTGGATTCTCACCAGAATCTAGAAAGGAGAATATTCGTAGAATAGCAGAAGTTGCTAAATTATTTGCAGATTCAGGTAATATTGTTTTAACTGCATTCATTTCTCCGTATCAAGAAGATAGACAAATGGCGAGAGATATTATTGGCGAAGATTTTATTGAAGTATTTGTCGATACACCATTAGAAATATGCGAAGATCGAGATCCTAAAGGTTTATACAAAAAGGCAAGATCTGGTGAAATCAAAGGATTTACCGGTATCGATGCACCTTATGAAATACCAATTGAACCTGAAGTTATATTGTCTAATTCTACTATACTTAGTTCGGTTGAATTGTTAGTAGATATACTAGAACATAAAGAATGTTTATCAAATATTAAAGAAGTTAATACATTAGACAAGAAACGAACAGTCTCTTTAGATTTTGATGGAGTTATACATAGATATTCGAAAGGATTTCAAGGATTAGAAAATGCATATGATCCACCTATGGAAAATGTTGAGTATGCATTTAAAAGATTAAAAGATGAAGGATGTATTATTAAAATCTTATCATCAAGACCAGCACATGTAATTAGGAAATGGTTAATTAAATATGAGCTTAACGGATATGTTACTGAGGTATCTAATTTTAAGTTCCCTGCATCTATATATGTAGATGATCGAGCACATTGGTTCGATAAGAATAATCCTAATTGGAAAAATAGTATAGAATTAATAATAGAAAGAATAAAATGAAAACAATTCAAATGAAACCAAACAAAGCTTGGAAAAAGAAAAACCACGGAGGCAATCCAACATCTAATGAAAGTAAAAAATATGCTATATTTGTAGGAAGGTATCAACCATATCATTATGGTCATATATCTTTAATTCAACAGAAATTAGATCAAGGAATACCTGCATTAATTTTAGTTAGAGATATTGAACCTGACGAAAAGAATCCATTTACTACAGAACAAACAATTAATATGATTCAAAAATATCACGCATCTAAAGGTGATGATGTTACGGTAGCATTTATACCTGATATTGAATCAGTTAATTATGGTAGAGGTGTTGGTTACGAAATTAACGAATTCACTCCACCAAAAGATATTGGATTTATTTCAGCTACAAAAATTAGAGAATCTATCGAAAATAAAAATGACGATTGGAAATCTTTAGTAGATGAATCTATACAAGAAGACGTTGTTAACTTATTAACAAATAAATAATGAAGGTATTAATCCTAGGTAATGGTTTATTAGGATCTGAATTACAAAAGCAAACTGGATGGGATTGTATATCTAGGAAGAATGATAATCTAGACATCAACGATCCATCAACTTACTTTGCTAAATTGAGGGATTATGATGCGGTTGTTAATTGTGTAGCTAATACCGACACATACTCAGATGATAAAGATGCTATGTGGGAAACTAATTATAGATCAGTTTCTAGGTTATGTGAATGGTGTAACGATGAACAAATAAAACTTATTCATATATCAACCGATTATGTATATGCAAATAATGAAATACCAACTTCTGAAAACAAAGTACCTATACATGCTAATAATTGGTATTCATATACAAAGCTTTTAGCCGATGGATATATCGAATTAAAATCTAAAGATTATTTAATTATACGTTGCAGTCATAAACCAAATCCGTTTCCTTATGATAAAGCATTTATAGACGTTAGTGGTAATTTTGATTATGTAAATGTTATTGTTGAAAATATCGTTAAACTAATTAATAAAGAAGCAACTGGAATTTACAATGTAGGAACTTCTAATAAAACAATATACATGTTAGCACAACAAACCGTCGCTAATGTAAAACCAGGATTGGCTCCTTCGAATATGCCAAAAAACACAAATATGAATTTAAATAAATTTAATCAGAAAATCAATGAAAAGTAAAAACTACAAAGGTATTATATTAGCTGGTGGCTCAGGTACCAGACTAAGACCGTTAACAAAAGTAACAAATAAAAGCTTATTGCCGGTATACGATAAACCAATGATTTACTATCCTATAGAAACTTTAAAATCTTTAGGATGTGAAGAGATTATGATCGTATCATCATCTGATCATGTTGGTCAAGTTGTACAACTATTAGGTAGTGGTAAAGAACTTGGAGTAAAGTTTACTTATGAAATACAAGACGAAGCAAATGGTATCGCTGATGCTTTAAGTCTTTGTGAAGATTGGGTAAATGGTGATAATTGTATTGTTATCTTAGGAGATAACATATATGTAGACAATTCAAAAGTTATACTAGATAAGCCAGAAAATGGAGCTTGTATATTCTTAAAAGAAGTACCAGATCCTCATAGATTCGGGGTTGCCGAAGTTAAAGATGGTAAGGTTATTAGTATCGAAGAAAAACCAGAAAGGCCTAAATCTAACTTTTGTGTTACAGGTCTTTATATTTATGATAATAGAGTATTTGATATTATTAAAGGACTTGAACCTAGTGCAAGAGGTGAACTAGAAATAACCGACGTAAACAATGCTTATATCAAATGGGATGAAATGCAATATAAAGAAGTTACATGTAACTGGATCGATGCAGGAACCTTTGATAGTTTATTATTTGCAGCTAACACCGTATTAAATCATAGAATAAGAATTAAACAATAATTAAAATGGAATCATTAGACACAAAAACACTAGACTATAATTATACAGAATTAGAACTAGTAGATATGAGATATCGAGGAGATGCTGGTAAAGGATATTATTTACTATCATTTTACGATGCAGAATCAGATACTACACTATCACCAGTAAATATTAATAACAATATTTTTGAAAGTGTATTAAAGAAATACTTCACACCTTTGTTTTTTAGCAAAGTTAAAAGAGGGGAGGTTATGGGCCTGAAATGGAATGCTAGAATAAGCGAAGGCGAATATTATGTATGGAACGAAGATACTCGAAGATACAATATTAAAACTGCTGATCCTGGAAGGAGCTTTGTTTCTAGAATAGACGTTTCAGGAAATTTAAGCAATCAAACATATAGTTAATATGAAGACGCCTATATACAGATACGAATTAATCAACTCGGTTTTATTAAAATTTGGTAGACAAGCAAAATATCTAGAAATAGGTGTTTGTGATCCTACTGTATGTTTTAATCATATAGAAACGTATAAGAAAGATGGTGTAGATCCTGGTGTAGAATTCCCTGATAATCCAGTTAAGTATAAATTAACTTCGGATGAGTTTTTTAGAAAGTTAGAGTCTGGTGAATTGGATAAAGATCCTGACTATCAATGGGATGTAATATTTATAGATGGATTGCATTTAAGCTATCAAGTAGAAAGAGATATACATAATGCATTAAGACATTTAAATCCTAAAGGTTTTATATTCTTACATGATTGCAATCCACCAGATATTCACATGGCAAGGGAAGATTATTACTTGAATGGCCAACAACATCCATGGAATGGAACTACTTGGAAAGCATTCTTTAAATTTAGAGCAACCAATCCTTACTTTGATACTTGTGTTGTTGATACCGATTGGGGTGTTGGAGTTATTAGATTTGGTTCTAATAAATCAAACGTAAGTATTTCTGATAATCCATTTTACGAATATAATATAATGGCACTTGATAGAAAAAAACACATAGGTTTAATTCAACCAAACGAATGGTACGATTGGTTAAGTAAACAGATATAATATGATAAAAAGACAATTTAGAACCGAAGAAGAATTTGAAAATTTCTTTTTTGGTGAAGGCGCTGAAAAGGAATACATATACGACAATATAGTAGATTCCATAGAAATAGCAATGTTTGAAGATTTAGACGTTGCAGATTTTGCTGAAATTATGATTGCTGGAGATACGATTGATATTAAATGTGAAAAACATGAATTCAGTATGAACTTACAAAATGCATTGAAGTATTACGTAGATAACGAAATATTCGAAAAATGTAAAAGAGTACAGGACTTAATAAACGAACATGACTAATTGCATAATATACGTAAAGACGAGTGACCTACAAAGGTGGAACGACTATATGTGGAATCTTAGGGTTAATGAACCTGCAATGCCTCCACAATTTAAAACAACCATAAAAGATACAGATGAAGAAACTGATTGGTTACAATTAATAATAAGCATAGATGATTTATCTAGAATATATCAATTAATGGATGAGTATGCAAAAATCGTTGAAAACTTTTCGGACTAAACCGCATATAATAAATATAAACAAAAACAATAAAAATGAGTAAAAAAACAATTGGAATCGTTGGGCAAGGCTTCGTCGGAAATGCTCTTCGTGAAGGATTCAATCCTTATTATGATGTACACGCTTATGACAAGTACATTAAAGAAAAAAGTACAACCGACCAAATGACCTTAGTTCAAGAATCTGATTTTATATTCGTGTGTGTACCTACACCAATGACATCTGCTGGTGAATGCTATACAGGTATTGTAGAAGATGTACTTCGTGAGATCAATGCAATATGCGTATTAAACGATATTAAAGATCGTATATGTATAATCAAATCAACTGTTATACCAGGTACAACTAAGAAAATGAACGATAAATTTAGCAATTTAAATGTTATCTTTAATCCTGAATTTTTAACCGAAGCGAATGCAGTCGAAGATTTTAAAAATCAAACTAGAATTGTATTAGGCGGTCTTAATAAAGTTACTGCAAAAGTTAAACCAATATTTGCAAAAGCATTTCCTAAAGTACCTATTATTAAAACAGATTCAATGTATGCTGAATTAGTTAAGTATGTTACAAATACATTTCTAGCTACTAAAGTATCGTTTGCTAACGAAATATATGAGATCTGTCAAAAACTAGGAGTTGATTACGATAAGGTAATAGAATATGCACAACACGATGAAAGATTAGGTAATTCACACTGGTCAGTACCTGGTCCTGATGGTGAATTAGGATATGGTGGTCATTGCTTTCCTAAAGATACTCAAGCATTATTTAAAATGGCACATGATCTAGGAGTTAATCCTATTATGTTAGCTTCTACAATTACAAAAAATGATGAAGTTAGAGAGGATCGCGATTGGGAATCTATGGAAGGTAGAGCAGTTATTAATGTAAATACTAATTTTACTCAATACGCTGAACATGATTCTATAGAATCTATGAGATCGGAACATTATGATACTAATCAATTGGAATTTGACTTTCCTAAAAATTAAAAGAAATTATGGGTTTTAATAAACGTTACATAAATAAAGACAATATCATATCGATATATAACAGTCAAGGAATCGAAGGTTTAAAGAAATACTTTACTGCAGATGCGTTAATTGTCGAAAACGGTATTGACACAAATGCAATAGTAGATTGTTTAACTGAAGATGACGATACAAAATTAAAAGAATTAATAAATAATCTTACAAAAAATAGTACAAGTAATGAGCATCACGAATGACCAACAAAATGGCAATCCACACACAAACGAAACCCGAAATCAATTCAACCGGAAGGTTAGCAGATTTTTAATGTTAGGAAGAACTAAAAAAGTTCAATGGTCAGACAGAAGGAGATATAGAAATATTTAATAATTATGAAAAGAAAGGCGATTAACGCATCACTAAGAAAAGAAAGTAAATCATATAAAGGATGGTTGAAGTATGAAGTAGAAATAATGAACGAAGATGGTAGTGTAGATTCCATACCAGCTTATGGCAAAGATTTACAAGATGCTTTATCTAGAGTAGTTCATGACGAAAAGGTTCAAAGAATAGAAACAAAAACTAAGCGAATACCTGAATTAATTTGGGCTATTTTATGGTTTGGTTATGTTGCCGGATGGACTATATTAACATTCGAAATATCACCAGACCCTGATAAACGAGCTGCATTTCTTTTAACAGGATTAGTCTTAATAACAATAAGTACGTTATTCTTGATTAATTGGTTTAGACGTAGAAATATTAGCAAATAATGTTAATAACTTTCCTAAAATAAGTTCATTAAAATTTTTTTATTCCAACTTTTTTTATTATATTTAACTATAATTAATAAACAAACAATATGAAAAAAGACATTGTTATATTTGATCTCGATGGAACACTTGCAAACATCGATGACAGAAGAAAATTAGGTGCTAAAGAAAATGGTAAAATGGATTGGGATGTATTCTTTGATCCTGCTAATATTAAATTAGATTTACCTAACGAACCAGTAATTAAAATGGCACAAATGCTTAAGTCTAGTGGATATACTATTCTTATTCTTTCAGGTAGAAGTAAAGCAACTAAAGAAGCAACTACATCTTGGTTAAAAGAACATGATGTACCATACGATGTAATTAAGCTTAGGCCTACAGGACATCCATGGAAATTCATGCCTGATGAAAAACTTAAAAAATCTTGGTTAACTGATTTAACAAAGCCTGATAGAGTTATGTGTGTATTCGACGATCGAGATAAAGTAGTTAAGATGTGGAGAGATAATGGATTAACTTGTTTTCAAGTAGCCGAAGGCGCATTTTAAATAGAAACTTTTACAAACACAAAACATATAATACATATAAAACAATAAAACATTATGGCAAAATTTGAATTAATTAAAATCGTAAAACCTGCACTACCAAAGCCACAAACGTATTGGTTTACTCAAAAGGATGGTCACATAATTACTGGATCTTTATTCTTTAATATCGAAGAGGCTACAAAAGCATTTAACGATTTGATACAATGCGAAGTACAAGAAGAAACTAGAGAAGTTATCCAAACATTCGAAATCCACGAAAATGATGAATCCTGAAATTAAATTCGTTGAAGCCGAACAAGTTGAAGCTATTTTAACTGAGGCCAACGCACACAATCTTCGATGGGAGATTCAAAAAACATCAGACAAATTTATTAATGAAGATCCAAACTTATCTTTACTAGAGGCTACAATAATGGCTTATGACGAATGGATTAAGTGATGAATATATATTACTAATAACAAATATATGATTAAAACTAAATTACCGGTTGGACTAATATATGGCCATACACAAACTGGAAAATTAACACCAACTTCTGATGTTTATCACGAGGAAGGATTATTTGAAAAGGTTATAGTATACAGCTATAACGATCCTGAAAACTTTATAGAGCATTTTAATAAACACCAACCTGATGTTATTCTAACAATTGGAGATACTACAAAAGAGTTGAATGTATCTATGGATAAGGAATTTTCAAAAGATGAAACTCTTATTCGAGGAAGGTGTTTTTCATATCTAACCGCTCCAATTAACGATACTATGATTGCTAACGATATTGTTTGCAAATCAGTATTTACTACATGTGCTTTACCATTTGATGTTTACGGAAATAAAGACAAACCATTCTTTTCAGCATTCACACCTTTATACAAAACCGGTAGAGAAAGAATTGAACGAGCATATAACGCATTAAAAAATCAAACATACCCTAATTGGGAATGGGTAGCTTTAGATGATTCGCCTGAAGATGATAAAGAAACTTGGGAGATTATACAAGAAATAGCTGCTAAAGATCATAGAGTTAAACCATATAGATTACTACCTATTACTGGTGGTAATATTGGTGAAGCTAAACATAGGGCTGCTGAATTATGTAACGGTGAATGGTTATTTGAATTAGATCATGATGATGCACCGATGCCTAAATTATTCGAAGAATTAAAAAATGCATCTAAGGAATATCCTGATGCAGGCTTCATATATACCGATGTTTGTGAAATGTGGGAAGATGGCGATTGGAAATATTATGGAATGATTGCACCTAATCGAGAATGGTACGGTAAATACGACAATCCTTTTGTATGGGCATATGGTGGCCACGAACTTATTAATGTAGATGGTAAAGAATATCTAACTCATCATTGTTGTGAAATCAATCCAAAAACTATACGATTTAATATAGGTATGCCTAATCATGCAAGAGTATGGCGTAAAGATGTTTATTCTAAAGTTGGTGGACACTCTAGAAATATGCCAGTGGCTGATGATTTAGAAATGATTATTAAATCTTTCTTAGAAACTAGGATAGTGCATATTCGTAAAATGCTTTATTTACAATTCAATAATAGAAATTCAACTACAGGAAGTAATGCAATTGATATTAATCGTAGAGCAAGATTAATTAAAGATCATTATGATTTAGCTATACATAACCGAATAGAAGAATTAGGTAAGTTCGATCATGAATGGATATATGAAAAGGGACATTCAAATAAATTACAAAACGATAGCCAAAACTTAATGTACGGAGAAAACGAACAAATATTAAACTACATATATGAATAACAAACCAACACTAGCCTTTGCAACAATGTGCAAAGATGAAGAACATTGTATCAGAGAATGTTTAGATTCAGTAAAAGATCATGTTGATTATATACTTGTACATGATACAGGATCAACCGATAATACTATTCAAATAGTAAAAGATTTTTTACAAGAAACTGGAATACCTGGAGAAATATTTGAAGCTGAATGGCAAGCTTTCGATATCAACAAAACCATGATGATGGAGAAAGTAAAAGGTAAGACTGATTATGTATTACACTTTGATGCCGATGATTTCTTAAGAGGTGATTTTGGTTTTACAGCAGAGGATGCCGGTAAAGATCAATATAACATGACTGTTAAACGAGGAGGAACTAGTTATAGTTGTTCTTTAATATACAATAATAATCTAACTTGGAAATTTGCAGGTGTTGCACATACAATTATCAAAGCTCTTGATAAACAACCGATCACTAATGCATTTTTGAATAAAGGTTATTTAGCATCTGAACCGATAGGCTCTCGTATCGAAGATCCTAATAAATATCGAAAAGATGCTGAAAATTTAGAAAAACAATTTTGGAGATGTTTGATCGACGATCCTGATGGTTTATTAGCTAGATCTTGTTTTTATGCAGGACAAAGTTGGTTAGATCATGGTAATTTAGAAAAATCTTTACAATGGAAAAGGTTATATATGAGATTGTCTGATACTTGGATCGAGGAACAATTCGAAGCACAACATAGAATTACTCAAATACTAATCAGAAAAGAAAAATCTTTAGAAGAAATTAAAGAAGCGGCTGATAAAGCAATAAATCTTATACCAGATCGTGCAGAACCATATTTAACAATAGGTCGATATTTAAATTCTCAAAGACGTTGTGATTTAGCTTATGGTTATCTTAGAAAGGGTAAAGCAATTAGTTTAGAACAAGCTCATAGTAAATATTTATTGTTTGTTAATAAGTATGGATATGGGAAATACTTTAATGATGAATTAGCAGTCGCATGCTATTGGACCGAACGTTATGAAGAAGGATTAAAACTTATTAACGAAATTATTGATGATCCGGAATTTAAAATACATAGAGAAAGACTTCTTGATAATATAAATCATTTCAATAAGATGAAATCTAATCAGCCTAAAAAAGAAGAGGTTGCAAAAGAAGATAATGGAGTTAAAGATATATTCGCAACAACTGTATAAATGATATATGATTATCTTATAGTAGGATCTGGATTCTTTGGATCTATTTGTGCTCATGAATTAAAAAAACATGGGCACAAAGTCTTAGTTATTGAAAAGAGAAATCATATAGGAGGTAATTGTTATACTAAGAATATTGAAGATATTAATGTTCATACATACGGACCTCATATATTTCATACTAACAATAAACCTATATGGGATTGGATAAATCAATTTGCAGAATTTAATAATTTTAGATATACACCAGTTGCTAACTATGAAGGTGAATTATATTCATTGCCTTTTAGTATGTGGACATTTAATAAATTATGGGGTGTTAAAACTCCAACTGAAGCTAAGAGTAAAATATCTAAACAAAAGTTTACAGGTAAACCAACCAATCTAGAAGAACAAGCGTTATCTTTAGTTGGTGAGGATGTTTATGAAAAGCTTATCAAAGGTTATACTAAAAAGCAATGGATGAAAGATCCTAAACAATTACCTGCTTCTATTATTAAAAGATTACCAGTAAGATTTACATGGGATAATAATTATTTCAATGATCGATATCAAGGAATTCCTATTGGAGGTTACACACAAATATTCGAAAAGCTTTTAGATGGAGTTGAGGTTAAATTAGATACTGATTATTTTGTAGATGAATTACCTAAACATAATAAAGTTATTTACACAGGACCTATCGATAAATTTTTCGATTATCGTTATGGTGACTTAGAATACAAATCAGTTGAATGGACTTCTATAACTAAAGACGTTACAGATTGGCAAGGTATTGCTGTTATGAATTATACATCAGAGGATATACCATATACAAGACTTATCGAGCATAAACATTTTGATAATCAAAATCAAGATAAAACATATTTAAGTTGGGAATATCCTAAAGAATATAAACGTGGAGTAGAACCGTTTTATCCTGTTAATGATAGTCATAATAATAACATCTATAATAAATATAAGAAGTTGGCTAACGAACTTAAGGATGTGTATTTTGGTGGTAGATTAGCAGAATATAAGTATTATGATATGCATCAAATCATTGCATCAGCACTAACATTTGTTAAAAAATTAAACAATGAAAATTAAATTAGAAGACATTAATCCAACTGCAGTAGTAGCAGTTTGGAAGAAATCAAAGAAGGCAAAAACTATATTTATGACAGTATTTAATACTGCATCGGTTGATCAGGTAAATACAACAAGAGCTAGAAAACCTATCATTCCTAATGATGCACCAATGATTGAATTGGGTGTAGGGCGTAGCTTTATTAAACCATGGATGACTAAATATAAATTAAAAAAATACAATGTACATCCATAAGAAACTTTTGTTTCAAATCAACATATAATTATTATACATCAAATACACAAAAACAATATGTCAAAACGTTACTCTTACGCTTGTATCAATACTGTATTATCTGCAAAAGGCATTCGTACAAATCGAAAAATGATTAAGAAAACATTCGACGAACATGGTATCAAATACGCTAGTGAACTAGCATTACAAAACTGCCGAGATCTTGTCGAAATTATTAAATGGAACGAAGCAAACGGTATCAAACTATTCCGTTTCTCTTCTGCAATCTTTCCATGGTTCTCTGAATACGAACTAAAGGAACTACCTGATTACAAAAAAATTAAAAACTTAATGAATGGTGCAGGTAAGCTCGCTATTAAATATGGTCATCGCTTAACCGTTCATCCAGGACCTTTCAATCAACTAGCTTCAGTAAACGAACGAGTCGTAGATAAAACTATCAAAGAACTTAACCAACATGGCGAAATGATGGATTTACTATTACAACCACGAACACATTTCGCTAAGATCAATATTCATGTAGGTTGTGCAACTGAAGGTAAGGAAGAAGCGGCAAACCGTTTTTGTAAAAACTTCAAACGACTTAAGAAAAATACACGAGATCGTTTGGTTGTCGAAAACGACGATAAACCAAGCCTATTCACAACCGAAGATCTTTACGATCTAATATATACTAAAATAAAGACTCCGATTACTTTCGATTATCATCATAACTGGTGTAATCCAGGCACGTTAAACGAAGAACAAGCATTAAAACTTGCTGCTAAAACATGGCCAAACGGTATTCGACAATGTACTCATTATTCATCAGCAAAACGAGTTTATGAAGATGAAACTGCGAAAATTGTAAAACACGCAGATTACGTATACGATGAAATTAAAGATTATGGCTTAGATATCGATGTAGTTGTCGAAGCGAAAGCTAAAGAACAAGCGGTCTTACGCTATATAAAAGAATTTGAAACTGAAAAAAATCTAATATTAAACTAATGAGATCTAACGTAAATATAATTGTAATAGATGATTTCTATAAAGATCCTGACGCAGTAAGAGACTTTGCGTTAAAACAAGATTTTGGTGTTGATGGTAACTATCCTGGCCATCGAACTAAAAGTTTTCTGAATGATGGTTTAAAAAAATCTATAGAAGATATATTATCTCCACATGCAGGTAAAGTAACTTATTGGGGTGGTCATGGAAATGGTGATAATTATACAGGTGCCTTTCAATACACAACAGCGTTCGATAGGAGTTGGATTCATTCTGATGGTACTACTAAATGGGCAGGAGTATGTTATTTAACACCAGATGCACCAATAACTGCAGGTACTGGATTATTTAGACATAAAGAAACTGGATTACGAGGTTGGAATTATGGTGCACATACCGAAGAGGAATCTAAAGCATGTAAAGCTAATACTGAAACTCAAGATTATACCAAATGGGAAATGACCGATATGGTAGGTAACGTATATAATAGATTAGTCTTATATCGAGGAGATATGTACCACTGTTCATTAGATTATTTTGGTACGGACTTACATAATGCTAGATTATTTCAGACATTTTTTATAGACACAGAAAAATGATAAACGATAAAAACCGAGAACAAATGCACATAGTAGTAGAAAATATGAATTCTAGTATATTAAAGAAACTAGAATATAAATCAGATAAACAAACTTTGTTAGTAGAATTTAATACAGGATCTTCATACTTATATGATGGCGTTCCATCAACTGAATTCTTATCTATACTTGGTGCTGATTCACAAGGTAAAGAATTTAACAAATTAAAAAATAAATACGAGTACGAAAAAATATGCTAAGAATAGAAGTAAAGAAAGGTAAAATAGATGCAGCTTTAAAAGCCTATAAAAGAAAGGTTCGTAATACAAAACAATTGCAAAAACAGAGAGATTTGCAAGAATATACAAAGCCTAGCGTTAAAAGACGTAAACAAAAAATTAAAGCTAAGTATATACAGAGGATGCGAGACCAACATATAGAGTAGGCTAGGAAACTTATCTAAAGGTTTATCATATAATACATATATCAATTTTACACACAATGCTACAAAAGTTATTAGAAAAGATTAGTTGGAAAACTAGGAAATGGAATTTAAAAATACAATTTTTTACTTTATACTTGCACGATTCTGATGGTTGTTGGGGATTTGAGTTACTATCAATATCAAACAACTTTATTAAACGTTCTCTTTTACGTTTAGAATTTAGACTACCAAATAAAACAACTGTTAAAGTATTTCATATTGATTCATGGGATATATTATTCATGTCTCATTATCTATGGAAGCGTTTAGATAATTTAGAAGATAGACAAATGTGGTCTAGAAATCTTTCATCATGGGAGAAAATGCAGGTAATTGTTTTACAGAAATTAATGAAATAATGATATATTGGTTTAAAAGAAAATACAAACAAGTTAAAAGAGTCTTAGATTTCTTACCTATTATATGGAAAGGATATGATTTTGATTATACATACGCAATTGATTTATTTAAGCATCAATTAATACGTACTGAGAAATTTATGTCTTCTCCTAACACAATCACAGTAAACGCTAATAGTAGAGCTAAGAGAATTAAAACCGCTATTGAACTTCTTGATAAAGTTTATGGTGAAGAATATGGAATGGAATATCAAGATCAAATGAAAAAGATATATGGTGATAACGTATTAGATTGGAACTTTGAAGACACTGGAAAGGGAGATGGAAGTTCATATCTTACTTATGAATATGAGAAGTGGGAAAATAAAAATGAAGTTAAAGAAACCTTTGATAAACTATTTAAACAGTCTAAAGAAAAGCAAATTAGAGCAGAGAAATTAGTATGGAAATTTATATCTCATAACATTCGAGGATGGTGGGATTAATATGAAAATTGTTAATAATTTTTTAAAAATAAGTGCCGAAATATTTTTTTTTACCATTCTTTTTTATTATATTTACATATAACAAATTAAAACAATAATCATGAGCACGGAATTAAAAACACTCAAAGGTCAATTTCACAACGAACAAACCGAACAAATGGACACTACAGAAATGCATCTAACAAGATTCAGTGGTGGTGTCGAAGGTTTAAAACTTCAATTAACTATGAGATCTCAAGGAGATTTATTTACTCATATAACATTGAATAAGAAAGAACTTAAAAAACTAGTAAAGGAAATACAAACAAACTTCGATTTATGAGAAAATTTTTAAATGAACATGGATGGTACATATCAATGATAACGGGAATGTCATTATTAGCGAGTACTATTTTTTGGGGTGAACCATTCACAGGATCAGTAATAATTGCAGCAATATTAATAATATTCTCGCTTGTAGTAGAAGGAGCAACTAAAGATAATAAAAAATGAAAGAAGAACAAATAACTTTCAAGAACTTACCATTCTTAGTAAAACACTTTGGTGGTATCAATGCAGTATACGAATTTAAAAATGGATGGAAGATTAGTGTAAGTGCTGGTGAATTTCCATACTCATATCCACGAGAAAACTTTGGAAATCCTGAAGGATATTCATCGTTTGAAGTTGCTGTAATAGATAATAATGATGACTTTGCAACTAAAAGAATAACTGACTCCGATGATGATGTTTTAGGTTGGATGAGTCGAGATGAAATCAACGAATTGATTCAAGTGATCGAGACTATGTAACTTACCTATAATTACAATGAACTTCTTAAATTATTCAAAACATATAAAGGTAACATGAAAAAGACAAAATTATCTACACTACGATCAGTATTTTTTCCATCAAATTTCGAAGAAAAATATAAGTATTTAGCAAACAATGAATCTGACTTTTACGGTGATTTGTTTGAAATCGTATGTCCGATAATACTTACAATGGATTATGAAGCAAAGCCTAAATGGTGTCCTAGATGGTTTCTGAGATTCTTACGTGAGTATACTAATAGTAACCTTAAAGATAAGCTAACAAAAGGGGTTGCATATAATAATATAACTTTAGGTAGCTATCATTCGTTACAAATAAGTATAGAAGGACCTCAGTATATACACGATCTAGTAGTTGCAATAGAAAATTCATTTTATATAAGAGAATATCGTTTAGATTTAATAGATCAAATTAAAAAATTAGATCCTGAATCTAAAGTACGATGGGAAAATTTAGATATGCTAGAAGATATATTAAAAAGATTACGTAAAGAAAATTCGTTAAACAAATACACAGACTTACCTAAATAAAAAATTATGTTCGGATTATTTAAAAAGAAAACAAAATTAGAAAAACTACAAATTGAATACAAAGCTTTAATGAAAGAAGCTTATCACTTATCAAGAATAAACAGAACTCAAAGCGATCAAAAATATTTGGAAGCTGAAAATATATTAAAAGAAATAGAAAAACAAGATGAAAACAAAAAGTAAAAAGAAGTACTTATTAAATGTAAATGGTAAACGATTCAAAGCCAATACTTATATTGGATTAACTATCAATTTAATTAGTAACAAAACAAGTAAATAATGAAAATAGCAGTAATTGCACATGATGGTAAAAAAGCAGATATGGTTTCTTTTGTAATGAAGAGATTAGACTTTTTTAAGCAAGGTAATGTAAAACTAGTTGGAACTGGTACTACCGGTACTATGATCGAACATGCAGGTTTAAAAGTAGAATTAGTCGCGTCCGGCCCTTTTGGTGGTGATGCTCAAATAGGTGCTATGGTAACTGAAGGTAGTATCGATTGTGTAATTTTCTTTAGAGATCCTTTAGATAAACATCCGCATGACGTTGATATTAGTATGTTAATGAGATTGTGTGATGTGCATAATATACCATTGGCAACGAATTACAAATCAGCTCATATCATGATTAAGTATTTCCAAGATAAGCTAGACTAATGAAAAATTTTAATTACTTAGATCCTGAAGATGAGGATGATTTGTATGCTCCTAGAAAAAGAACCTACGTTAAAAAAATGAAAGATCATGAAAAATCTAAAGAATCAAAAAAGAAAAGAACCTTTAAAAAAGGAAACCAAAAAGGAACAGAATCATATAACTAATAAAGAGAAACCAACTCATGATTTTACCTTTTGGGATGAGATGTGGAATGAAAGTAACTATCAAAAATAATTAATGAATTGTCAAAAATTTAATAATGCCAACAAAGAAAATTAGAAAAGAATTAAAGGAAGCAAATACAAAAGAAGTAAGTTACGCAATATTTGAAAACTTCTTTTTTGGATTAAGTGGGGCTGTGATAGTTCCATTTATTGCTTTAAGAATGGATATAGCAGTACTTATAGGTTATATGATACATTACTTTTATATAAGTAAAGTTATTAACAGGCCAAAATATACAACAAGTTTAGCTAAGTTTATTTTATTTCCAATTCCTACTGCCTTAGGTGGATTTATTGGATATAAGATAGCTTACTTTGTTTCGCAATATTTAACGCAATACATACAATGATAAAAGAAGAACAAGATTTTACGATCGATATACAATACAAAAAATTATTAGAAACGATATTAGAATTTGGATCTGATAAAGAAGATAGAACTGGAACTGGAACTAGATCTATATTTGGTTATACTATTAGACATAATATGGCTAATGGATTTCCTTTACTAACTACAAAACGAATGCCAATTAAAACAATTGCTACCGAATTACAATGGTTTCTAAAGGGAGATACTAATATTAAATATTTAGTAGATAACAATTGTAACATTTGGAATGGTGATGCGTATAAGAAATATAAAGAAGCTATCGCTGAAGTTGGATTATTCGATCAAATGCTCGATCAAAAAGAATTTATCAATAAAATTAAAACCAATCCACATTTTGCAATACAGTGGGGAGAATTAGGACCAATCTACGGTAAGCAATGGAGAGATTGGGATGAAACTGGAGAAGATCAAATATTAAATCTAATCGAACAAATCAAAATAAATCCTGATAGTAGGAGATTAATGGTTAATGCATGGAATGTTGGAGAGTTAGATCAAATGACTCTTCCTCCTTGCCATTATGGATTTCAAGTTTATACAAGAAAGTTGAGTGAGAGCGAACGATTTAATTGGTATGCAAACGAAACCGGTTCATACATGCACCACGATCACATTGAATTAGAAATGAACGAGAATAATGTTCCTACTCGAGCAATATCATTAATGTGGAATCAACGTTCAGTAGATACTTTCCTCGGACTTCCATTTAATATCGCAAGTTATGCAATACTACTTTGTTTAATTGCACAAGAAACTAATTTAATACCAGACGAGCTTATTGGTAATCTGGGTGATGTTCATTTATATAACAATCATATTGAACAAGCAAAAACTTTATTAAGTCGAAAAGATTTTAAATTACCTACAATGAAATTTGATAACGTTAATTTGATAGAGGGTGAATTTGATTTCGAACTAATAGACTATAAATATAATCCGAGCATTAAAGCTCCATTAAGTAATTAACAAAAACATAATATGAAAGAATTAAGTAAAGGACGAGTTATCGTCGATTTTTGGGCACCTTGGTGTGGACCTTGTAAAATGCAAAAACCACAAATGGAAAAGTTTAAAGAATCTCAAAACGAAGTTGAGGTTGTATTAGTTAATGTCGATGAAGATTCTGATGTTGCACAAAAGTATGGTGTACGGAATATTCCTACAATATTATATCTAGAAGATGGAGTAGAAAAGCAAAGATCTATTGGAATCACTGATGTTAAGAAACTAACAGAAATGTCAAGAATCTCGGAGTAAACTTTTTTAACGTTCTATCATATAATAATTAAACAATATTATATATGCCAGAATTAGCAGAGTTAAATCTTAGTTCTCAAATGGTTAATCGAGTTACTGAGTCTAAAGTATTTACACATATACGAAAGAATCCTGAACATAAAGGATTAGAAGTAGAAGCTCCTTACGAAAAGTTTACTATCGAATCTATAAGTCGAGGTAAGGAGTTATTGTTATTATTAAAAGATGATACAAATTCAGAGACTACGCTGAAATTTACTTTTGGTATGGCTGGTCATTTTAAATTTACTAAAACCGGTGAAGAAAAGAAACATTCACATCTAATGTTTTATACCGATGATGGTTATACATTATCATACGTGGATGTTCGAAGATTTGGTAAATGGAAATGGGATACTTGGGGTAAGAACAGAGGACCTGATCCTACAAAGGATTACAAAGGATTCGTTAAACATATCGAAGAAAATTTAGATAAACGAGCATTTGATAAACCTATTGGCGAAGCTCTTTTAAATCAAGCGTATTTCAACGGAATTGGTAATTATTTAAGAGCTGAAATTCTATATAAAACAAATCAAAATCCTTTCGAAAAGGCAAGGGATGCTATTAAAAACAATCCTAAGTTATTAGCATATTGTAATACATTACCAACTGAAGCTATATTATTAGGTGGTGGTCAATTAAAACAATGGGAAAATCCTTTTGGAGTTGAACCAGATATGTTTCAAAAATGGATGATGTGCTATGGTAACAAATCAATGAATCAAACCATCGATGGTACTGGAAGACGATTGTGGTATGATCCTAAATGGAAATAAAATGAACGAACTCATACAAAAATATGTAGATATGATTATACCTACTAATTTTATACAAACATTTAAAACCGATAACGAATTTATAGAATGGGCTAATCTAGGAAGTGTCGAAGATTTAGATTGTACCATTAAAGAATTTGAAGAATATGAATTATACGAATATTGTAGCATTTTAAAACAAATAAGAGATGATAAAGCGAGGTAAAGAATGGAGTTGGATGAACAAACTAGATTATTCAAATATGAAAAGGAAAAAACGTAAAACAAAAAGAACTTTTAAAGTTAAAGTCATTAGGTTCTTTCAAAACGAAGTAATTGTTGATTGGCTAATGTTTTTAACATTTGTTAGTACAATATATCTATTAATATACTTATCAACCAAAACATAAAGAGAAATGAAAACAATCGTAGTAATAGGCTTAATTGCCTTTGGATTATCACAACTATTTATTATGTACCAACTATTAATAGCACCTGAAGTAGATGACGAGGGTAATATAATAGATCATGACGATGATCTTAGCGACTACGAACAGGAGTAAATATATAATTAAATGGCGAAGAAAAACTTAAAAGATATATTAACAGATGAACAGTATTATGAAACTAGTATTGTTATCAATATGATTAGTTCGATAATCGATAACCATCTTATACAATGTCCAGTAAATAAGTTAGACAAAGATATATCAAAGTTTATAGAAGAAGCCGCAACCAATTTAGATATAGCAAACACATTGATACAAAATAAGTTCAATCAAAATTGAAAGAGTATAAGATCATACGAATCGAAAAATCTAATGCATATTACGATATTGCAGATTTGTATTTTATAGTAAAACGACGTAAGAGATTTATCATTCAATGGTGGTCAATTGCAAAAGAAATTACATACGACAAAGGGTATAAACAAATCAAACCTTTAAAGTTTAACAGTGCTATTGACGCAAGGAAATGGATTCAATTAGATGCAAATAATGAAAAACGAAATCATTGGTATATC